>Ga0209450_10000079_pt1 | contig 60829 bp, 61 predicted proteins | sample FrelakmetLWP11LW_FD_187149 | JGI IMG/M metagenome (GOLD analysis project Ga0209450, IMG submission 187149) | Freshwater lake sediment microbial communities from the University of Notre Dame, USA, for methane emissions studies - LWP11 LW (SPAdes)... | ecosystem: Environmental > Aquatic >... | reverse complement strand
CTTTTTCATCTCAACCTTCTTTCCCTCTGAAGGTTCCTCTTCTTCTGCAGGATGTATTGTTATCTTCTTCTCTTCTCTTCGGACTGGTGCAATTTTTGGTTTATCCTCTTCCTCTTCCTCTTCCTCTAATATCATTCTCGATGGCAATGTTTTCCATTTCGGAAATGGTTCATCCTTCTTTTTCATCTCAACCTTCTTTCCCTCTGAAGGTTCCTCTTCTTCTGCAGGATGTATTGTTATCTTCTTCTCTTCTCTTCGGACTGGTGCAATTTTTGGTTTATCCTCTTCCTCTTCCTCTTCCTCTTCCTCTTCCTCTTCCTCTTCCTCTTCCTCTTCCTCTTGTTCGGGTAATTCTCCTTCTTGTTCGCCCTGTTTTTCTTGATCCGAACTTTCTTCGTCTGGCTGTTCTTCATGTTCATATTTAGGAGGCTCGACAAGAATAACATTATATATTGGCTCGACTGGTATATTACCTACGGTTAATAATTGGTTTAGATAAATTACAGTAGTGTAATAATCTAATGGTTGTACGTCTTCATAATTAACAACCGGTAGAGAATCTATGCGACCAGATGGTTTAACTGGCAATTTTAACCCATTCTCAAACACAATGTACACTGCTTTATTATAATTATCAATAATTTGTGCTCTCGGTTCATATCCTTTCAACTCTATCTTATCCAATTTTTGAATAATTCTCTTGATTGTGTACTGTTCATCATACGAAGGAAGTGGGACTTGTATCTCAGGCTCATCACCCTTCAATTGGATTACTGCTTCTATATTTTCTCGTTCTGTGTCAGATGTGACAGAACTACACAATTTTAACATCCGATATAATTCAGCGATTTTCGGATGATGTGGTCTCAATAATTTATATGTGGCATCATCGACCAAATGGTATATTGGTTCATAATTTGATTCATATTTGAACAAAACAAGTGACTGTTTATTTAGATCATATAGATCGTTAATGTCATACCCAATCGGACACTTTAGCGTGATATCACCGAACGGTTTTCTTTGTTTCTTTTTACCTTCTTCTTCAGTCGATTTGATTTCGATACCTTCCAAAATAAACAAGTTAAATCCCGCTGGAGTAACAACACCAGGGGTAGTTATATAATCCCATAAGAAATCTTCATTAACCAAATTATTGCCCTCCAAAAATTGTTTGAAATTTTCAAATGCTTGCTCATCTGTCGGATTAATATCATCTTGAAACACAAGTTTCAACGTGCCAGATTTCATAGATAAGAACTTCTCTAATGTTAATCGAGACCCGTCACATAAAATTTTTCTCATTCGATCACCATCTATAGGAACATTTGATTTCTTGCCACGAATATACACATCACCAATAGCATTCAAAAACACATTATTGATATTGTCTTGATTAAGTCCTTTTCTGACGTATGCATTAATTGATGGACTTAATTTACTATCGAATGTTTTCCCTGCATTGAAGATAATATTAATTACTTCAGGTAACATTGCATATCTATCTGCACCTAAACTACGTTTAGTGTTGTTGAAAATATATCCTTGTCCGCTAGCGCTTGGACCTGTTTCTTTAACATCCTCTCCAACACACTCTTTATCGTGTTTACCTTCCTGAACTTTTTTGAAACAACATGGTAAACAAAAACGTTTTTGTTCACCATCAACATCCTTCTTCGTGACTTTTTTACGTGTAAAACCAGCGTACGGAAATTCATTTTGTTGATTGGTGTATACTATTCGACCAGTATCCTTATATGTACCTTCTTTTGTGATATCTTCTTCATTTGGGATTGATTCACTCATATATTCATATATATCAGGACAAATATATTGATTACCTCGGTAGGAAACACCATTCTTATAAATCTCAATTTTATGGGTAATCTCTTCCAATTTTTTTGCATTAGCTTTCCCTTTTTTCTCTTTTAATTGGTTCTTTTCTGCTACAAGCTCTGAAAGGATTTGTTTATATTTATCGACCGCAACAGCAATTGGATGTCTTGCCACCGGTTGACAAGTAAGCGCATAATCCGGATTATCTTCAAATAATAAATTGTCCTTTGCTTTTAACATCGTTAATTTATTTGTACCACGAGTGTAATCCCGTTGTATATCACCTTTACCCTTTTCTCCTCTCAGCTTTGTCCCTGCTTCAGGAAATTCACCAGTCACGGTCTTTTCGGCAGTCACTGGTTCTTTCATCTGTTCCAAATATTTGGCAAACTCCTCTGAAATATCAACATTAACATCCCCTTCTTCTTCAATAATAGTTTGTGCTTGCTTCACCGACTGATTAATATCATGCATTTTGTTTGAAACAATGACTCCTCCCTCTGGTTTTCCCGAGAAATATGGGTAATCATCTGCATTTTCTGCGAAATAATCTTTGATTTTGAATAATTTTAACATATTTCTCATAAAACGGTGAATTAGTGTTAATTGTTCAATACTCTTCGCACCTAAGACAAAGATCTTATATTTCCCTTCCTGTCCCTGAATCTTGACATCAATTCCTGGGTGTTTTTTGATTTTCTTCGAGAGTACATATTCAATATTAAACTTAGTTTCCCCTGGTTTAGGTTTATCGATTTTAGGTTTATTGACGTCATACATTTGTTTGGCAACACTCTTTACTACATTATAATAATCCATCAAAGCACTAACAATTAGATCGGCATCAGCTGATAGTGTTTGTTTGATGATGTTCAAGATAAATTTCTCAGGATCAGTCATATGTAAATAATTTGATATTCTTTTGTATCTCATATGTAGTGATGTGCTCTTGACTACGGCTGGTTTCACACCAGTCGTGGGGTCCGCAATATTTTTTTTGATTACGGTTGCATAAGTGTTGAAATAAGCAGCAAATTTATTGATTTCATCAAAATCAAGTCCTTCGCCATACGAGAACCGCATAATTGTATTAATATAAGCTATATGTGTATTAGTTGGAGCATGATCCAGAAAATCTGGATCCGGTAAAGTGATCATTTTATCTCGCGAGATATCTGGTAATTGATATTCGATTTTATTCATTTTTTCAACCATTTTGACTAATCCAGTTAAAGCTTGTTTGACATGATCCATCGTCGCATTTAATTTTTCATCCCAAAAACACTTGAATTCAATTTTACCATCCTTATAAAAATTGATCGTTGCATATTTATTTTCCGTTCGCATGGTCTTATCATTGGGTTTTTTGTACAAAAATTTCTTGAAACTCAATCCTTTACCTGTCACCAAATAGTCATGTTCTCCATTGTCTTCACCATCTTTTGTCTTCGGTTGCTTTTGAATATTGGCTATCCACTCTTGGATCAATTCTGGAGAATTCTCATCCACAATCGGCTTGAATAATTTATGGATTGTTTCTTTTGTTTTCTCATCTTTGTATTTCACGAATGGAATATCTTGGTCTAGAATAAATCTGTCAAAGATCTTGATTAAATCAACAAAATCTGTTGTTTGTGTGCCATAATTAATATGTATAACAATTTCCAAGATTGCGCACGGTTCAAATTCTAGCCCACCTTCTTCAACAACATCTTCTGCTTCTCTTGGAGGTTTTTTTATAATCGATATAAAAAATTTATCTTTTTCTATTTTGCCACACAAATCTTCCAAATTACCATGTACTACATCTTCACCAATGTAACATTTTTCAAATAATTGACGTAATTCCTCCCTTGTTTCATCAGATTGGAACAATTTCGGCCAATATTTAATCAGATGGCCATTTTGGAAAGTAGTAATCTCCTTCCGTGATGTACCTTCAGGTAACATTTCGTGCACCACAGTTGATTTGAGGAAGTCACACAACGAAACCAGAGAGATAACATTGTCTTCAATATTGTATTCAGATATCAATGAATCATCAATATCATCCCGTTTAAAGGAATCCATATGCAACTCAAAATCCTTTGTTTTCGCTACTTCATCCTTATAATTAACAACACTGGGATCAACCGGAAACCCAACGGGAATATTAGTTTCTTTCTCAGTGAATGCATGAGTCAAGCACTTATACTCCGTTCCTCTATCTGTTAACACTTTTGCATAAAGATAGATATGTCCAACATTTTGGCTTGTATAACACGCAATCTTATCAGCAATATTACTGATATTATCATCAATTTCAATCATATCTTCAATGTGAACCCATTGCAAATATCCTGGGGCACCTTTTAATTGCAAGACATCCATATAATTTGTACCAAATTTCCTCCTGAGCAAATCTATATCTGATTCTTGTAATAATAATTTTCTTTTAGAACCTTTTTTCTCTTTACTTATGGTCGATCCGATCGTTTCCAAAATTTTGCTCATTCGATTAGTAATACACCCAACAAAGACTCTCACTACTCGCTGGTCATTGACCATACTAACTACGCTATAATAAGTGTTAGTTAATGGAGCATCACACAAAGAATTGATTTCTTCTTCCATTTGTGAAAATATATAATATTATTGTATATATTATACAAATAATATTTATTCATATAATCCACACACAGGTTTATAACTTTAACGGTGTATCTGATATAACGGTTCCACAATATGCCTGTGGTTGTCTATGATATGGATGATATTGATAAATCTTCAAATCGCCCGTCATAGCACTACTCAACAAAAATTTCATATTTTCCCAAAACTCACGGGTATGACCAACAGATTCTGTCATAATATGAGCCAATTCATGAACAGCCACAAAAATCATCGTGTTTAAATCCAATAGATTTTCTTGCTCATCACGCTGCCTGATGCAAAACACCAATTTTTCACCTTTATTTACGGAATATGAGGTATAACCACTATTTGCGGCACTTTCACTCAATTGTTCCGGATCAAATTTCTCATATAAACGTATCACCCGCTGATCCTGTGGGTATTTTTTCTTCAAATAAGAGATTAATTTGACTAATTTTTCTCTAATGATTGACAACAATTCTGCTGCATCTGCTTTATCATGCAAGTTTCGGACTAAATATCTCTTCTGATCATATTTAGACACAACGTAATCCACGTCTATAGTCTGGTTCTCAAAGTATATTCGAGTACTCATATAGATTATAAAAATAATGATAACTAGAATGAGAAGATTCAACATATAGTATATAAGTATGTTAGATATTATTTCGATCATTTGGTGGCTAGATATTTGTGAATTTCGATAAAATTTAATATTGGAACTCATTTTATATGTATGACATCATTTTGACCACATATAATTGCATGAATTTGTCTTGTAATTATATTTTTAAATATGATCCATTGTTGTTGTTGTTGTAATTAAAGCTCCTACTTCGATTAGTATCACACTTTCTTCATAAGTTGTGTTGTTCAGTAAAATCTTGGGTAAACCTTTTTATAAAAATCAGACTCTCATTTTGGAATGAGGAAATTTCATCCTCATTAGTTATTAGATCATCACCAAACAACTCAGTTGGTGACGACATGTGTCTCGTTAAATGTGTGATAATCTCCGCAGGAGTATATTTATCAGGTTTGATTCGAGACAATAGATACGATGAACATTCGTATCAAATACCATCTGATATAGTTGTGCAATTTGTTTACAATCGCATTTTCCAAATGATACATGTGGTCAATTCGACCTGGTCTCAATAATGCATGATCCAATACATCAGGATTATTAGCAGTAAATATAACAATTCTTCCTTCACTGGCTAACAACCCAATCCAAACTATTGAGAATTGTTGAGAAAGAAATTGATGATGTTTCATCCTTTTTACTCATTGAATCTTTGGGTGAATTCGGCTCATGTTTAGCTGAAAATTAGTTCGATCAACATCCTCAATAACCAATATGTCATTTTTATTGACACCTGACATTAGATACAGATATTTACTATCTGATGCAATATTATCCACAATTAAATAATAGATGTTCCGAGCCGTTGCTGATGCAATTGCATTAATCATCGATGTTTTCCCAGTACCAGGAACCCCATAAAACAACAATCCTAATTTATGTGGTATACCTCTATCAATAAACCATTTCTCATTATCAATGAAGGATTGAACATCACGTAAAATTTTCTTTTGTAAATCTCCACGAAGAATGACCGTATTTAGACTTCTGCCATTGGGAATTGTTTTTGACGTAATCCAACAACCATCCGAACTATTCGTATAAATTTTGATACCCCACCAGTATATGTATTATATACCCGATTAGCATTTTCCACAAATTCATTGAGCAATTGCATGCCTTTTTCATAATTGACAGATAACTCTATACATGTATTATATTCAATAGAATTTGTGATAGTTGACTGACATGTAGTATTCGTGGGTTGTGTATTGACAATGTATTCGTGATGATATGTCTGAACACATATTGTCTTCTTTTTAAACTCGACTGTGAAGTTTTCACTGGGTCCGATAACGGACTCCATTTTACCACCCGATGGGTTATCGGTAACCGTAACTGAATGTTTTAATTTGATTTTATATTCGTTTATGAATATAATATATGCCAGGTAATTATTATTATAATTACCTGGCATATATTTGATAACGTATCTATTTAACATCACAGGAATTTTGAATATATGATAGTTTATTCGTTGATAAATACCAAACATTATTGATGTTGTTTGATTGAATGTGGAAAAATTCCTCGTGAAACTACATTACTCACATGATCATCCAACTTACTGAATGTCTTTTCGAAAATCATTGATAACATATTTCTAACGATGATATTCAACATGCCGTTTTTAATATTCAGATGCTTGACCACATCATTTCTCAAATCAATAGACATTTATTGTGATCTCTATATATAGCTGATAAAATTAATTCAAATTTTTAGAGCAAAATGATCACTAACAATTTGTATCACTATACAACATTCCACACATACAATGGATATTGAAGATCTAGAAATTGATCATACTGACGATGCTGTTATACATAAACCTAAAATCAAAATTACTGTCAAACAGGCAACATTGAAAATAAACTCCCAGATACATACACATTTACCCCAACAGCCAGAAAAACCTCAGAAAATAGTGAGATCTGAGGTTATCTCAGCCAGTAGGCGAACGGATATTCCAGCATTTTATATGTCACTCATTATCGATGCAATGACTCAAGGAGTGATTGAAGTCACAGGTCCATACGGAGTCAAATCCAATGTGTGTCTCTCCCTGATGATGTCAAGTATTTTGTTTGGTGGTCAAAAGATTATCATAAATGGTTGCAATTATATGAGCGATATAAACCAATGTTTAGTCAATTTGCACATATGTTTAATTTTACATCGACTGGCAATGATACCTTGGAGTCTGGTGTCAAATCATCATTTGAAGACCGACTCGAACAATTGGCCAAATTGGCCGAGTTATTTGGACCATTAGCTATTAAATTACGTTTCGACCCCATTGTTATTTACAGGGATCAAAAACTGGCAAAAACGTGATAATTTAGAAAATTATGAAGTTGTGATTCGTAACGCGGCTGAAATGGGAATTAAGAGTGTCATTTTGCATTTTGTATTGGTTATCTAAAAGTAACACAACGAATGCTAAAACAAGGAAAATATTGGAAACACTTTCAATTGATGAACAAAAGAAGGGTTTGGATCCATTGATTGACATTGCAGAACATTATCAGATCCAACTCGAGACTTGTTGTGGGTCTCAACTGATTGGTTATCGCCATATCAATGCGTCAAAATGTATTGATGGCAGCGTAATTGACCAATTAGTAGGACATCATCTCAAGAGTAAACGGAAAGATCAAGTCCAACGCAAAGAATGTAATTGTTCTGTTTCCCGTGATATTGGATCGTATGGTATGAAATGTGGTCACAAATGCACTTATTGTTACGCCAATCCCGATAAATAAAGATCTATGTACATATGTCAAGATGTATACTTTGACTGATTAACATAAATTTATTTTAACACAAAAGAAAATCTTGAATTATACTATAAAGATGAAACGTTCGAACATTCCATATGCAGTGAATGGTTATGAGAAACCATATTTTTGGGCAAATTTGGCTGAAATACCGCCAGATATGTCAAATAAGAAAACAATTGAGTTTTTCACAACAACAGAGACAACAAATAATGCATCAGATGATATGCTAATTCACGCGAGTGATGTCCATATGAACACGGATCAGGTGATTATCAATCAAATCGAGGATGCGCCTGAAAATGCCGTTCCCACAATTATACCGGAAACTAAAATGATGGATGGTATTGATATCAATGGTTTTGATATGCCGCGCATGCCTGTTCAAAATGTCCAGGATCACGCAGCTTGTTATGCATTGTGTCAAAAAGATCCGCAGTGTCAGCTACTCACCTACAATAAAAACAATAAAGCTTGTTGGTTAAAAAGCGGAAGTAAGATAAAACAATTAGTTACTCAAGGGGATGGATTTTACTATGATGAGACTGATTTACCTCGTTTTGATATGCCCAATATGCCTGTCAAAGGTGTCGCAACAGCCGATGATTGTCATAATCATTGTAAATCAACACCCAATTGTCATTGGGTCAATTACAATAAGGATACACGTGATTGTTGGTTAAAACAAGGAGTTAACCGTACTTATACCAGCACACAATTCAAACCACAAAAGTACACACCACCAAAACCAACAACAGCGCCTGGTGTCACACCAATCGATGCCCCCGTGTGGGGTGTTAATGATAAAGATAATATTTGGTATAGACAAGGCATTTCAGCGGATAAACCAATGGGATCTGGGTGGAAGCAAATTGACGGTGCGTTAACCAGTATCTCAATAGGTCCACTTGGACAAGTATGGGGATGCAATCGTGGTGATCAAATTTGGTTCAGGGATGGTCCAAATGGGCAGTGGCAACTCGTTGATGGTGCGCTAGTTGATATCTCAGTCGGTTCAAATAATGAAGTTTGGGGAGTGGCACGCAATGGCACTATTTGGTTTAGGGGTGGTATTACACCAACTAATTTAAAGGGTACACAATGGACAGCAATAGATGGTCAGCTTAAGCGTATTGTGGCACGTTAAACAAATTCCAAATATTTGTTAAGATATAGATATGTCAGATATTTTATTGGAAAATATCATTTAATCAAGTATAAATTGGAGATAATTGCGTTAAAAATTGAATTTTAGTTCCTCATTGATGCATATATATGATATAATTAAACTCAAATGGAGGAACTGAGCGATGATCGTAAAAATCGAATTAGTACGATGGTCAACCAAATTTTCTCGAAAATAAAAAGTGTGCGTCCAACTATCAGAACGTTTAGTATTCGCTTTTTCGATGGTGTCATTACCATAGGTGGCAACGTTAAAGCAACATATAAACCCATTTACCATGATCCTGAGAATAATCCTGATCCACAAATAGCACAATACTTAGATCGTGAATTGATTGGAGGCATTTTTAATGATATTCGACGAATAAAACCTCATATCGTGAGTTACCTGATACATTATAATCATATGACAAAAAATATCTGTGTCAGAACGAACAGTATCGGTAGTAAACCTGCGAGTAACGCACTTTTATATAATTATTTTCAATTGAATACAGATGCAACAAATGATCTTTTATGTTCGTGACAACATAATTCATTTCAGGAAATCGCGGATATTATGAAAATTTGATTTGTTTTACACATCAGTCTCAATTAATAGCATCACGAAATGACGGCTATTGACATATATACAGAAATGGATGATCTCTATAGAGATAGATATCATCCCCCTAAATTGGGTTCAATCAAAGAGTACGCTATCATAATTTTAATAAATAAAAATTATGATAGGTTCATCTATCTTATCGAAAAATTATCTGAATTTTCACTTCGGGAACTCAGATATTATTTATTCAATCTACGCAACACAAGAGCATTTGTGTACCCTGGAGCAGATATAAGTACTTACATAAAGGGTATTGAGCTTGTTGATCATCGCTTACAACAATTGACGGAAATGTAAATATTGAATGATATATTTTGTATTACTTTGTGACACAAATCGAATGTGTATTTTCAAAAAATTGAGATGAAAATTCCCACATTTAATCAACAATATTAATATTAATATTATCAATGGCATTGTTGAAGGATCAGTCATCTATAAAAAAACCAGTTAATAACCTTATCATTCATAATGACGAAGATTTAATCATTCAAATATTAGACTATTATCGGTGTCTCGATACATTTGATCATGTCAATGATAATGAAAACAGTGAATCGGAAGACAGCGATGATTCATCCGATTCAACAGAAGAATACTTATATTCGAAAGATAAGCAGAAAGAATTATCATACACGAGACCACTATTAATTAAACTTTTCGGGATTCTTGAAACAGGTCATTCTATCACGGTTAACTTACAAGGTTTCGAACCATTCTTCTATATTAAAATTCCAGATGAGTGGGAAAAAAAGCAATGTCAAGTGTTGATTGCACATGTGCGGACACTTGTTTATTACCGTTATAAAGAGCATCTACTGAAAACACAGATCATTGTTCGTAAACCATTCAAAGAGTTTACAGGCACAGATAAATTTAAATTTCTCAAACTACAGTTCAAAAATAAGGAAAGTTATGACCAATTTTCCTACAAGTTCGCGGAACCAATCAAAATTCCTGGCTTAAATGGCGGAAAATCATACAAATATGATTTATATGAGTCAAATATTGAACCAATACTAAAATTTATCCATTTGACAAAAATTAATCCAAGTGGCTGGGCAATCATACCAAAAGATAAATATTCGATTATTCGAGATCGCACATCCCTAACCAATTTTGAAATCAAACTTCAATGGGATCAAATCCAACCACACGAGAAACTGGAAAATGCCGCTATTAATGTAATGGCTTTTGATATTGAAGCTGACAGTGCACACGGTGATTTTCCTATCGGTATTAAAAAATATCAGAAATTATCACAGGAATTCATTACATTATATAATGAATTTGGTGTCACGACAAAAAAAAATAAAATTCATCCACTATTCCAAAAATCAGCGAAGAATGTCATCCAAACGATTCTTCGGTTAGTATTTGATGATAATTATAATAATTATAATATCCACCAGATTCATACTATTGGTAATATCAAACCAAATCCAGAAACTATTGATCAACTCAAATATATTATCCACGTCTTGTTCGAAACTTTCACCAATAATGAAATTAATTTAGAAGATCTCAATGCACAATTAAATGACTTATTTGAATATAATTTACCACTAATTGATACATCACAAGATCATAATTCACATTATGGTCTATTAACTGAAGAAATTATCTCCCAATTAGTCAGATTATCTAAAAATAATAACAAACAGTTCAGAGAACATCCAATGGACATAATTGGGACATTATTGAATCTCGCATTCAATGACTATTTTGATGGATTTAATGTCAGTAATATATTCACAAAAAATAATATCAAACCGGACACCATAGTTCTTGATGCATTGGTACCAACAATCCTAATTCTGTTACAAGATTGTGCTAATTTTATCCATTTTAAAAAAGTTTCAGAAACAGTAAAACAACAATTTGAAAAATATAAACAAAAAGAAGAACAGGAACTGCAAAAGGGATATGGTAACAAGAATAAATTTACCAGTACTAGCACAGATGATAAAAAGAACCATTCCGAGATAGAGAACTTATCACAAGATTTTTTCGTTAATCAGTTAACCGCATTATTTGACCAATATTTACCTCCGGTTGAAGGTGATAAATTAATTCAAATCGGATCGACATTTCAATTGACTAACCAATCTGATTGTTATTTAAAACACATTATTTGCCTCAATACATGTGAGTCCATTAACAATGATGAAATGATTACTTATGAAAATAAAAATATTTATTTACCTGTGGAAGAATTGGCGAGTGACTTAGTAATGTATGAAAAACAATTGGGTCAGCATCAAGACCTATCTAAAGAACAATTGTCTGCAATTATAAAAAATAAAATCAAAGATGTCAAAACATGGGATGTTGCTTATCGCAAATCTCAATGTCAGAAAGCTGCAGAATATCGCAGAATTAAACAATCACAAACTGATCACTCACATGTTGTCGTTGAATTTTATGATAATGAACGAGATATTCTGTTGGCATGGAAAGAGCTAATTTTAACCAACGATCCGGATGTGGTTATCGGTTACAATGTGTTTGGATTTGATTTTAAATTCTTGTATGACCGATCTCTTGAATTGGGATGTAGCGAAGAATTTTGCCAATTGGGTAGATTAAAAGGATTCATTGAACTATTCTATGAGCAAAAATTAAGTTCAGCTGGTCTGGGTGATAATACCTTGAAATATATTCCAATGACAGGACGAGTAGTCATTGATTTATACAAGGTTGTTCAAAAAGATCATAAACTTGACTCATACAAACTAGACAGTGTATGTCATAAATTTCTTTATAAAGAAAAGGTTGATCTACCACCCAAAGAGATTTTCAGTTTACAAAAAGGCGATGCGAAAGACAGGAAAAAAATTGCCACTTATTGCCTGGTTGACTGTATTCTATGTAATCGGCTCGTTTTGAAGTTGGAAATTATTGGCAATAATATTGCGATGGCTAATGTGTGTAAAGTACCATTCCCATATCTTTTCTTGAGAGGTCAAGGTGTTAAAATTTTCAGTCTCGTCTCTGAATTCTGTTCGCGAGAAGGATATCTAATCCCTGTTTTACCCAAAGCTAATCCATCTAATGATGAGTCATATGAAGGTGCTATTGTGTTGAAACCTGAAACAGGTATTTATTTTGACCCAGTTGTTGTCGGCGATTTTAGTTCACTCTATCCATCATCAATGATCAGTGAAAATATTTCACATGACTCTTTTGTTGAAATCGGAGGTAAATATGATAACCTCCCGAAATATACATATGTTGATGTTGTATATGATGTCTACAAAACAACCGTAGTACCGGGAACCAAGAAGAAAAAGAAAGAAAAATGTGGGGAACAAACGTGCCGGTATGCACAATTACCTGACGGTAAAAAGAGTGTGTTGCCATCAATCCTGATTAACTTACTGGCAGCCAGAAAAGTAGCACAAGGAAAAGTAGAAGAGGAGAAATCGAAAGGATGCGCATTTAAGGCTAAAATTTGGGATGGACTACAATTGGCTTATAAAGTGACAGCTAACTCACTCTATGGACAATGTGGTGCTAAAACGAGTCCTATTAGTAAAGTTGAAATAGCTGCATCAACAACAGCAGTTGGTCGACGAATGATCACGTTTAGTCGAGATCATATTCTGAAAGCATACAAAGATAGAATAATCACTCTTGATTTAGAGAGTTCTGGTGTCTATGATTCGACCACTAAACAAGTCAAACCAACCAAATATACTGAGATGCAAGTGCACGTAAAAGACAGTTATTGTGTCTATGGTGACACAGATTCTGTCTTCATTAAATTCAATATGTTCGATTTGCAAGGTAACAAAATTACAGGTCCTGATTCTGTCAATATTTCCATTGCTTTATGCAACCTTGCGTGTAAAGAAATATCAAATCAATTGAAAAAACCACAGAATATCCGTTTTGAAAAAGCCATTTTACCGTTTATCTTAATTTCTAAAAAACGGTATCATGGAAGATATTATACTAAAATGGATAATCCCAGTTTTTATGACAATAGTATGGGTATCGTTCTTAAAAGAAGAGATAATGCACCCATTGTGAAACAAGTATTCGGTGGTGCCATTGATATTATTATGAATGAACATGATATTAAGAAAGCATTCGAATTTGTTAAATCAGAATGTACCAGGGTCTTACAAGGAGATTTTTCATTGGAAAAATTCATTATTAGTAAAACATTGAAAAGTTATTATAAAAAACCACGTCAAATTGCACACAATGTGCTGGCTTGTCGACAAGCTCAAAGAGATCCAGGTAATCGATTTGAACCAAATGATCGTGTACCATACGCATTTATCGTCAACAATTCATCCAAAAAATTGTTACAAGGAGACAGAATAGAGACTCCTGATTTCATTCGACAAAATAAATTAACACCCGATTATAAGGCATATATCACCAATCAAATTATGAAACCAGTCGCACAGATTTTTGAACTGGTTCCCGGATTAGAGAAAATGGAAGAAATTCTGACTCGAATGTTGGATATTTATGAAAATGAGAGAACTGGTAACATTAGTCTGGATAATTTCGTTGGGAAAAAAACAACACCTGATATTAAGAAATTATTTGATTTAATTGAACAAGCGAAAAATGAGCGCAAAACCAATACACAACAAATAATCTGCGACGATGAGGAGGAAGATTCCAATGATGACCCATTTGATGATGATAGTGATGGAGATGGTGGAGTAGAAGGAACATCCAATTATGATGACCCCAACTTCTAAAAATATGGGCTATTTTCATAATTTAGAGGGTGTCCAGAAATACAACATTGGTAAATCTTCAAAAGTGATTTACTATTCTTTCCAGTAAATCATTTTTGAGTCATATCTATCAATGTAGTATCTGATTATTTTAGAGGGTGTCCAGAAATACGATCTTCGTTCAAAAAATTAAAATAATTTGTATTTTATATTCTTGCTTAAAATCAGATTCAATGTTTGATTTTAAGAGATTATTCGATAGTTTCTCAAAATTATCCTCAACCAAATTCTATAAGGATACGTTCGATCACTTAAAATCTACCTTCATTCAGCGGATTTCGGATGTGATTGAACAGCACAAAAAGCAACATGTGGTAGGAAAAGAACCATTGATTTGAAGCAAGTCCTCAATTGTATGTTTTTTATTGCTGATAATGGTATGAAGATGTCCTACATTAAAGACCAGTTCGGGATTGCAAAAAGCACATATTACTATTATTTTAATTTGATTGCTAAATACCAAATACAAGAACAACTGTATAGCGAATTGATTGTTGAACCTACTACCTTAGGTAAGAATGATTTCGTAATTACTGATACATTCACTGTGAAATCCATGGACGGATCACAAGGATTAGGAAGAACCCAACTGATCGAGGAAGAAAAGGACTCAAAGTGTCTTTGATCTGTGACCAAAATTAGTCACGCATGCAGTACATGTGGTTGGTGCTAACATTCATGATGCTAAAATCTTACCAGAGACCATTGGTGTATCCATTAACAGATCTGACTGGTTTGAATTGTTTAGCTGATTCAGGATCTGCAGGCCGCAGATCTATTGACCAGATAGAGCACAAACATAAGATACATCTCATCTCAAAACCAAAAAGAACAAGATCTCCCTCATAGATGAGTCATCACATAGACAGGTGATTCATATCGGACATATTTGTATTTAGCATTACTATGTATCACATGTTATCAACTGTTCGTCCATAAGTAAACATCCAAAAATTATCTCATGTGGTGTCACTCTGTGTGTTTCAAGTTTATAGAAAATATAAAAATACCTATGGATCACAATAAAATATTTATTTTTAAAATAATCAGATACTACATTGATAGATATGACTCAAAATGATTTACTGGAAAGAATAGTAAATCACTTTTGAATTTTTTTACCAATGTTGTATTTCTGGACACCCTCTTAGTTAATTCACGCGAAATATCATAGATCATAGTTCTTATCTTTCTTGCTAAGACAAAATAGTATAATTTTCATTTTTTATATGGTATATAGTATATATCACCGCTTCATGTCTTGTTTAGATATAAAAATATCATCCGTCAGGGAAGGTATGGAATGCCTTGGAAAACAAAATCTGATATTTTTAACAGGGAAAAGTACTGTGGGTAAATCATATTTTCAGGAAAATTGAAGGAAAATATATGTTTCGGGTAGTGGAATTGGATAAAGTGGTAGAGAAGGCAATGGAAATCCACAACATAACAGACAGGAATCAGGCCTTTGGTATTTACAAAAATATAGCACCACGGGAACATATTGACACGTTTATCTCAATCGTAAAAGGTATCATAGATGATTGTGAGAACAAAAAGGAAAAATTGGTTGTAGAAGGGGCTACATCCAATGTGGATATTATTAATGAAATATTTGATGGAAAACAATATGTGTTTTGTGTTCTGATGGCCTTTGACAAGGATCGCCAGTATGAGAGAACACTGAAAAGAACACAACAAGCAATTGAAAATCAACTTCAAATCAGTTATCCATCATATCTAATTGACGATTATATTAAAAATGGATCTGATGGTTTGATTTTCAACAAGTACATGAGAAAATGGTTGAGAATCTAATAATTGATGGTATTAAAAGGTGCGCTTTTTTTTGGCAAACGGATTTGATGTTCATATCATCGATGTTGATAAGTAAGAGTGTTATCATATAGTTGATGCTCTTTTGGGCGCTGGCGCAATAGTTCCACCAGAATTTTCATCATCAAAGACCATTAAAAATACAAAAAAAGTTAGAAGAGCTTAAAAATCAAGGAATGACAAAATCAACGATACCAACCTCTCTACATTTTACAACAGGTATAAATATAGTTAGATTCTAAATTGCATCACCAATTTTATTCAATGTATCAAAACTGCTTAGATCACGTGGAGGTGCCGGAATGCAATGACAATCCCCATTCGAACAAACTCGTTGTTGTCCAAAACAACCTGGTGGGAAAAACATAAGTCCAAGACCAACTTGGCTCAGTATAAGCACAATAAAGACAAGAATTGTTTTCATATCACTGTTAGTTTTGTTTGGATACTGGAGTTTGATTGACACATTTATCAATCAAATTTTTCTCCTAGGATAATGAGTAAAATGTTTCAACTCTTCGAAAACAGCACATAATTCTTTGTGTGTTTCAGATGTTAATGGTATAGTTAAATCTGTACCTCTGCCGCAAATTTTGCCGGATTTATCCTCATGATAAGAAAATGTAAAAATACATTTTGTATGATTCCAAGAGATTGAACAATCGTCACCACTGGGAGCTCCATAAGTATAACTTACATTATCACCGGGGTAGATCTACCCCGGCAATGTCTTCATAATAAATATTGCATCATATGAGAAACAACTCATTCAATATCCATTTGATATTTTTCTCAAACCAATTTAACGACTTTCATAAGTAGCCAAAGATATTAAAATCCAAATATATTGACATAATTAATATAGATGGGTTCAATAAGATCTGGATGATAATGTGTAAAAGTGAGTAAACCCACGCTTGTAATAAACACGACTTGTTCAATCAATATAGTTTTCAGGAATTTGTCAGCAACTAAACCCAATATTGATTGAGTTGGCAATTTTGAATAATATATTTCGATTCTAAAATCTATACTGTATTGTTCATGGAGTTTTGCAGGTCATTTACCAGTTGGGTAACTTGTTCCGTGAATCTTGGGCCACTATTGTTACAAATATAACACCCATCTGAAGGGGGAAGACATTTGGAACACACATCAAAATAATGACCACATTTGACACATTGATGATTTGATAATGAACTTGGTGTATCAAATGATGTTTGACAAACATCACAACAATATGTCACTTTACATATGGATGCATCATTTATATGATTACGCAAATATTGTTCACATGTATTGGGTGATGGTTGACGTCCACATGTTTCCAATCTCAGTGTGAAGAAAACTGAGTTACCTGTTATTTCTCCTAACTTGACTTGAGTTGCACCAATAATTTGATTATCCGATTCAATTGACATATGATATAAATTAATCACATTATTAATTTATATCAATTAATCAATTTTTCAGGTAACATTAACCGTCACGACATCCGTCGGTGTTTCTTTGGGATGATATGTATCATCCTTGGATAGAATAATCACTTTACGATCTGGCCATGTTTGTTGACACATGTTCAGTAATTTCTCAAGTGTATCACAATACTCAACATGATAACCATTGATTAATGTTATTGCGTTGTAACGCCCATCATATACTTTCTTCAAAAAGATGTGGTGTGTATTCAGGGACTCATTCTTGTACATTTCATAATACTCTAAAATGTTATCACACCACTCTACCGTTGAAAAATGCTCATATTTAAAAATTTTTACGAGCTCCACTAATCTTAAGAAATATGTATTATTTGTAATATATTTGAGTTGTTCATTAAAAATGTCAAGTAAGTTTATCATTGGGATCAATGATTCATACAAATCCTGAACCATTTGTTGTTGCTTCATACAATATGGACACTTATTGTGCGTCATCAGGTGCGGAACAATACAGTTTCTATGAAACTTATGAACACACTCATTCAATTTGACCCAATCATTACCATCTGTTTCCCAACAGATGCCACACCGATCATCATGTTCTGCTGTTGGTTTGAACATTTCTTCCAAATTTTGGGGTGATTCAATTTTGTCTTTTGGCATTAAATCAGAAAGATTTTTATAAAGACTAACACAACACATATATATGTCTTGAGCTAATTGATTGTTACTAAAATCAATCGATCCTGTCGCGTAGTCATATAAAGTTTCACCATTGAAACTTGCTGCTGAACCTATCCCATGACAGTACCATATTGTGTCATCTGTAACCCATCTGGGATACATATATTTATATTTATGTTCACCAATATGACCCAATCCAGTCCCAATATTCATGCTGCATCCAATCCATTTATTTATATCTTTTTCGAAAACTTTCCCTTTATGAATATCAAACCAATGCGTTGAATAATCATGAGGATCAATATTATTAATTGATGGACAACTACAACTAACTGACTCTAATTTTGGATCATATGAAATATGACTATAATAACTATTATATCTTTTTACTTTACCATTGATAGTATCATTTTCACATATGTAAGGATTGAAATTAAGTTTAAATCCATTGTTATCAAACTCAAATGATATATCGTTATCGTTATAAATATATGATGTGCGAGTTGAGGAAACATAGTCACCCTCAGACGGGTTTGATAGTCTGGTTTGGGAACAACACGCACACACCGGTGGAGGTATCGGACAATTAATAGCCTCCTGATAATGATATTTTCCTGCCCATCTCAGAAGATGAGGATCTTCTATAGGCTTAGTCATATAAATTGTCCGAATAATCGAAGTTTTATTGAGAGGAATTAGGTGTGGTACCATATCACCTGTAACTACATCATTCCATAAAAAAATCAGTTCAATCCACTCATTGATATCCTGATATTTAAACTGTTTAGGTTTGTATAACACATTTGTGCACTTAGTTCGTATTAAATATGTCAAACATATAGTTTTTGACATAAATTCACGATTGGGTAAATAGATGCGATATTGTGTGACATCTTGTCCTGTTTCTCTAATTTTGTTGTCAATTGTATCACAATAATAACGGTTTCCGATTACTGGTATCGTATGACACTCATCGACATTTTCCAGAGAGATCTCGACAATAGAACCGAATTGTTGATGTCCATCAATAAAAATGAATTGTGTTTCCATGGTTTATGGAATGGATATGGTCTCATTCGAATTAAACATTAATTCAATTTTTTCAATGTGGGAATTCTGTCATTTGTGTTCCTTGAGAACCTTTTTTGTGTTAAATCTTTTTATGTTTGTGCGGTATGACTCGCGGAGGTTCTTCTTCTGATTGAACTGGTACATTGAATCGCCACTCTTTAGCTTGTTCCTGAAGCGGTTGTTGACGTAATTGACCCTTAGTGCCTGTTTTATGTCCTTGTTCACCAGTTTGCCTCAATTTTCTCTCAAATTCTTGTTGTTGTCTCTTTTCTTCAGCTTGTTTTGTGCTCTCCCAATTTCAATATGCTGTCTCCTTTCATCAGATTGTTTTTGTCTCCGCTCAATTTCTTGCCGTTGTTGACTCTCTGTGAATAAGGGACCAACTGAAGATAATCTTCTTTACCCAATTGCGTCGACTGTTTATCTAATTTTCCATAAGTTGTTTAAATTGTTTCTCTTATTTTCGTTTAATGTCAGATTCAACGACTTGAAGAGGTTTGTTCATTTTAATAACTGGCTCGCCAACTTGTCGCAATTGTATCGGTTTAACAGTTGTTTCTGCTAACTGTTGTGGCATCCGTTTAATTGGAACAATGTCCCCTACTTGTTGCAATTGGGTCCGTGCCTTGGGTGTCTCCGCCTCAAAGATGGTGGGATTTCACTGACAATATGACCTGTTTCTTTCTTTGGATGAATTATCATTTCAGGACAAATAAATCTTCCTCTTACTCCTTTGGTAGCAAGTTTCTTTAAAACAATATCGTTCAATGTTCCATGTGCTAAAATGAATTTTTTAACTCTTATTGCATAATCTTGACGTAATTGACGACTTTTATTCATATAAGGTATCTTGTCTGATTTAGATAATTTTTCCATTTTTACCCATTAATCGAAATAGTTCACATTGACTCATTTTGGGTTGAGTATTTTGTTGTTTATAATTACCGACCAACCATAATACATAAGAATTCATCGGTCTTTTTGGTCTATCTTTCCTATAACATTTAATATATTCATCTTTGAGTTCCCATAAGCCTGTTTCCTGATTACAGTTATATCGCTCATCATTTTGAACTTACTGGTTAATGTCACATCATGGCAAGATTTCCCCATTATTTGTATATTATATAATTAGAAAATCAAAGTTGTTTGATGAGATCATAATTATCGTCAATGAGATCATAATCTGATGAGATAAATATTGAAAATTGATATCGGTCAATAATGCAGAAAATTAACCCCCATTTTATATTGAAACATAAACAATAATCTCATGACTGATCCGCATTGATCGACCATACGGTCGAATAAGGTCATTAGTGGGTCGCATCAACTACTTAAGCTGAATTGTCGAATACTTGGGTAAAAATTGATCATCGTCATCATCATCCAATGATGGAATAGAAAGATACATCATCCCAAGATGAATTACCGTAAGATTCGGAACCTTGTTTACGAACTCGATAATCATTGGGAACATACAGATGGTTTCCAAGAGATACTAGCGAATTCGCTAGTCCAAGCAGGATTCGTTCAACCCACCTTTCCCGGCACTCTTCAAGACAAACTGGATCTGCTGCTTGTTTGTTTGTCATCAGAGATGGAGCTAAGCGAAGATTCACGTGACATCATCGAGAGGTGTTTGATTGAAACAGGGTGGGTTGATCAAAACCCTATTCAAATCAACACTCTCAAGAACTTAGCATATCTGGCCACGGCACAAACGACCAACTTCGAGAATCTAATGCAACGGATTAGATCTCATAAGGATGACTATGACGATTGTGAGCAATTTCTGACCAAACGCAACAAGATGATCCGAGATATAATCGAGTTGGCTCAGCAATGTGGTGGTGTGTTGTTTGGTGGCTCGTGTCGTGACACCATCAAGGGTGGTCTGCTGCGTCAGCAAGATGGTATGGTAATGCGTGATGTAGACTTATTGTTTCAGGAAAGTGAGGCACGCAACCATTTCGTATCCTGGCTTACGACGAACAATAAGTTCATCATTGTGCGGACAACTGTAGATATCGGTTACGGTATCGGTGGATTCTGTGATACCTACAATGTTTTCCTTAAAATTGATACCACGATCAGAATCAAAGTCGATTGTGTGTACAAGAGCATTTCCTATCCCACAACCGGTACAGCAGAAGCCAGCATTGATTTCAATGTCAATGCATTGAGTTGCCGTTTGGATGGTGATGAATTAATGTACAGAGTACGTCGTGATCTATGCACAGTTTCAGGACTGACACTGTCTGTGATCGCTTCTGATATTGGACAGAAACAGTTCAGAGCGATTGGTATTCTAATGAATACCACACCACTGACAGCGATAGTCTTTTCCGACAAAACGTCACACATCTGCAGCCATCGTAAGAGCGCTGTGGGTACCAAAATGCGGGCACGGGCTGATGCATTAATCGCACGTGGGTGGACGTTAACGTCAACGTGCAACAATGCGGAGTGTTGGTTAGCACCTCTGGAACTGTACAGAGTTTTTCGGGAAAACTTAGAGCGGAAGGCCAAGTTAGAAAAACTTGAACTTGCCGCAAAGATGCGGCAAAAGCACGCTGAGAAGGAAACCGAACAGGGAGTGATCTCTTGCTCATCTGATGTATCAGATGATGACACAGACTTCGATACAAAATCACGTGGTCGGCAACATCGCAAACTCCAAGAAAAACACCATAATTGACCAGATTCAACTAACTAAATGTACGTGGCTGGCGTGGTAGTTGATCAATCCAATTGAGTCACGTACTACAATTATATTTATTTGTGGTACTTGTTGACATAAGTCTCCAGTTGATTCAACAATGCCACGAGCAACAATCTCATATGGCAGATCTGTTTGAGCACCAATTGTGTAATACTTACCATCATCGACGTCAAACCATTCAATTGTACAATCTACAAAATGATAACTTTCAGTTGAATAGGTATATATTACCTTATTATCGACGATATGGTAAATATTGACATTCACAAGAGGTGCGGCTCTTTGATCTGTATGAATAGTACCAACGATTTTCCCACTAGTGATTGGTTTCCACGAGAATTTATGGGATATTTTATCAAATACGAGGAGCTGATGTCTTAAAATCTTATTGAAATCATAGTATACATCATCAATGGATATCTCAATTTCCGGGTTAGTCATCAAGTGATATTTCCAAATATCACCGAACAATTTTGACTGTTCAATTTTTCAATGCGTTGAGAAAATTGATTTGATCTATAAATACTTGATAGCTAATGTATCAATAAAATGTCGATCATCAATAAAAATGAACAGCGATATTATCAACAACAACTATTACGAATGAAACATTTTAAAAAACATCTGGATATGCTCGCAACAAACATAAATGATACATTACTACTCCATGTATACCTTTTTCATGATATGATGGTTCATCCGAGTTCAATTGTGAACAAGATTGATTTTGGAGATTGTCTCAATCGAGGAAATATGATGATTATAACCTATGATAATATCATTAAAGTCATTTGTAAACCAATTTTAGCAACTCCTGAAAGTATTGAATTGGTCAAAAATCAATATATGTATCTGGCGGATATATACTCACAATTAACCCTAATGATATCATTAAGGACATTGTATCCCGATGTTTCGATTGTGATGGGGTTAATTTATTCAAGTATAAAGGTGACATTATTATACATCAATTGAATTAATGTGTATACTCCAATTTTTCTTATTTATCGAAATACTGAAAGATTTCGGTTCTGAACTATTGATTTCATCAACTAATCTAGCTCTCAATGATTTTAATTGTAAACCTTTTTGACCAGACAGAATAAAAGTCTTATTTGTCAAATCATTGCGTAAACGAAACCATTTGTTTTTATAAAATCCAGAAACACAACATACTGTTGCAAAATAGTTATTAATAAATATTTCGTTCGATGTCATGCCATTTATGTGTGCAATTAATTCGCACAATTTTGTGGAAGTTGGCGGTAAGGCTGTATGCCGATAATCACGATCATTTTCCTCAATCTCTGCATACTTTACAAATTTTAAAGCAATCATTTTAATTACTTGTTGGCAAATACAATTGATTCGCTTATTAATTAGTGCAAAATGTGCTAACGTTTGCTGATCCATCATGTGACATATATCTTTGATAACATAATCATCAATGGGCGAAAATAATCCACTATCATCAGTATTAATTCTCTTCATTTGTTTTGACATATTTGACATATTTTGACATATTCTGAATTTTCAATTTTCTCACTATTGACAGTGACCAAAGTATTGTTATGTTAGACAATGTATTTACAGATCACATAGAAGGCAAAATATTCAGATATCATAAACGGATTTGATGTGATATTTACACTATGGGTCATTATATATCAAATGGGTACTGTTTGTTGTACAATATAGTTATGTTATTTGTAACTTGTAAACTGTTAATATTAAAAAAGATGGCCACATCTGGGTCACTTGTCTGGCATGTAATCTCTACCTTTTTACCCGTTTTCCATCAATATATTCATAACGTGTGAGAGACTCGCCATCAAATTCACAACTGTAAATATAAATAATAGAAAACTTCACTCGATGATATAATTCACTGACAAACTGATCAAACTGATCAAACATTTCCCACCATATTTCATTGAATGATCCAGCACAGAGATGATGAACTTCCCCGAACAGACAGAGATCATGAGCCTCACCTGTAGAGATTTTGCGAATTTCTTTACAAGCTGCCTCAATTATTTCCAATTCTTCATCCGTTATATTAGGAATTGATAATATAGCAAAATGATCATATCCCATCCACGTTTAGGTCAATACTAATCTGATTTATTTTTTTGAAGAAACCAAATCACTTTTTGAATGTCATATATTCTATGAGTATTATACTTACTTCAATGGTGAAATTAATGTGATTAATGGCTAAAATTGTACCCATTTCAAGTCTTTGTAGAAACGACGAACCCTAAGATTCATAAATTCGATGAAATTTTTGGATTGACAATGTGATAATAATGGGTGAAGATACAGTTAACTTTAATGAAACATTACAATGGTTAGATGCGTTTGATGAGCAGATTGACATGAAATCTGCTGTTATAGATATTTATATAGGTATACAATATAATATAATGTTGAGAACTAGGATCAACAGTCACACTTTGTTGAGATTGGCGCAAAAACACAATATTTTCCTTGGGTTAAACAATAATAATGATTATATAATTGTCAACAGAGTTATCCCTAATAACCTGCACAGGACTGTGAATAAATTAGAAAAAGATCGTGATTTTATCAGAAACCACACGCTACCCGTATTAGTTAGTCACGATACTTTACGTGTATTAAATGGACAAGAGTTAACCGGAGGTGCTGATTTAAAAGATTTTAAAAATACATATGGTAAACAAATCAGACCCTTAACTAAGGCAATGCGCGAGGTCATAAAACTGAGTATTGCTTGTTTAACATTGACTGGAGGTATTGCGGCAATTATCGCCACCTCCGAGGTGGGGGGGAAGTGGTGACACCGTTGTCGAAGTTATTGCACTTATAGTTAATTGTGGACTATATCATGCAACAATGGCAGATATTATGACAAGTGCTATTGAATTATCACCATATATGCTTGATATTTTCCAAATATCATTTAAAAATGGACCAGACCAAGTCAAATTAGACACATTAAACATTATGAAACAAATAGTACGCAGTGAAGGTACATATGCAATCGACCAAATGTGCAATATTTGCATGGAAATATTGTCAGCAATTGCTCCTGTTGTAGGTGATATTATATCAGCACAAGTACCAAATGATTCTGGATCAATCGCAACTGCAATGACGGTATTATCGACAATTATGGAAGTATGGAAAGGTAGTGGCCCCATACTAAAAGAAGCATTTGGGGTTATCAATCAAATATATAAAAATTTACCCTCTGGTGTGAAAAATATGTTACAAGATCCAGACCAAATGAAAAAATTCTTCACAGAAGTCATTGATTTGGTGAGAAATGAACTGGAACATCCACCAACTGATTTAAAAGTGAATCAGGCAATTAATGAAGAAGTGTTAGTTGTCATCAATGATATAGTTGAACCTAATATTCATAATGCAGTTGATGTGTGTAGTCATGTTCTTCCATTATTTTTTACAATTATGGCATTCTATGATATATGTAATGATACTTCGTTATTAACATAGACATCAGATACATGTAAAGTTTCTGGAACAGAAGTTATCATCATACGTAAAAATTGAATAATATTGTGTGACAATATTATTCAATTAGTCAGTTAATGGTCAAATCAATCGAACAACAAATCATCTTTTTAAACCGTGATTTATTGCCATTATATGGTATTGAATCAACTAATGACACTATTTCAGTTATTAGCACAGATTTGCTAAATAATCAAGTTAATTTCTTGGATAACGTCAATAAGTTGTTGCCGTTTGTCACACTTTTTTACCCAATTAAAAAGTTCAATTTACATAAAACAAATCACACAGTGCAAACACTCAGACAAGCATTCAGTTTATTGATTCATTGTTTAGAAATCAGCCAAATTCCACATACAGTTTGGATGAAAAAACATTGTAGAAAAATGTACAATTTTTACGACTAAATGCGGAAAATTGTATACATAAACCCACAACGATAATTCATATTATTAAAAATACACCCAGACCAATGACACATATACAGACATTTAGCCAGCAATTGTATGATATGTCCAAAATTTGCTCAATTAATGAAGATACACAAAGTAAATATGGTTATTCATTCATCGGAGACTCACAAGTAACTCTCTTTTCAACAGTATATCGTAGGCCAACACATTACCGGAAATTTCCTGTTGAATTACATCAAGTTGACGGTGTTTTGACAATTACACATGATGAGTATATTGATATTAATGCAATAAATGATTTGATTCTTGCGTTCAAAATAGACAAATATTGCCCATTTGATCAAGCATTTTCTTCAATTAATCTCATTTCAGTCAAATTGGAAATACATCTCTAATTGAAATAGATGGTCATTCCATGTTGAGTGTTCTTAAATTATATCCTCATATATACAATAAATCAATTGAGTCATATAAAACAGGTAAATTAATCATACCAATCCAATATATTTTGATGTTAAATAATCCACTCGTCCTGTGTCGTTTCGACGAAAATTTAACAATTAATTGCATCAGTACATACACGGTTGGGTGTTTTTGTTATGGCTTCAAATTGACTGATACTGAATACAAGTTATTTAATTGTACAGATAAAGCAAGCCTCATCTGGCAATATTTAGTCATCGAGAAGAATAATTGTGATGAAATTATCTTGAATTATCCCATTTGTATGAGTGAGGTGATAGTTAAAACAAATGATCATAATGATTACAAGATTCATTTAGATAGCATTACTCTGTTAAATAACCAGCACCCACTAATTGAATACAACAAACGTCTTATCACAGAAAATAATACCTATTATTACCTGAGTCAATTAGAGTTGAATGATCAATTCATTACGCTTAGTGACCCATTTGGTGGGTTCATTATTGGTAAAGAATCCACAAAATTAACAATTGTGCCAAAATGTGACCAACTAAGTCTAATTATTAGATTTAAATCACAACTACTTAATGCTAATAATAAGGCACGGTTAGAACATAGACTGGTCTCGAGGAAACCCAATTATGATCACTTTTACCCGTTAACAAAAAAAACTGAAAATCATTATATTGAAGGATATTGGTACGCAGATACAGACTAAGATGACAGTCATCTGTTACCTTTCCCCAAATCTACTGAGACACCAGTAGATGACAAATTTTTTATAAACTACAGGACATTATCCAAACTCATCACGGAGAAGCATGTTTTGGATCTTCAATATGTCGGTTATGTCATCGCCTAAATGGGAGCAAAGAATACACTATTACCAATAATGGAATAACTTTCACCTTTCCAGAAGGATTAATACATTATTATCTTGAACATAACGTACAGCCAAGTATTGAATTTTATAATTTTATCTTGTCTCTACCAGAGGATAAATAAATATCCCACTGATGAAAAGAAATTAATCTCCAATCTCATGATAGATAACGTGGACTTTGTTGATATGATGGATTAGCGGGATCATCTGCTAACCACTTTTTCCGCGTCACATTATAAGCGAACGAATAATTAGCAACCATAGCATTCTTCCCAAAGTCAGGTGTCGCCACTGTATAAATTATCTCATCGTTATCAGCTTTCTTAATAACTATTGCATCGTCAGGTGCAATGGGAACCTTATTGGGATAAAATGACAAATATATCATTCTTTCTACCAAATCTGTGACGACTGTTTCGTTATCAGACAAATAACACAATCGTCCACGATTATCTCTCCACCGCTGCTCAGCATGACCCGCCAGACAAGGTCCCCATTTACCACCTAATAGTTTAATTAGTTTCTCTCGAGGTGATTGATGTTCATTTAATTCTGAAATGTATTTTTCAGAACGTGTTAGATACAGATTCATATTATCAAATACCCGGCACAAACATACATAATGCGAAGTCTTCGTCGATATTGATGAATTATGTTCCAGTAATATATCAATTGTGTCACATAAAACTTGTAATCTTTTGAAACATGCAACCTCAACACGAGGCTCTATCCAGATCTCTATTGTCTCCGAACATGGTGGTGACATTTTGATTAGTTCATATGGTATTGAACTAAAAACATGGTGACATGAATCACTGGTGTCTGTTCTCTGGAAAATCATTGAACATTTCGTATCATTTTTCGTACCGTTTTCCAAATGCCAAATCAAATCATCTTTAATATGATCAACAGTTTGACATACGAGACACAATTCTAAACTATGGAATGATTTTGGTAAATCATGTCCTTGTTTCATAATTGCAGTCAATCTGCCTTTGAGACTTTGTATTGATTGTATACACTCTTTCTCCATTTAGTATATAAATCCTGTAATAATTAATAACCAATTTTGGACGCAATAACATTCACATTTAATAAAGCTAACCAAAGAATATTTGATATATTTGGAGTTAATGCTCACTAAATTACTTGTAAATAAATAACTATTTCTTTTCCTGATCCAGAATGTGGATCATTGTACACAATTTCAAGTAATTCGTAGCCATTATCTGAAAATAATTTGTGCATTAGTTGCATAATGGACCTGTCGTGTGGAACATATAGATGTGTTTCTCTGTCTGCACCACAATCCAGAATCCTGAGATTATTGGGTGACATTACATTGAATACAAAATCTAATGTAATGTTTTCTTCACTAATGGCAACCACGATTTTATGATCAGCACAATAATGAAATACATGTTCAGAATCACATTTCAGTAAATTGTCCTGAATTCTTTGAAAGATTGTGTCAATTGTTTGTTGCTCTTGCATTTGTTATGTGACAATAAAATAGTGAATTGATTTATACAAATCAATTTTCACAATCATATTATTCGTCTTATATGTTGAATGATTTGATCAGGTGATAGAAATTCATAATTATGTTCTTGATGGATCATTCGACAGAATCGATTATTTTCTTCCCATTGTGAGATATCAACAAAACGCATCAATTTATTCTGAGTATTAATCTTATTCCGACACCAATTGATAAACAATTCCTCTCTTCTTTCCATTAATTTATCAATTTGTCGATAAAATCTCTGTCTTAAAATCATTGTGTCATTGAGATCCATATAAAATTTATATGGTGGATGGATCTCATAAAATGTTGTATCAGTGTTATTCATTTCACCCAAACATCTTATAGCAGTTAGACCTGTCAAGATTAATGGTTTATCATGGTTATCTTCAATATACAAATTTAAAAATCCTGAAAATTGACTAATTGTCGTTGTTGATAAAAATATGAGAATAAATTATCAAGATCTTCGACTCGTATACGATCACCATATTCTGCAAGTAATCGACGACCGATCGTAGTTTTCCCGGATCCTTGTGCTCCTGCGATATGAATAACCTCACAACCACCTCCTTTTTTCGCTCTTTTGGACATATGTATATATAATATGACAACACAAATTTCAAATTTTTGATACCTGCCTGTGTTTAAATACGTGAACCTAGCACAAATATGAATTGGATTTAATGTCACCAAACGTCTTTTTATTGGTATGTGTTGCGACCCAATCAAAACTTTTTCTAAAAAGTTGCTTTCATGGTTGATACATTTTAATGTGATCTGAAATGACACTGTTACAGATGGGACATGATTTACGACATAATTTATCAACACAGATCGAACAAACACATTGGTGTCCACATGGTAAAAAAGCGATGACACGTGGACGCTCCAGACAGATGACACATAAATCAGTTTCAACCACAGTTGGTAAACTATACGATTCAACCAGTTGAATCCATGGGCGTGGTACATGCCCTTTGGTTATGTCATCGCATGCTTCTTTGAGACATGCGATATCACATTGAGACATGGGAACATTCATATTATCAACGATTAATATCGAACCAAAAATTTGGTTCGCTAGACGTCCCACTGGCATTATGTTGAGATAATTCAAAAGAGAGGATGCTAACTGATTAGGAGGTAATAGTCTATAGTTTATTCTTTCGTATATCTTGAAATGTGATGGTTGAGAACATGGAATAATTTGCATGAGATCTTCTACTGCTTGACAATTGAGTTTAAAATCCTCTTTGAAAAAGTGACCATCTTTGGTAATGACTAATCTATCTAATTCTCCAAAACAAGTTGTATGGACGACGAAACCAAGTTTTGGTTCCATATAAATTATAAGATTTTACAATGTTAAAATTTGTGTCAAAAATCAAAATTTTCTTCAATTTTGTCAAAATAAAAATTGATAACATTTTATAATGCTCATTGTTCAACTTATTATAAATATGAGTAATGAATATGGAGGTATTGCATTTATAATTTGGGATTGTGCACCAGTATACGGTTCGAGAAAATATGATCAGACAATGAATGATGACCAAAAATATATTTTTGTCAAAGAATGGTTGGACAATAAAAATATGTCCAGTGAGAATTTGATTAAACATACATTTACAGATGGTGTTGAAATGTATTTCTCACCTAAAAATCAAAGTCTCCATTTTATGGAGGCAGTTTTAATTGACACAGATTATAGTGACGAATATATTGATGATGCAAGAGTGACATCACCTGCAATATTTTTAACAAATAACCTTCAAAAAGCACAAAAAATTGTAAAATCAGCCATTGAAATACACAATAAAATTCAAGAAGGTCTCTTAAAAAGATTTAAACATCTGTAAAATGGCCCATTAAATACCTTTTTTTCAAAATTTAAAAATTTCAGAAAGTCTTTCATTTTATTTTAATTTTTGTCTTTTTAAAAAGTCGTTTTTTTTAAAATCCAAATTGGATTTCATGATTTTTCATCCATGAATATTTTTCCTCCAAATTTTTTGGGATGAAAACTCAAAGTAAGATTTTTGTAAAATTTAAATTTTGGGGAAAAAAATTAAAAAAATAAATTTTAAAATTTTAAAAAAATCTTGAAAATTTTAAAAAAACACTGATTTTACGATATCAAAATTGTGTTAAAATAATCAGTAGATGGTCTAATATTAATTAAGAAAAATTAAATTATTTTTATGATTATTTTTGGAAGGAAAAACTTGGAAGACATGAGCGGTTTACTTTGATTTTGCGCGATTCACTAACTAAATAAAATAAGTAAATTGTGTTGCTACGATTTATACGTAATCGTATTTTATCGGATTATTAGTTTGATGCCATTATTATGATCATCATAATTTGAAATTTATGAAAATAATCGATATAATGTACTCGAATATGAATTCGTATGATACATATATAATTTAACAATTTTAAAAATGACGTGTTTATGTTTTTAGTATGATTCATAAACGAATTAAAATATAATATTTTATGAATAGCAAACACAAAATTTACTGTTTATTTCACAAGTTTTCTAAATCTAATCACAATTAACACGTAAACAGTGATATATCGCGTTAGTTTATGACGCCGTACAAAATTGTTAAAAATCTAAGACACATATGTGTCAACGAGATTTCGTATGATAAACATATTAAAATTGTTAAATTATGAACAAAAACTCGAAATTTAACAATTTTGAATATGTTTGTGAATGATCAATACATATGTCCATTGTATACTGAACCGAATTGTGCGCGATTAAAACAATCTTAAAAATTATTTTAAAAATTATCATAATCTATGACCTAACATTACTCATTTCAAATAATTGTGCATCATTCCGCGCGCGCTCAGTGCGCCATTCACAACTTACTCAAGCTTGACTAATTTGCCACCTATTTATGATTTTTAGTAGTATTACTAAAAAAAATCATAAATAGGTCTTATATTCATATTTAAGTCAAAAATATGTACAATATTATTCAGACGCCATTAAGCTTATACCCGCCCGAAATTGCGCGGCTGCGCTATACAAATGCGGATAATATATAAATTATCACTACATAGACCATAATTAACAGTTCATTTTAAAGATGTGAGTCAGTATTAATGCTAAATTTCGCAAATTTACATAAAAATATATCTATGATTAATATTAAATCTGATCCTTATGGATGATAGATGCATCTGTCCGGTGTGTCATAAAGAATTTAAAAGGGCGTACAATGTCAAAGTTCATTTAGAAACAGTACATGATCCAAGCCGTATTGATAAAGATAAAAATAAATATCCATGTCCGATTTGTCACAAAACATTCACCAGGGCACGAGATGTTAAAAGACACCAAGAACACATACATATACTTGATCAATCTCATCCAAAACCGAAAGATACACATTTGTATCAAGAGTTAATTTCACAAATAGTTGAGCTCAAATCTGAGTTGAAAGAACGAGATGAAAAACAAAAAGAACGTGAAGAAAAACTAAGTTGTGAAATTCAGGAAATAAAAAACAAACCAATACCTGTGTCGCAAATAAACAATCAGATTTTGCAAATTGTTTGCATGAGTAACAATGACAATTATTTGGACATGCTAACTAGTCAAATGGGTAACTTTGAGCAGGCAATTGATTATGTCAAAGATTGCGCTCTGTCTGATGTGGTTGGCGATTGTAAACTAATCGAGAAAATATATACTACACAGAATGCTGGGTTTAGTTTTTCGATTGATCGCAATAATTCGAAAATTACCTATCATAATGAAAAAAATGAACCGATTACCGAAAATAAAGAGCAATTTGGTCGTAAATTAGCACATAATTTACAAAATAGTTACCTGAAAGGTATCAATTATCTGATCCAAAAAAATTTGGATCAGAGAGTGGACCCCAACAAATTCTTAGACGAGTGTGATATAATGACATGGAATAATCATATATATCAATTGTCGGAGAGTAATCACCAACGTAAAATGATTAATCAACTCAATATTCCACACAAAAATAAGTGAACTTCATATATATAAAAATTTGATTACAATATTTAAATATAATCATTATAATTTAAATAAACATCATCGATGAGTGATAACACTTTACCACAGAAAATCAAGAATTTTTTGGTAAATATTCGTAATCCAGAGTATATTGCCCAACAAATCGGTACGATTGCTGAAATGAATCTGACGTCAGTTGGCCATGGATTGACAGGAATAGATAATTTGGGTAACACGTGTTATATGAATTCAGTGCTTCAATGTTTACGACATACGACACTTCTCAGTAATCATTTGTTCACACAACAGACTCATAAAACGCTGATGAGAAATTTCTCATCTAATCCCGAGACCGGTAAGATATCGTTAATTCTAGTTAATTATATCAAAATTATTAACATCATGTGGGGTCATAATAAAACGAAATTATCTCCAATCAGTTTCAAAATTTTATTAAACACAAATTTCGACCAATTCGCAAATTCTGCACAACACGATGCACATGAGTTATTAGTTACACTACTCCAATCATTTCATGAATCATTGGCTAAAAATGTGAAATATAGTATTACAGGTTCAATTATTACAGATATTGATGCACATATCAAAAAAGCCCATGATGACTGGATCATATTTTATAAAAATAAACATTCGATTATTCTTGACTTGTTTAGTGGTCAACTGAGAACAGATACGGTGTGTCTGAATTGTCAAAAACCATCATATACATTCGATCCGGTGATGGCCATTGATCTGCCAATGACTCCAGACATTTATCAAAGTTTCGATCAATTTGTTAGCAACGAACAATTGAGTGAAGATAATTTATACCAATGTGAACAATGTCATGCACGTACTCGGGCACACAAAAGACAAACATTATGGAGTTTGCCTAATATCCTGATCATTAAATTTAATCGATTCCAACACAAGTCAGTAAATGGAACATATATTCAGGAAAAAATAAATGGTAGCATCACATATCCTATTACATCCTTGGAATTATCAAAATATATTTCATCACCATTAATTGGACAGGCATTTTATGATCTTTATGCTGTCTGTTGTCATCTTGGTACTATGAATTCTGGGCATTATTATGCCATCTGTTATAATGAAATCATTAGCGCTTGGATTCAATATAACGATGAACACATGACAGTACTTACAGATCCTGAAGCAGCTGCATCGAATAATGCTTACATTCTTTTCTATAAGAAAAGAATGTAATAAATTTGAAATTTAAAATTTGAATCATTAAATCAATAATACTTTGATTCAATAATTCATCAAATGTCATATAAACAAACATTGTGTGACAGATGTTCTTGCGTCATTGAGAAGGGTAAAGATATTCAAATCATAGAAGTAAATGATGGAACACATATCATTTGTTGTCCGACTTGTAAGTGTCAATTTTACAACAAATCCAACACACACGAACAATCATGGAAATATTATTATTCTTGTGATTTATAATAACAATTCAATCAATTCTAAATAGATAAATTTAAACTTCATAGTGTTTTATGGCATATGATACATCATATTCTTGATCACAACCAAGATTGAATAACTTAGCATCTTCTCTGTGGATGTAAGAAGGTATTTCGTATATATTATCAAATAAGTCATTCATTTCCAAGTTATCAATTAGTTGTTTGTTATCACATGTAATGATAATTATTAACTTTGTCGCATTAGTGTTATGACAATTCATTTCTACCAACAATGTTTGTAATACTTGGTTATTAATTCTCATACCGATAGGGCACCATTCGATTAATCTTTCAAATGAATCAATAATCACTATTCCCGTGGATGTTTTTGATATTTCATTAAAAATTTTACGAACGAGATCACAATTATATGTAACATTTGTTACTGACAACATACTTGGAGTAATCATTCGGGCACAACTCGCATTTATTTTATTGACCACATTACATGCTAATGTAGTTTTACCAGAGTACGACTTGCCATGAATAAGTATTTTCATGGTGTGACCGTCAGTCAGCTCTTGACTTTTTTCAACTATATTTGTGAATATATGATCAAAATGACTCCACATAACCAATGGGTGTTTGCAATATTTTGAAATTTCATCAGATACTTCACCGAACATCGGTTTAATATCCTTGACACCTTTAACAAAATCATCCATTGTTAAAATAGGTTTTTCATTTGACGACATTCTGCTTGTATCGATTGTTCGTGATATTGCGAAAGATCTGGCACTTTTAACAACACCTTCAATTTCAGCACTGGTGAAATTTCTGGTCATTTCTGCAATTTTAGACAAATTAACACTATCATTGATATACCTATTTTTGTTCATTTTTGCAGTATGTATATTCAATATTTCATAACGCCTTTTATCATCAGGCAAACCGATCTCAATTGCAACTTCAAATCGGCCAGGTCTTAACAATGCAGAGTCGATCATATCAAGACGATTAGTCATTCCAATTAATAAAATATTATTCAGTTGATTGACACCATCAATGTGTGACAAGAGTGTGTTAACAACACCAGCTGATACACCAAGATCTCCTTGTGATGAATTTCTGGTTTTACACAATGCATCCATTTCGTCAAGTACAATCAGGTATAAATTTTCTGATTTGTCTTTGATAGACGAGGAGAATAAATTCCTAGTATTTGCTTCAGATTCACCCACATATTTATTCAATAATTCGGGACCATTTACGACTTTAAACTCCTTACAATTCAACATATTTCCAATTTGTCTGGCAATCAGTGTTTTGCCACATCCGGGAGGACCGTATAAAACAATACCTTTAATGTGTTTAATATCCATTTCCTCGATTTTCTGAGCATCTAATACACGAGTAGCGAATACTCTTCGGAACATTTCTTCAAATTCTTTCGACAATCCGCCAATACCCTGGTCAATTAGTTTGAATTCACCCTTGAACACAGTTTTCTGTTGTGTATCATTAATAATATTTTGCCCATCCGAAACTAATATTTTCGTAGTGATATCAACGATACCAAATTGGGAATCATAACTATTCAATGTTTTTAACTCGGTAAATTCTCCTATTAATACAGAGTTGTACTTAATCATGAGTTTACTATTTTTTGTAACAACACAATCATGTAATTGTTCCTTGAGTAGTAAGGTCAAGTCACTCGGTACAATAGCTACTTTATCATTTAAATTTGTAATAGTTAATTTAATTGATACTAATGTATCAAAAATCTTTCTTTTTATAAGTGAATATAATTTTACTACTAAATGGTGTATTAAGTGTTCTCCTGGATGTATTGCTTAGACAACAATGATTATCAGGTATTTTAATCATCGGTTCAAATATTTCCAATGCTAATTGGTTAGATTCTGATTGAACAATGCAATAATCACTGAGTTTATGATTGAACAGGATACTATTTACTTTTGGAAAAGATCCATTGTAAGAGTTAATGATTAATTCAACGGGAATATCCATATCTATTAGGGTATATTTATTGGCAAAGTTAATATGTGATTTATTGTTCAATTTTTCATAATACGTCAATGATGATATCTGATTAAATTTCTCTGTAACTCAGAGACACCTGTCTCTATTGTTGCCCATATTTCCATCAAGTGTGGATCGCTATCATTGGGACATCGTCCATTAATTTTAGAACTGTATTCCCATACACATTTTTTGATGTCATTTTCCGTGAATTGTGGAAATTTTTTCCTTACAAGCGATGGGAAGAAAGGGTAGCAATGGAAATCAGCACCGTTCGGTAAAATATCACAAACCTTTAACGGTTGTATTTTGTCAAGGTTTACCGGAATGATATTTTCACTATATACCGGAATCTTGTTGTCCAAGAGTTGTAATGCATACCAATAGAACATATTAAGATCAGAATGCATTCCGCCATAAGAAAATCGAAATAAAATTGAGTAAATCACATCCCTTGTAGTGCTATCAAAATGTGATTGATCAATGGCTGATATGATTGATGAAATATCATTTTGTTCATAACGAGTGTGAACAAGATAAGTTTTATGAGAATTGTGACACAAATATTGTGTCAAACCAAGTAACCATTCGATATGTTTACTTTGAAGTTTAAATCCTTTCGATATCGCACTGGTTAGCCAAACAATGACGGAAATCGATGTGTGTAGTGATACATCCTCCAACATAATAACAAATATTCTTCGTAGGAAAACATCGGGATCTAATTTAATGAGATGTAATGCAGTTTGAAGCGCTTGTGGAGACATTTGTCTCCGTACATATTTTTGTAGCACAGATTTAAATAGTGCTACATTATGATAAGTTGTTTCTGTAAGATTCGGTGGAGATAAATTTGTTGGAAAATCATTACAACAAACAACAATTTTACCGATTCCACGCCAATTAACTGTGGAATCAAATGTTATCTGATCACATTTGGTGGTCATCCATTTGGCAGAAGGTTCTCCATTCTCTGGCCAATCTAAGAAAAAAACTGTGGATGATTCCACACATTTATTATTTTTGAGAATGATTTTAATTTTCTTCTCCATTTGATGATTTAATTATCAGAATGTCCGAACAATAATTGGATCAAATTTTTGAAATACATAAAAATAAAACAGCAATTTTATATATTACCCACTGTTTTATTGAATGGAAAGAAATGTAAGGGTTCAACGATTAAAAAAGTGGAAAGATAAACATGTTTTACTGAGTTGTGATTTTGGTAAAATTTTCGTAGGAAAGGAGCAATTACCGGAAAATATTACACTTTGCGGTGGAGGAGATTGGGATTTTATTTTATGCAAAATCCCAATGGAATATGACAGAAATATTTTTGATACCATTATTTGTGCGGAATCTATTAAACCACTGAAAATAAATAATTGGGAAAATTTATGTAATATGATAGGTTTTCACTTTGGTACAAACCGACAAAATATTTAAAGTGTAAAACAGGTCAAAAGAAAAATATGGTTCAAATCTTCGAAGAAGATGTTATGGGGTTTGAGTATTATTTACATTTTAATGATTTAGTTGAATGGCATCTATTATGTGACAATGGAAATTATATTGATATTACGTGTGAAGACAAAACTGGGTATTTTATATGGTTTCATTATGCAACTTCATAAAATTATGAGATTTAAGTCCATAATTTATTTCCCAAAGTAAAATTATGTTATATATGTATATATACATACGTATGTTTGGGTTTGTATACATAATATTAATTCTCGCAGTTATTGGAGGCATTTACTGGGGTCACATACAAAGTATGAAGCAAATGGGTACGCCGGGTTTGTATATAGTGCAAACTTATTTATATATTGTTCTTAGTTTGTTGATTGTGGCCTTAACTTCACAACAAATTGGTCAATATCATTTGGATATTGATTTCCGCCACGTTATTATTAGTTTCCTTGTTGGTATAGGGTGTATATTTATGATGCATACAATGTCTGAACAATCTATTTATTTAGAGCACATTATTTGGTTAGTTTTTGTTGTGGCTATGGCTGTAATGGTATTTCCAATTATCCAGTTAACGATGCCACAAATCCATCAAAATGTCCTAATTGTTGTTGCTATTATGGTTATTTTGAGCTTGATAGCATTTTTTGATACACAAAACCACTTTTCACCCATACTTAAGTACTTAATAGTCGTTTTATTTGTATTGATTGTTGTTGAGATCAGTCATTTATTATTCAATCCGGTGTCCTATCACACATGGAGCCAGTTTTATGATATTATCGTCATCCTAATTTTCTGTTTTATTGTTTTAGCAGATACTCAAAATTTGAGAGAAAATGCGACAAAATGTGGTCGGTCAGCGTGTATTGATTACCCAAGCGAATCAACGAAAATTTTCTTAGATATTTTAAATTTGTTCGTCAGGGTTTCTTCAAGCCGATCCAAACATTAGGGTTATAAATACCTGAATTTTATGTTTCCTAAAGAATTCCTCATATACTTTATTTTTATGAAATATATGAGGTATATAAATGTTACAATCAAAATAAATATGATACCCAACACGAACATCAATATTTGATAAATAATCGTTTCGTCATTTATTTCAGGAATCAATTTTATTGGTAGTGTGTTCTCGTAAAACAGATATTCATAATGTTACCCACCAGTCAATCTATGACTTGTCAATAGATGATTTTAAGTGAGGAAATCCTCCATAGAATTGTTTAAGTAACATTATTCCTTCGCACCATTTATTGTGTGTTGTCTTGGAAGGTCTCTTGTTCAAAATAACATAACAATGGTCACAAATTAACATATTGTTGAGATGTTGATGTTTTTGACAATGTTGAAAAATTCTGGCGTTGCCAGCAAATTGATGATAATGACACAAATTGCATGTGAAAACTTTCATAGGAATCATTTCGAGAGTTGTGTCAGACATTAAAATATATGTAAATAGTACACAATAATTTCATGTAAATTACTATGTTACAATACGTTGGGATTGAGTACCATAATATATTGACACATGAACTCAATCTGGAAAAAGATGAATGGTGCAAATTATTGGAATATATGATTGCTTGTATAAATCGTATCAATAACGGCCAAATTTTGTTGGATAGATTAACCAGACATTTGTTATCTGATTGTAAATTAGTTATCACAAATCAAGATGTTCTTAGTTATACTATTTATCCAAAAATTAGAAAAGTTGATGATAGATCTGTAATTTAAGTGTTACCGAGTACACCTTATTTCATTTTAACCAATCATTTAAACAGGAATGGATGTACTAAACATCATCCAATGGGTACTAAATACAGAAAGCAACCAATATTGATACAATTTATCCATGAATTAATCCACTGTGTCAGAGTCTTCGAACGGATCTATTCTGGTACAATGGAAGAGAAATTAACTATTAGTGGGGCGATAGTCACGTATTGAAGATTAATGGTATTGAATTCACTGAAAACTTATTTAATGAGTATTATGATATACCTCCGCGTGTGTCATACGATAGTAAGAGTGTTTATGTGTTAGATGATGTTCAAACACATAAAAATCGAGATCATTTCAACAGACACAGTTTTATGAATTTTGGATGGAAACATCATTTATCTTCTAAGAGTAGTTGTTTAAACACATCACGTCCCATTAGAATTGCGAACGGTAAATAACTATGGGGTGTTAAACTGTGCAATTTATGTCGTTTCATGTATGTTTTTAGGTCATTTTCATCCACAATATCACTGATTTGTATGTAAATCGTTTTGCCTGTATTAGGTGTATTCGCGTACTGATTGTATACAGCAGTTACTATTCCAGCTGGGATAAGAGTCGTGGGATCTAATTCTTTAATTTTATTTTCTGTGATCCAATGTTGTAATATTGGATTATCAATCATGTTACCACCACCACCTTGTTGTTTACCTATATATTTACGACCGTAGTATGATGCTAATGTCAAGCCAGCAGGGATGGCCAATTGGGACAATGTTGGTAATGCAGCTAAAATTGGATTGCCTCCTCGTTGTATATTTTTTCTAAATACACCATTTTCAACCAAACGATTATATACTAGACCATATTTCTGTATTTTTCTACCAGTTACTGGGTTTACTACGTATTCCATTAATATATTATATACGAGATTTTTGTGGAATACAAATAATATACAATTCTTGCAAATTTACCATTGCAAATTTACCATTGCAAATTTACCATTGTCATTGATCAATGACAATGGTAAACACACAAATTTTTATGATCAAATAATATTGTCTCTATTGGTGTAAAAGCTCAAATTCGATTCATCATACTTAAAAATCTCATCTCGCAGATCTTTATACGCCGGATCGTTGAGAATTTGGATCACTATTGGATTTAGTAGTTGATCCATTGAATAATAATTTGTCAAGATTGAGTAGTGAACAAAAATATATCGTAATTCATTATTATAGTCGTAATCAATCTTATCAATCAAATACTGAGCTTCACTGTACATATGTGAGTTTAGATATTTATCAAGAATACTGAAGAGATTAACATTCACACGTATTTTCTCATAGTTAGACACAATGGTACTTTCATCACCATAATAACATTCAAACATTTCGGGATATTTCCTCAATATTGTGGAAGCAATTGCTTCTTCTGATAAACACAGTCGATTAATGAGCATCACTGTTAGTTCTCGATTAAATGTATGTGCATATTCTATGAGATTTTTCCCATTACCAGTAACCAACTGATGCGCAAGATTATGATGAGATTGTTTAAAATATTCACCAGGTAGTGGATCAGATGTTGTATATGGATCGATAACTAACAGTTTAACCCGAGCCGGAATAGACATTTTTTCGATGGATCTTATATTTGGTGGTAATGACTTATCAAAATTTAGGCAGATAAATGTTGATGTGTTGAACGGATTCGCTTCAATACTCTCAATCCATAGACTTGTACGGGTATACATCAATAAATTAGACATTGATTGACACCTCGCCAAAATATGTCCGTAATGTTTGTATTGATCGAAAGATTTGATATTTTTTTGATAGATGATAATATTATTTTTACCGTGGCATATATTATTCAATTTGTCATAGTCCGAATCACTTGTCCAGATAATAATGGGAAAATTAAATTCCAATATTTGTCGTATGAGTTCTGGATATAAATCTATTTCATATAAGCAAGCAATAATTGTACTTGGCGACACTTGTGAAACAGGTATGTCAATACAATGTTTAGTATTTTTCATACATTGCTTGCTGGTGCATTTATAGAATAGTATTTGTTTAGTTTGTTCTGTATTTAAATTACAACTATGGTTTTTAATTGATTCCCAAAGAAACCTGCAGCAATTATAGCAACGGATGTGTTTTTGATAATTAAAAAGGTCAATAATATATTGCATAACCTGATTAAAATTATCATATACATATACATAATTAGTGATTTGATCAGTAATCATACCATAATAATATTCAAATAATTCTGGATTTTCTGATTCCATTTGATTAAATATGTGTTGTTGGTCATAATCAATAACATTTGAAAATTTATTTGAAATAATTTGACACACACGAGTCATATACTCTAAATTACCTGTAAAAAAGCCAGTACTAATATTGATGTCAGATGTGCATTTATTAGTTTTTTGGATATCACATAAAATTGAAAATTTATCACGATGTAGTGATAATGCTTTATCTAAATGCATAAGATTTTTGAACCCTTGGTCTTCAAAACAGATATTGATCCAGGCAAAATATTTACTGTTAAAAGGATTATTATGAAGTGTTTGCTCCATTAGCAAGTAACGATAACTACCACGTGAATGTGGTATGGTCGTCAATTCATCATTTTTTATTATGATGTACTTTGTCTGACTGGATAAATGTAATGGTCTCAATTGTTTGATTTGATCTAAATTACTTTGATCACAATAGACGATCAAATTGTACGGTATTGACATCGTTGCTCGTGCATTCGCAATATCATGCACTTGTGCTAAATCATAATATGTTGTGACGACAGTCCAATCATTGGTCGAGATCTTCGGAGGGAAAAATCGCTGGTAATTCTCATTGAAAACGATTGCACCTGTCCCTGACCAGTGGCCATATGGTGTTAATTCATATTTATTTTGTGCAGGTACATGTGACCAAAAATTGTCACGCATGTCTTTAAAATACCATATATCATCACAAATCAATATTCCTCGATAATTGTTATTCACTAAAAATTGGTAAAATTTTAGTTCCATTTCCCCATTATGAGGATCAACATCAAGGAAAATTAAAGGTGATCCTAAAAGTAAATCAATCCATTGAATTCTGGATGTTTCATCAAACAAATCACCTAAATTAAATCTAATATTGTCACGAGACTTAATTCTCTGGTTAGTGACTTTATCAACAATATCGAAAGTATATATAGTATTATTCTTATTGTATGCCAATGCATAAGCAGATACTCCTGTGTGAGTTCCAATGTCAAAAATATCCTGACTATCAAACATTGTCGAAAGGTAAGCCAATAATCGGTAATGTTCCCGTCCAGGTGGCTGAAGTAAGGAAAAATCTACATTTGATGCATATTCATTGAAAAACGGGAGATTGATTGTGTAATCCATGTATGGTGAAAATATACTGCAAATTTTATATAATATCGATTTATTATTATGATAGTGTCATAATAATAAATATTCAATCGAGAAAATGTTACTTTATATGACGTCACCGTCACTATTAACAACAAGATGCGGTTCACATAATTCTTCCTTATACTTAAATCGTGATGATTCTCCACACAATTTACCTAATTCACGGCGTAATTGACCTAAATGTGTCGAAATGAGATAACTATCTACTAGTGTGCGATCCATATGGGAGACATAAAATGTGAAGAAATCCGCGAATGTATTATTATCCAAGATAATAATATTTTTATCTGCAATGGACTCATTTAATTGTTCGTAAATATCATAAATATAATCACAATACCGATCAGTATCGTCATATTCGTTGTAATACCGATCAACATACTGTTCCGCTATGCTACCCATTTGGTAGATTTACTGATAGATGATGAATGTTTATAACAGTATATAACAAATTCATCATAAGTAATTTTTATTGATTGATTATTTTCAAAAAATGTGTTATATAATGACTTCAACTCTGACCGGAACTGTTTCTCCCAATTCACACATTGTGTAGATATTTTACCGGTATTCATCACGAGATATGTGAATCTTATTTCATAAATTTCTATATATGTTTAATTAATAATCAATAGCACAGATCTATTTGAATAGACGTCAGTCTAAGGGGTATTAGGGAATGATTTTCAAATCAATTTTATGATTTTCAAATCATAAAATTGATTTTCAAACCATAACAATGATGACATTAGATTATATCAAATGACTGAAATTTACATAGTTTATCTCTATTGCGACTATCGTAAAGAAGTGGATATACAATTTCTAAAGGCATTTAAATCTCGCGAAGAAGCTATTGTTTTTGCGAGCAAATATACCAACACACTAAAGGGTAGTGCAGAATATGTCTCCATCAAAGGAACGGAATATGACGCACCTTTTTATGAGATTGATGAAGAAGAGTGTGTATCTGAAGAAGATTATCAAGTCAAAAGTAAACTTGAGCAGGATTTAAGAGATGAACTCAATGTCAAAAAAAATATGTGGTATCTGCGTATTGGAGTGGATAAAATCATATTAGTCTGATATTCAGTGAAATCCACGGTTATTTAACCGTGGATTGGAACAAGTAATGTCTATATTCATCCAAATTTGAAAATATAAAAATAAAATTGGATAAATATGTATACACACATATTTAGGAAATGGGTAACATTCATCCTGCAGATTATGTTAAAAATGTCATTTGATGACATAGACAAACTGAAACGTAATGTCATCAAAATCTTTTGCAATTAACACCCAGAGAAGACTCTGATTCACACAGGTCGGTTGACGGTGTATTTTTAGCACAAAATACACAACTGGTTGCATTATTTGAAACACTTAGAGATGCTGTTACTATCGTAGTCATTAACAATGAAGGTACTTGCCACATCGGTCAGTGGAATTTAGAATTTGTTATATTCGATGAGACTGTTGTTGTTGATGCAATTTTTCAAATAACACAGTCAAGTATTACGAGTTTATGTTCGATATGTCAGGAAAAATTCTTTATGGACAGTATAGAACACCAACTGAAAGACCAAGATTCATATCTTTTATCGAAGCAATTACTACGATCGGGTATCAGTTTTAATACTTGAAATATAATCTTACTCGCCGATAGTTGCCTCCTCATTATCATCGTCGGAATCACTTGATTTTTGCAGTGATTTAATGTCAATACCAGAAACTATTTTGGAGTGACGTTGATTTCTGATAATACTCATCACCTGTGACACTTCTTTGCTCACATCTGTTACACCTTTGGACTTGAAATATTGTGCCAAACCAACCATAATTAATTTTTGACTCATGCCATCAGTTGTTTTTTTATTGACAAACCTGACACTATAATCATTGACAATATACTTGGAATTTTGAAGTTGTGGATGTTTTTCAAAGTAGGTTAACAAATCCGTTTTAGATGCCGACATCCTAACTTTCAAAATTTTAATACCTTTTTGTAATTCGACTAATTTGTCCAAATTTTTCCTGAAGATTCCTTCTGTCTCTTCGCCTTGGACTTGTTGAATCCTGTGAACTTTTTTCCCAGACATTGATGTATATATGTATAAATGGCATCTTTTCTAAATAAATTTATTTAGAAAAGATGTTGATGTAAAATGTTGGTACAAAATGGTCTAATAGATTTAATAATCACCGCCAATCTCTAATTGTCTGTGATTGGTGTCTGGTCCATATGTTGATTGCATCCATGGGCCAACTTGAATTTGCGGTATGATTGGATCAGATCTCAATTGCAGATTTGGATTCTTGAGTGTGTTGCTAACAGTGTCAATACCGAAGTGGTGTCCACTTTCAAGAAAGTTGCGATCAGCTAAGTGACCATTAACTGGTGGATTGCTAACTTGCCATGTGTTATATGAATCTTCACGAGGCATTAATTCTTGTGGGGTAATGGTATCTTTCGGGAAACAATCCAGTTTGGGTTGGGCGCCTGAATCTATACCGAATTGACCATTGATATTGGCCTGCTGTGGTGCATAATTGTTGCTAATTTGAGGATATGGTAACACATTAGTATTTTGTTTAATCGGATTCATTTGGGATCCTCTTTCCGGAGGCACGCCTTGTTGTGGGTCAAATGGTCCAATTGTGTGGAGTGGGTCTTCAATCTGTTTCCTGTCTGGTTTTGGTACAAATTTAGGCAATGGTTGATCCACAGGGAGTTCAGGTTCAACCGAAAGTTCTCCAGTATTTTTCACAACATTACTATTTGTCACAAAATAGAATGCTCCCAATAAGACAGCACTTACGACCAAAATGGTGACTAAATCATAATTCATTTCTTAATTATATAAATAAACATATAAAAAAATTCAAGATTATAAACTTCATTTTAGAATCTTGAGTTATACTCACCCAGAAGCTATAATTAAATATTTTCAAATTCATTATCAGGAATCGCTTCATCTTCTATATCACTGTCATCTATGTCAACTAATTGACATCCCGAAAGGATATTATCAGGCAACTCAATCTTAAGTTGTGGTACTCCCCACTCCAACCATATATGTTCACTATCTTTGTATATTGCACTTAAGTGCAATAGTGGAACTACATTGAAGTTTTCTTTGATGAGCTGATATGGTACTACAATACTGTCTTGATCATAAAATTCAATTTTATCATGATGTACTTTGAGTTTCAATGAGAACCGTCTGTCGTGAATACTTGATTTTTTCACGGTTGATATAAATTCTTGTTCAATCTGGGTTAATGACACATCTGCGTCACCATACCAGGATTTAGTATTTTCGGAAATATCTATCATAACTAAACAATCTATGTCGTTTACATATTTCATAAACTTTTGATTGTTACTTCTATCATTAAATGTCAAATCGATATAATAATTGTCACCATTTTTATTAATTGATGAACCCAATGTCATTCGCGGACCTCTAATGAGTAGCTTTTGATCATTGTATGTAATGTCACCCTTAATAACATTATTTCCCATTTTATACAGTTTATTGATTTTGACATTTTCTAAATTAATAGTTGATGATGAGATGATGCACAGATTTTTCGCCATTATATCATAAATTGGAGATATATATCTATATAATTTTAACGCAATTTGTGTCTAAGTTGCTTTAGGTATATTGGAATAGATACGTGTCAATATTATGTTTCGTAATTGTTCTAAGGGTGCTTTTTTTTGCTCATATTCAGTGATACTGGCCGTTGGGTTTTCATCCAGCCATTTTCGAAGGGTATTAACAGTAATTAACAATCTATTTTTTTCTTCAATTGACATTTTTTCGCTGACACCTGTTTCGGTCAGATTATTTTTTGTCTGATACAACAATGCTTCAACTTTGTTTCTCATCTCAATTTGGGCCTTCATTTCCAAATCATTTTGCCGATATCTATCGGCATCCTTGATTAGTTGAGTAATTTCAGTATCGGTCAATCGGCCATTATTCTTAACAATGGAGATTTGGTTCTTTTTTGAGCTCATTATATCAATCGCACTTACTGTCAAGATACCATTGTTGTCTATCTCGAAAGTAACTTCAATTTGCGGTACCCCCCTGGGTGCTGGTGAGATGTCAATTACATCGAATTGTCCCAATTTATTGTTAAATTTGGTCATCTGTCTTTCACCTTCAAATATATTAATCGTAACTGCTTTTTGATTATCGGTGTATGTGGTGTACAAATCTTTTCTCGAACAAGGTATGGGTGTGTTACGATCAATAATGAAACTCATTATACCTCCTGCAGTTTCAACACCTAATGAAAGAGGTGTGACATCCAATAAGATGATATCATTGGTCACTATATCATTATTTTTTGAGAGAATTGAGCCTTGTATAGCAGCCCCGTATGCGACTGCTTCGTCTGGGTGAACAGATTTATTCAACTCTTTTCCATTGAAGAAATCTTTTAATTGTTGTTGAATATATGGTATTCTGGTTGATCCACCAACTAGAACTATTTCATGAATATCTTCCTTTTTGATCTGTGCATCATCCAAAACACGCTGGATCGGAGCAATACATTTCTTAAATAAGTCTACACATAACTCTTCAAACTTGGATCGACTAAATGTGTAACTGAAGTCAAAATTATTGTGTAATGAATCAATATCAATCACTGCGCGCATTGAAGAAGACAAAATAATTTTTGTTTTTTCACAAGAAGCTTTAAGTTTCCGAATGGCTTTTAAGTTAGTTTTAATGTCACAATCCTTGTGTAATTGATTGAATTCGTTACAAATATGTGTAACCATTCGATTATCAAAATCTTCACCTCCCAGATGTGAGTCACCTGATGTGGCAATCACTTCAAATGTTCCGTTTTCAATAGCTAGTAGAGAAACATCCAATGTACCACCACCCAAATCAAAAATTAGAACCATTTGTTCCTTTGAACAACATTTATCGAGTCCATACGCTAACGCAGCGGCAGTTGGCTCATTGATGATTCTGATACAATTGAGACCGGCGATTTTAGCGGCATCACTGGTCGCTTGTCTTTGGGAATCATTAAAATATGCCGGTACCGTGATTACTGCTTTTGTTACCTTTTGTCCCAGATAATCTTCGGCATAAGTTTTCAGTTTTTCCAAAATCATTGCTGAAATTTCCTCAGGGTAAAAATTCTGGGTTCGGTCACGATATGTTGCAGTGATAATTGGTTGTTTTTGTTGGTTATAAGTCACCGTGAACGGCCAATGTTTTAGGTCATTTTGGATAACAGGATCATCAATTTTACGTCCAATTAATCTTTTGACATCATAAATACTGTTTTGTGGATTTCTCAAGGAATTGTCTTTGGCAACTTGGCCAATATAGCGCTCCGTTTCTGCAAATGAAACACATGATGGTGTTGTATTCATTCCTATATCGTTTGGAATGATCACTACATGGGCATTTTTCCAGACAGCAACACAAGAGTAAGTTGTTCCAAGATCGATACCAATTATATAGTCAGTGGGCATCTGTTTGATCAACACTGATTTTATATTATGATAAATGCATCAATTTTTTAAGATTATTTTGTCAGAATTAAATAAATCTGATCTAAATTTGTTTGGATATTTCAAAACCAAACAAAGTATAATAGATATTGTGAAATTACTTGAGTTTAGATGCTTCTCTATGTTCACGTACAGTTATCAAAAATTATACATATGATTGTATTCTTCAAACGCCTGTGAATTTTTAATAGAGATACTTTCACCATTAGTGATCTTGCTCATCTCAAATCTACTTTCCATATTCATATAATCGTTAATATGGGCTGATTGTGATCTATTGATCACATAAACGTGATGTTCATCATATTCGTCTGGATGATGTTTTTTTGAGCACATATAATTCATATATACCACATGATAACAGTTTGTAATAGGTATGATAAAAGACGCCAATATAGAATGATTCTGTGTTATAAATGATAATACCCAGGCAAAATGTCAAAAAGTTTGCCCAATATGTTGTATTATTTGCCCAGTAAATATATTATTGGTCAAGTGGATTAGCGCAAAATAGTGCTTGAAACAATACCTATGTGATTCATTCCACAATCTTTAAGAATGATCGGAATTGCAACACGAAAATACATTTCTCCATAAATGGACATAATATGATCATACATACATAAAAGTATTTCATTTTGTCTGATGCCACATAAAAAGGTATATGGTCACGCTCTTTTATTTTCATTGACCCAATTATGTATTGGGTGATAATATTACAAAAGGTCAATAGATTGAGTTGTACAAAAGAATGCATGTATTAATTATTCATATTCTATGTTGTTAAATGAGCATCATTTTGACACACATGATGATTTAAATATCTATTTATCATGTGTTATTTTGGCTAAAGTTTCTCTTTTCATATGATAACAAATTTTTTTGTTTGGTTTGATTGGTATTAATCCATGTCTAATCACATAATTGTCGGGAAAACCTTCGGCATGCCACCCCCTAAATTTATTGTAAGAATCATAAATTTCTTCAGACGGTATCTGTTCTGGAGTTGTATATGAGATATATTGATAGATATGTTGGAAGTAATCTTTTTCATAGTTTACTATATAATGGATACGATTTAGTGATAATATGACATCTTCACTGAGCTGTGTGGGTATAAGTGTTGATTGATTATGCAAACGATAAATATCTGAGACAATATCAATAATTTCATGTAGATCTCCTTCATAGTATTCAGCACCTATCTCTTTGGCACAGCGTACCTTAGAAGAGAGACCCAGTTGTTCTTTCAGGGTTTTTTCGAACTGTATTGGATGTTTTGTTTTAATCAGAGATAAAAACACTGACCCGTATGGATATTCCCATAATCTTTTATGGGGTGGATATCTTTGCGTTTCACCGATTTTGTACACATATTTCTTTTGTTCAATAAAATCAGCACGAATTAGTATATAAATATAACCTTCTTGTGTCATAAATGCGATTTCTTTACGCCAATAATAATAATAATTTAACTTGATCTTAATTAAGTTGAATTGAAATCGACTCGATTAAATTGGGACAAAATCAAAAAATTGATTACAATATTAGTGGTGATTAGGTATCATATGTATATAAATGGAATGGCCGATTCTATACACGCTAACAGGAACTCAAATCATCAGATATTGGAAAATCGATGTGTTTGAGGAAGATGATGATGTCTATGTTCGCCGTGAGTACGGCAAGCATGGTGGGAAACCGATTGTTAACAAAAAACTAATCATTGAAGCTAAAAGTAAGCCAACAGTGTATGCCCAAGCAGTATTTGAAGCTGAAAAAGATTGGAAGGAAATGACAGAAAAGAAGGGATATGTTGTGGACATTGGTTTGTTAACTGATACATCAACACAACTCACCGCATCTCGTTCTGAGAAAGCACCAGGATCATCACCGAAGAAAATCAAAATAACCATTAAATCTCCAATACAGACAGGGATTTCTCCCGTTAAGAGTCCCATAAAAATTCAACCGAAGAAATTATGTGAAGAACCCACTCCTTTCAAATTTTTACCAATGTTGGCTAATAAATGGACTGAACGGAAGAAATATGTGAAATATCCTTGCATAACACAACCAAAATTAGATGGAGTGAGATATACTGCTCGCAAATTATCTGCAACTAAAGTTGTTCTTAAGACCAGAAATGATGCAGAGTGTTTATTTTTTGATGAAATTAAGAACGCTATATGCGACTTGGATCTCGATCAGAATGTGTTATTGGATGGCGAGTTTTACAGTAAAAGGTTGCCATTCAGGACGCTCAATGGTTATTGTAATCGGAAAAAATTAGATGGTAAAACAGGATATAATTCGGTCCCAAAGGATGATTTGGAGAATATACAATACAATATATTCGATTGTTATTTCATTGATGAGCCAGAAAAACCTTTTGATGAACGGTACCAATATTTGTCTGAATTATTATCAACTAATAATAACAATTATTTACAATTGGTACCAATTGTTCAAATTAATGATGCATCTGAGATCCAATCATGGCATGATAAATTTGTCGTTGGGGGTTATGAGGGTATTATGATCAGAAACATTGATAGCCCCTATAAATTAAAAGATCGGTCAAATGATCTTTTAAAATACAAAAATTTCCATGACACTGAATTTGAGATAGTTGGTGCCAAAGCACCAGTTACAGGTAAAGAGGAGGGGTGTATTATTTGGGAACTCCAGCTACCAGAATCAGATGAGACGTTTACTTGTCGACCCCGTGATACATACATATCCAGAAAAACAGATTGGATTTCATATCAAGAAGATCCTTCTCAGTTTCTTGGACAGTTATATACTGTGCGGTATCAAGAGACTTATGAAAACGGTGTGCCGCGATTTCCGAGTGGGATCGCAATTAGGTATGATTTGCAGAGTATTTAATGATTGAGTATTGTGTTGTGTCATTTTCAGGGTAGATCCTCTTACCATTTTTAAAGATGATTAAATTACTATTTGATTTATTTGATGTTATATTGACTTGGTTATGTACTTTGTTTTTGAGCATAATTAGGTTAAAATTGAGGGGTGTCATATCTAGTGGTAAAATATGTTCCGAACTGTCCCATACTTGGTCCGGACAATACAATGACTGATCGAAATATAATTCTTTGGGAAGTGGCCCATAATAACTATGAGGCGATCGTGATTGAATTTCAGTCCCGTTCGCAATATAGCTTCCATCATAATCAAATTGTAAGTCATACAAATATATATCACCCGATGTATCAAGTAAATTAGTTACTTGACTAATTGGTTTATTTTCCAAAACTGTGACTCCAGGACATTTCTCGAAACACTTTGCTGGTCTTCGAGCATTTTTGTAGAGAATCGGGTGATTTGGTGTAATAACTAACCGATGATCAGGACGGTTACCAAAACAATTCTTTTCAAAAACAATGAGGTCAATTGTGGATGAGTAATCTATGCGTTCTTTACATAAGCGTGCAACTTGATGATTCGGTGCTACAATATCGCCTCTGTGGATATCTTTAATCATTTTTGTTGATCCGTCAGCCATCAGAATGAGCGTGTCACTCGTGACACAGATCAAGTTAGTCATTTTGAAAATAATCAAATCTTGGGATGTATCCCCAACTCCTGTGCCAGGATTAACACTGTAATAGACGATAACAAAGGTTCCTTGCTGTCCAACAGCAATAGATGGATACACATTTTCATATTGTGTGTTAAATGATGGTTGTTGTAGTATGGTCAGAACATTGCCGTCATTATCCATCAAAAAAATGGCTATGTCGGGGGATCCTGTAATTGTTTGTCCTGATAATATACCATAGGTTGAATATGTGATGTAGATGATGCCTGATGCGTCAATATCGATCGCTGGGTCACTATCGGCAAGATATGTGTTAAATGTCTGATTTTGTTTTGTCCATATAGTATTACCATCGGTGTCCAATTTGAAGACAACTATATCCAAGTTTCCTGTTGGTGTCTGCTCAGTGGCCACACCACCTGTGTAATATGCAATATAACTGTTGCCATTACTATCAACAACAATCGAGGGGCGGTAATCATTATCAGATGTGTCGAATGTTTGGTTTTGACGCATCCAGAGAATGTTCCCATCAGTGTCTGTTTTAAAGACAATTACGTCAGCACTACCAACATTGGTTTGTCCATCAACTGGATCACCGAATCCATCAGAGAAATATGCTATATAACAATTTCCTGGATCATCCACAGCAATAACTGGATTATAATTACCACCATTAGTATTAAAATCTGCCGGGACTGTTTTTTTTGCCCAGACAAATGATCCGTCAGATGCTAATTTGAAAAAACATACATTATCATAGTATGTGTCTGGTGATGAGGGATCATTTGAATAATATGTCACATATATGTTACTGTTACTGTCTGTCGCAATTTGTGGCTTAAAATTATTACCTGTGGCATTAAATTGTGACGATTCCGTTACCCACAGGGTATCACCGTTTGAATTTAATTTAAAGACAACAATGTCATTATAGTCTCGTTCAGTGGCACCAGATACCGTACCAGCTGAACAATATGTGACATATATATTCCCTGAAATATCCACACAAATGTTGGGATCAACATCATCTTTGGTTGTATCAAAACTGGGTTGTTGTCGAAACCATAAAGCGTTACCAGAAGCATCAAATTTGACAACACACACATCAATTTCACCCACATTAGTTTGCCCTTCAGATGGGTTAACGCAAACATAAGCAACATAAATGTATCCAACCGCATTGATTACCACACTCGGTTTTGGAGTGTCCCAAATATCACTGAAAGTTGATGTTAAATTTTTCTTCCATTGTAAAATTATTGACATTCTAATTTAGAGTACACTATATATTTTTACATATATAATTAATGTTTTGCTACTTCAGTGCTTTGATTTTTATACCATTTGCGAAATAATATCCTCCGGATTCAATTCGTATGTTATATAATTTGAATTGTTCTGTTAAATCAATGTTTATATGTTCAATGGAATTATTTTCACTAAATACGTGTGCAAATATGTCATGCTCGTCTCGTGATAATACGGTGTTAGATGTCATCACAGTGTTTCTGTCAGGAGATGTACCTAATGATTTGGGTTTGACTAATAATAACTTTTGATCTTTAACCAAACAATAACATAAATTTTCAACAATGTTGCCATTTGATAGTATATCACCTGATTGAATATCTTGGATGGATTTTTGGAAATTATTCTTCATGAGAACGGATGTGTCAGCGGGGAAGTAAATAGAAAAATCCATTTTGATGGTGATCAATTTGCCTGTTTGATACATTATAAGATATACACATCCGTTGTTATCCAAATTTAATAATGTTTTAGGCATTGAAATATTTTCATGATAATTTTCCAATAAACTTCCATCTTGGTGGAAATGATAATAATGTAATGTATTGTCTGTACTAATATAAGAGACTGTTAGTCCCCGAGACTCTTTTGCACCCAGTGTCACATTAGTATCATAATTATGGAATTGGGTGTGAAATTTTTTGAGGAGGACACCGTTTTCATCAAATTGATGGATATGAAGTTTATTATTGGTCGAAAATGTTATGTAAATAGTCAATTTCTCATCGACCATGATGCCGGGAACACTCAATAGTTTTTTACTTGTAATTGGAGATAACCACAATATTTGACCACAATTATTAATTTGAACGATTGACAATTTATCTTCATCATCAAGATTGAGAATTAGGAATCCTGTGATATTCAATTGTATTTGCATCGGAATTTTGACCGGGATATCCATTGAATGGTGGATCCAATCATGTGATTGGTTGAATTCATAAATACATAGGTGACTGACATCGTCTTGACAATAAATGAGTGGTTGGTTATCCTTTAATAACAAGTGTGGCAAGTGTGTTCCTTGCGTCTCCATTAAGTTATGATATTTGATCCATAATCTCTGACCAAGTGAGTCCAACTTTAATAAAATAATGAGTTTGTTCTTGTGTAACATGTCAGAACTGACATACATTAAATATATATTCCCTTGTACATCAATACAAATTTCTGGTTTGAATGATATGATATCTGTATTAAATGTTGGGAATTGTCGAGTGAAAATTATGGTCCCATCCGGGCCAAGTTTGGTAAAATTAATATCGTTTGTTCTTGTTTGAGAAACATATAAAATATATCCATAACTTTGTTGATCAATAAAAAAAATAGTGTATGTAATATTCAACAAATCGGTGCATGAACATATTTCTTGTGTCCAATATGATGGTATTATCAAAGACATTATACCATATATACACACATATTTTTAACTAAAAATTGATTCGTGAAATTCTGAATTAAAATATAATATATATAATTATATATAATAAATCCTACATGCCATTAACGGATTTTGAGTATGGTGCAAATGTCGGGCAAGTCACCCGCGTAACATTTGGGATTCTAAGCCCATGTAGAATTAAAGAAAAAGCAGTTTGTGAAATATACAAACACATTACAAATTTGAAGAATCTTGAAGGAACTCTGATGGATCCTCGTTTGGGTCCCATTGAGAGAGGGAAAATTTGTAAAACCTGTGGACATGATTATAAGGAGTGTCCTGGACACTTCGGTTATCTCAATTTAGCTAAACCAGTGATTCAATACCAATATTATCAAAGTATCATTAAATTATTGGGTTTTTTCTGCAACCGTTGCTCAGCCATTCTGATTGATAAATATAATCCGAAAATCCAGGAGGAACTCAATGTTAGAAAAGGTAAATCAATGTTCGCTTATATTGAATCAATTGTTACCAATCAAGGCAATTGTTTCGTGTGTGGAGCAGAACAACCGAAATATAGCAAGGATAAAGATGGTATCGTAAGGATTACAGCAAACTATGCCAAGACAAAAGCTGATACCGGAAAACCTATACAACTTGTTAATCCAGAGACGATTCTCACCATTTTCAAAAATATATCTGATGAGGATATCGAGTTGATTGGTTTAGATCCTAAATTGTCTCGGCCTGAGTGGATGATTTGGACAGTAATGCCTGTACCTCCGCTTGCTATGAGACCCTCTGCTAAAGGTGAAAATGGTCGTATTTCCGATGATGATCTGACGCGTAAGTTGAACGATATTATCAAATTCAACAATCAATTGAGAATTAAAATTGTAGAGAGCTCCAAACAAAGTCTAATTGAAGACTGGTGGCAACTCCTTCAATATCACGTCGCAACATATTATGATAATGAGATTTCCGGTCTACCTAAGGCCCAAGAAAGATCCGGTCGACCATTGAAGACAATTCGTCAGCGTGTCAAAGCTAAGGATGGTCGTGTTCGTGGTAATTTGATGGGTAAACGTGTTGACGGATCAGCACGTTCAGTTATTACTGCTGATCCTTATTTGTCGATGGATCAGTTGGGTGTACCAATTAAAATAGCAATGAATCTGACTTATCCCGAACTGGTTACCGAATTTAATCGTGCAGAGATGACCCAATTGGTTCAAAACGGACCAAATGTCTATCCAGGAGCCAAAAGTTATAAGAAAGTCGGACAAAAATTCAAGAAAAATTTAAAACATGGTAAACAGAGTACTCAACCTCATCTGACCCCCGGAGACATCGTTTATCGACATTTAATGGATAATGATTGGGTTTTATTCAACAGACAGCCATCTCTTCATAAGATGAGCATGATGGGACACAGAGTCAAAGTACTGCCAGGTAAAACATTCCGTATGAATGTCAATGTTTGTGCACCATATAATGCAGATTTTGACGGGGATGAAATGAACATGCATGTACCGATGACACTGGAGAGCGTTGTTGAGCTACGTTATTTAACGGCAGTCCCCACACAAATTGTCAGTCCCCAGGCTAGTAAACCGGTAATGGGTCTGGTCCAGGACAGTTTACTGGGCACATATTTATTTACACAATGTAAGAAACTGACATATCATGATATGATGAAACTGATGTGTTCAGTTTCAGCATTTGGTGATAATCTTCCCCAACCAGTTGGAGAAGATCCTGAAGACCCACGTTGGACCAGCCAACAGATGATCAGTATGTTTATGCCCGAGATTTCTTATAAGAAAGGTGAGAAATTGTCCGCTCCGGTACCTAAGGAAATTACTGAATGTGATTTGGTTGAGACTGCTGGAAAACGTCCACAGATGGAGGTTTCCGAAGAGGAAAGAAAAGGTAAAATTAACATTACTGCAGGGAAAATGACTGTTGGTATTCTCGATGCCAACAGTGTGGGTAAGAAGAATAATAGTTTGTTCCATATTGCTTGGAATGATTATGGACCTGCCGCAGCCAGAGATTTATTCAATGAATTGGCCTTCACAGCCAACACGTGGTTGCAAATACAAGGATTTAGTTGTGGTATTAGTGATTGTGTGATCAGTGTTGAAGATCAAAAAGCTATCGAAACACATCTCCAGAAAGCTAAAATGATGATTTCGACGATCATACAAAATGCAAAATTGGGACAAATTAAGGACACTGATCCATTTACATACAAGAAAGAATTCCCGAAGAAGATCATCGAGGCTATGGGTAAATGTCGTAAATGTGTCGAAGAACAGACATCAAAAAGCATCAAATCATACAATTCAATCGATATTATGGTTAGATGTGGATCTAAAGGTAACAAAAACAATCTCAGTCAGATTGTTGGTATGTTGGGTCAGCAAGAGATTGAAGCTTCCTGGATTGAAGATCAATATCAACATCGTACACTCCCACACTTCCACAAAGATGATTTACGTCCTGATGCTCACGGATTCATTGGGAATTCTTTTATGTCAGGTTTAAGTCCAACGGAATATTGGTTCCATGCGCAAGAAGGACGTATCGGTATCATCACCAAAGCCATTAAAACAGCTGAAACAGGTTATATTCAACGTAAATTAATTAAAGCACTGGAGGATCTACGTGTCTGTTATGATGGAACTGTTAGAAATGCGAATAACATTATTATTCAGACAGTTTATGGTAATGATGGTTTTGATGCCAGTTATCTTGAAACCCAAAAATTGTTCTTCTTGAATTATAATATGGAGAAATTATGCAAAACATTCAAGCATCTCGAAAATGAGAGTTTACGATCTGTCTTGACAGAAACTGCCTTCGCAGAGTTTTCGAAACATAAGAATATAAGTGAAGTATTTGAGAAAGAATTTAATCAAATCACTAAATATTATGATTATTTGAAGACACATGTGCCAGCAAATTATTTACAACCAGATGTTCGTAGTCCGGTCAACTTTAAGCGTATTATCTCTAATGTTATCAGTAAATGTAATTTAACAACAGTTGGTGTCGCAGATATTGATCCGATTTATATTGTCGAACAGGTCAGCAAATTGAGGAGTAAACTGATCGTTGATACAAATGAGACAATCAATTGTATATCAACCATCGTTATTAATTCACTCATATCTATTTATTTGTCATCAAAGGTGCTCATTTACGAATATAAGATCAACAGAGTAGCATTTGATTATTTGATTGAAACCATTCATATGACATTTTTGAAGTCATTAATTAACCCTGGTGAAAATGTGGGCATTATTGCTGCTCAATCATTAGGTGAACCAACAACCCAAATGGCTCTTAATACTTTCCATTACACAGGTCAGGGCTCGAAAGCTAATATTTCTCGTGGTACTCCACGACTCAAGGAGTTAATGAGTGTTTCAAAGAATGCGAAGACACCATCCATGACTATTCATATGTTGGATAGTTATTTCCTTCAGGAAATAACTGATGAAGGAACGACTAGTCTTAACACGGAACGTGCCACAAAAATTGCTAACGAAATCGAGTGCACATCGTTGCGAGATCTCCTGGTTAAAAGTGAAATTTTCTATGATCTTGATGATCATGCAACATGCATTAAAGAAGATCAAGAATTTATCGACACGTACTACGATCTATTACCTGATATACCTGAAAGTGAGAAAGCCGATGATATTGCAGAATATTGTTGGTTACTGAGACTTGAATTTGATCAGGAAGCCATTATGAGGAAACATATTCCGATGTATCTAATTGAGCTTAAAATAAATGAGAAACTTAATGTTAAACACAGTGTTATTGTTAGTGATGAGAATGCACATAAATTAATTTGTCGTATTAAGATTGGGGAAGATATTGGCGAAAATGAGGACCCCATCAATTATCTACGCGATCTTGAGACACGGTTATTGGATCTTGAGATTAAAGGAATTAAAGGAGTACAGGATTGTTGGGTCAATACGGTGAAAAAGGACATCGTTTTGCCAGATGGACGTATTATATCCCCATTTGATGATAACCAAACGGAATATGAAGAAGCCCAAAAGAAATACAATAATTTGAGATTTTTGATAGAAACTAACGGTAAGAACCTGATTGATGTGCTGACATTACCGAATATTGATACTTACAACACTGTTTCTAATGATGTCTGGGAAATGTATCAACTGTATGGAATTGAGGCCGCCAGAAAGTGTATTATCACAGAAATTAACCAACTCCTTGAATATAATGAGACATACATCCAAGAGAGACATGTCAGTCTTTTGGTTGATGTGATGACCAATCAAGGTAATCTCGTATCAGTTGACAGACACGGTGTCAATAAAACTGATAGTGGACCATTACATCGTGCATCTTTTGAGGAGACAACAACACAATTGACAAACGCCTCAATTTTCAATGAAGTTGATTTGATGACTGGAGTTAGTGGTAATATAATGTTTGGACAATTTATTCCAACAGGAACTAATTCATTCAGAATTGCATTGGATATTGAGAAAATTAAACAACAGACCCCAGCTAAGCAAGATATCGTTAAATTGAAGAGGAAAATGGCTATCGAACCAGTTGAGGCTATGGACCTAACAGATTTATGTGCAGACGAGAACTTCGATTTCGCATTTAAATTAAACACAATGGTTAATGCACCAAAGTAAATAAATAAATATTTATTATATAAATTTAATACTTTGTCCTCAAAAATGAGGAAATATAAGTATAATATGATCATATATATGATCATATATATATAAACAAATGACCACATATTTTGGTAGATACAAAGTGTTTCCCAATGTCTCCATTAGGTACATAATTGATCACACTATCGGAACAATAGACACTACAATGGGACAGTTATTACTGTGTATGATCCCGTTGGACTTGAGTCAGTTACAGCATTGTCTGACGAGTTTCCTGAGATTTTTATTGTCAAGAAACATCACCAATTAATGTAGTTAATGTATCTCCAAAAAGAGAAGGATACAAAATACCATATTGGGTTGGTTCAGATCAATGACAACATGACGGCCACCTGTTGTTGAGAACAGATAAAGTAGTTTACGGACCAACACAAGAACAACTTGATTTTGGTTATTATCATATGACTCACATAAATCCAGCAACAATAATGTTTTGAAACATTAAATTAGTGACCTGACAGAAATGTTAAAATTTAGTCCAAAATTATTACCTATGATAAGTACGATTTGATCTTATTTATCATAAGAGTGTCCAGAAATACAACATTGGTAAAAATTCAAAAGTGATTTACTATTTTTTCCAGTAAATCATTTTTGAGTCATATCTATCAATGTAGTATCTGATTATTTTAGAGGGTGTCCAGAAATACGATCTTCATTAAAAAATTAAAATAATTTGTATTTTATATTCTTGCTTAAAATCAGATTCAATGTTTGATTTTAAGAGATTATTCGATAGTTTCTCAAAATTATCCTCAACCAAATTCTATAAGGATACGTTTGATCACTGAAAATCTAGCTTCATTCAGCGGATTTCAGATGTGATTGAACAGCACAAAAAGCAACATGTGGTAGGAAAAGAACCATTGATTTGAAGCAAGTCCTCAATTGTATGTTTTTTATTGCTGATAATGGGATGAAGATGTCCTACATTAAAGACCAGTTCGGGATTGCAAAAAGCACATATTACTATTATTTTAATTTGATTGCTAAATACCAAATACTAGAACAACTGTATAGAGAATTGATTGTTGAAAATACTACCTTAGGTAAGAATGATTTCGTAATTACTGATACATTCACTGTGAAATCCATGGACGGATCACAAGGATTAGGAAGAAACCCAACTGATCGAGGAAGAAAAGG
>Ga0209450_10000078_pt1 | contig 60889 bp, 65 predicted proteins | sample FrelakmetLWP11LW_FD_187149 | JGI IMG/M metagenome (GOLD analysis project Ga0209450, IMG submission 187149) | Freshwater lake sediment microbial communities from the University of Notre Dame, USA, for methane emissions studies - LWP11 LW (SPAdes)... | ecosystem: Environmental > Aquatic >... | reverse complement strand
TGATGATCGTTATTATGACAGGATAGCAGGCTCGCTTGCTACGGCGCCTTTTGGGAGCGCGCTGCGCTCGCCTGCCTTTGCTTATTACTGCTTAATTAGTCTCATATGTGTTTGGACTTTTACACTTTTATTAATAAAAGATTTTCATTTGCAAAATTCGAATTGAAACTGAAATTTGTATTTATCATTTCGTTGTAATTATGGCATTATGTATAAAACTATGAATCCTAAAACACCAAATCAGCCAATAAATTTCTTTGCCACTTGTCCTAAAAACCTTGAGGGATTGTTGGAAGAAGAATTAATAACCATAGGGGCGTCGCATACTAAACAAACCGTTGCCGGAGTAAAATTCGCCGGGGATTTAACTTTAGCTTATCGCGCTTGTTTATGGTCGCGTTTGGCCAATCGCATTTTATTACCGCTATCTGAGTTCAACGCAGAAAATGCTATTGCTTTGTATGATGGTGTACGCAAGATAAAGTGGCTGGATCATTTGCGTCCCACCGATACTTTTGTTGTCGATTTTGCGGGCACTTCTCCAACAATAAAAAATTCGCATTTTGGTGCGCTTAAAGTTAAAGATGCTATCGTTGATCAAATTCGTGAGCGAACTGGCACTCGTCCAAATATTAATAAAGAAGATCCAGATTTGCGGATTAATGTTTATCTATATCACGAAACAGCAACTGTTAGTATAGATTTGTCTGGAGCAAGCCTGCATCGTCGCGGCTATCGTGGTGAGGCTGGAGAAGCGCCGCTTAAAGAAAATTTGGCTGCAGCAGTTTTATATCGGACTAAATGGCTTGAATTTGCGAAGCTTGATAAACCGCTCTTAGATCCCATGTGTGGTTCTGGAACGATTTTGATTGAAGCTGCAATGATGGCGCAAGATTATGCACCAGGGTTACTCCGTAAGTATTTTGGCTTTAGTAAATGGCTGCACCATGAACCGCGGATCTGGAAGGATTTGTGCGAGGAAGCAAAGGGGCGGCGCAAACTTGGGGCAGAGCAGTTACATGCAGAAATTCGTGGTTATGATACTGATCCTAAAATGGTTGGTATTGCAAGACGCAATATTGCCAATGCTGATCTAGAAAATGTTATTGATGTAACAGTCAAAGAAATAAATAAATTTACGCCGCCAACTCATCATGGCAATCAATATGGAATAATTGTTACCAATCCTCCTTATGGTGAGCGGTTGCATGATACAGAAGATTTAACCCAGTTTTATAAGGATTTTGGTGCGGTTTTGCGTGAGCGTTTTTTGAATTGGGAAGTCGCTATGCTTGCCGGTAATCCAGACTTAGGAAAAGCCATGGGAATTCACTCCCACAAACAATATAATTTTTTCAACGGTTCTATTCCTTGCAAGTTAATTCTCTTTCATCTTATTGAGTCAAATTTTTATCGCCGCCGTGATTAAAAAATTATCTTTTAAATTTTAAACAATGCCCTTATTATGTTGCTTATGAGTATTGCAATAGCTAATGTTGAAAATCAACCACTAAAAGTTTTTGCTGAAAAAGCGTATCTTGATTATTCCATGTACGTTATTTTAGACCGGGCATTGCCGCACATTGCTGACGGTCTCAAACCCGTACAACGCCGCATTATTTATGCCATGTCGGAGTTAGGTCTAAAAAACACGGCAAAGTTTAAAAAATCTGCGCGTACTGTTGGTGATGTTTTGGGTAAATATCATCCACATGGTGATGCGGCATGTTATGAAGCTATGGTGTTAATGGCGCAATATTTTTCTTATCGTTATCCGCTGGTTGATGGTCAAGGCAACTGGGGATCGATGGATGATCCAAAATCATTTGCGGCTATGCGCTACACCGAATCGCGTCTTACGCCATATGCCGAAGTTTTGCTGCGTGAGGTGGAACAAGGAACTGTTGATTGGGTTCCAAATTTTGATGGTACTTTAATGGAGCCAAAATTATTACCAGCGCGCCTGCCCAATGTTTTATTGAACGGTACTACTGGTATTGCCGTAGGGATGGCTACTGATATTCCACCGCATAATTTACGTGAAGTTGCTGCTGCATGTATTCATCTGCTCGAAAATCCTCAAAGTCAGCTGGAAGAAATTTGTAAATATATTAAGGGGCCAGATTTTCCGACGGGAGCTGAGATTATTACTCCAGTAAGTGAAATTTTAGAGATGTATCGTACGGGGAATGGCACAATCAAAATCCGTGCAGTTTACAAAGAGGAAGACGAAGAAATAATAATTACTGCTTTGCCCTATCAAGTTTCCGGCGCCAAAATTCAAGAGCAAATTGCCGCACAGATGCAGGCCAAAAAACTACCGATGGTGGTTGATATTCGTGATGAGTCTGATCATGAAAATCCCACCAGAATTGTTATTGTTTTACGCTCTAATCGAATAGATGTTGCCGCATTAATGGCACATCTTTTTGCTACAACTAGTTTAGAAAATTCTTATCGAGTAAATTTAAATATTATTGGTACCGATGGTAAACCGCAAGTTAAAAACCTGGTGGATTTGCTCAAAGAATGGCTTGCTTATCGCGTTGACACAGTTAAACGTAGATTACAATTTCGTCTTGACAAAATATTAGTGCGTTTGCATCTGTTGCAAGGATTGATGATTGCCTATTTAAACATTGATGAAGTAATCAGAATAATTCGCGAGGCAGATGAACCTAAGCTCGCGCTAATGAAAAAATTCAAACTTAGCGTCGAACAAGCAGAAGCAATTTTAGAAATAAAACTAAGGCAATTGGCCAAACTAGAAGAAACAAAAATTCGTGCAGAACAAGATGAATTATCAAAAGAGCGTGAGGAGTTAGAACAAATTTTAGGATCATCCAAGCGCTTGAAGGCTTTGGTTAAAAAAGAATTACAAGAAGATAGCCAAAAGTATGGTGACGAGCGTCGCTGCCAGCTAGTTATACGCGAGGAAGCAAAAGCCTTGCGCGAAGAGGAAGTAATTTCGGTGGAGCCTGTGACGGTAGTTTTGTCAGATCAGGGTTGGATACGTGTGGCTAAGGGGCATGAAATTGATCCGCTAACTTTAAGTTATAAAGCTGGCGATAGTTTCAAACAAGCAGCTTTTGGTCGGAGTAATCAGTTAGCGGTTTTTCTTGATTCTACTGGGAGAACTTATGCTTTGTCTGCGCATAAATTACCTTCGGCGCGAGGCCAGGGAGAACCTTTGACGAGTCGGTTTAATACATTGCCAGGCGTAACTTTTGAGGGAGTGATTATTGGCAATCCAGAGCAGCTGGTTTTGCTTGCATCTGATGCTGGTTATGGGTTCATTGCAAAACTCGAAGATCTTTACACTAAAAATCGTAGTGGTAAGGCCATGCTTAATTTACCAAAAGCTTCAAAAGCTCTACCCCCGCGGATGATAACAGATTTTGATAGTCAATATTTGGCTGCTATTACTAACGAAGGAAGAATGCTGTTGTTTCCAATTGCAAGTTTGCCGATTTTAGGTCGTGGTAAGGGTAATAAAATTATCAGTATTCCGTCTGCGCGTGTGGCAAAACATGAAGAATATGTAATTGATTTGATCGTGCTCAGCGAAACAGATAAATTGATATTAACTTCGGGTAAACGGAGTCTCAACTTAAGTTTTGTCGATCTTGCGGCTTATCAGGGCGAACGTGGCCGACGTGGAAATAAATTGCCACGAGGATTACAGAGTGTCGATTCAGTTCGGGTTTGTTCGTAATTTCCTGGCTTTGTAAATCCAGCTTGATTGTTTGACTTTGCATGGTGGGAATACAAGTTTAATAATTATCCTTGCCTGAATGACTTCCGAGTCGTTGGTTTTTTAGGTTGTTCGTCACGCGATAACTGTTGTTGTTCGAGTTGAATCATATTGAATTGAGCTGCCGTTTTTAAAATTGCTTATGTAAGCAAAATGATATAAAGTACTGTAAATATCGATGATTTTAATGGTTTGTTAATATATAAAAAACAAATTAACGGCTCCGAAGGAGACAGATTTTATTAGCCCAGCCTAAGCCGAGCGTTGTTTGCGAGGTGCAGGGCTGGGAACTGTAAATATCGATGATTTTGGTAGATAGATTATGTCAAAACAAACAACGACCTGGGTTTTTCTCATTGCAATTTTTGGGTTTATGCCATTGGCATTAGCCAAACCTTCTCCTGTTGTACCACCAACTTTTGTTGAAACAATGACGGCATCTACTAGTGCGCGCCCAAATCAGATTTCAGCAACAGGATCTTTGGTGTCTATACCGGGTATTACGGTAAAGCCCGAAATTTCTGGGCGTATTACCAAGATTTATTTTAAATCTGGGGATAATGTTACGATTGGAACTCCACTAATTGAAATAAATCCTGATCTTATTAGAACACAATTAGCAGATGCACAAGCACAGTCTCAGCTTACCAAGCTGCAATTTGGACGTTTTGCTGAATTATATAAAACTCACGATGTATCCAAAGACGATTATGATAAAGCACAGGCTAACTATGTTTCTGCACAAGCAAAAGTTGAGAACATGCAAGCGCAGTTGCGCCAGACAAATATTATAGCTCCGTTTTCTGGTAAACTGGGTCTGTGCCAGATTAATCTGGGGGATTATGTAAATGCTGGTCAAACTGTCTTAGTAAACTTGCAATCACTTGATCCTTTGCGGGTAGATTTTAGTATTCCAGAAACATATTTGAGCAAGGTTGCTATTGGCCAAACTGTATTGCTACATAGTGATTCTTATCCTAACGAAACTTTCACTGGTAAAGTAGAAGCAATTGAATCTCTGATTAATCAAAATAATCGCACATTAAATATTCGTGCCAGCGTGCCGAATAAAGAAGGGAAGCTTTTACCTGGAGGGTTTGCTGAAACAATCTTGCAATTTGGTTTGGTGCAACAATTAATCATAGTTCCACAAACAGCGGTGGTTTATGCTCCGGATGGCACTTATATTTTTAAGGTTGTTGATGGCAAGGCTAAAAGAGTAGCCGCGACCCTAGGAGAGCGTGATGCCGATAGCGTCATTGTCAAGTCGGGGATAAAAGCTGGTGACGTAATAGTGATAGCAGGACAGTTGAAGTTACATGAAGGGGCTCCAGTAGTTGTAGCGGGAAATAAAAAACCTGCATTAAAATAAATTTTTACAACTTAGGTAAAAGGTGTATGTTTAAACATCATCTAGCCATTGGATATAAATTAATCATAACGCAATTGATTTTACTGAGTATTGCAGCTGGGGTTGCTCTTTTTATAAGTGATTGGCGCGGTTTTATTTCGGTTTTGTTAGGCGGAGGCGCCTGGATAATTCCAAGCTTATATTTTGTGCATAAATTGTTTAAACCCGAAACTGTTCGAGACTTACAGGCTTTGTCAAAAGATTTTCTTTTGGGCGAAGGCGTGAAGTTATTATTAAGCGCAGTATTAATAGTTTTTATTCTGTTTTTTGTTTCTATAAAAACGCTAAGCTTTCTTAGTGGTTATGTCGCGGCAATTACTGCATCGTTTTTAATGCCATTTTGGGTATCGTCCCGTTTTGGTTTTGCAACGGGACAGGGCGGAGCCAAAAAATGACGACTAGCTTTTTACATCCTGCCACTAGTGGAGAGTATATTCAGCATCATCTGGAGCATCTCCAGCTGAATTTGCATACCTTTACTTGGGGTAATGGTGGTTTTTGGACGTTATATCTCGATACTTTATTTTTAACAATTATTTTCGGGGCGTTGTTTTTTGGAATATTTCGTTTTGTTGTAACCAGACTTACTAGCGAACGTCCTGGCAAATTACAAAACGCAATTGAGATGCTGGTAGAGTTTGTCCAACAATTAGTAAAAGAAGTTTTTCATGGCGATAGTTCTTTGGTTGCGCCGTTGGCTTTAACTATTTTTATTTGGATATTTTCCTTAAATGCACTCGATTTGATCCCAGTAGATTTGTTTTCAAGAATTTTGTTTTGTTTTGGAGACATACATCATTTTCGTATGGTACCTACTGACGATCCTAATTTTACTTTTGCTTTGTCGCTTAGTGTTTTTATATTAATTATTTTCTATAACTTTAAGGCCAAAGGTTTTGGTGGATTTGCCAAAGAAATGCTGACTGTACCGTTTGGCATCTGGTTGTTCCCTTTGAATATAATCTTTCGGCTAATTGAAGAACTAGTAAAACCAATATCGCTCGCCCTGCGACTTTTTGGTAATATGTTTGCTGGAGAATTGATATTTTTGTTAATAGCTACTATGCCGTGGTGGATTCAGTGGACGGCGGGTGGAATTTGGTCTATTTTTCATATTTTGGTTATTACAATTCAAGCTTTTGTTTTTATGATGTTGACTATTATTTATTTGAGTATGGCGCAGGATTCGCAGCATTAATTTTCTACGCTATGGGTTTTTGTTTTTTGAACTTTATTTAGGAGAATTATTGTGGAATTAGCTCATTTAGTTGCGGGAATACAAAGTATAACGGCAATAGCTGCCGCTTGTTTGATCGCTATAGCTGCATTAGGAACCGCACTTAGTTTTGGCATGCTGGGTGGAAAATTTTTGGAAAGCATCGCGCGTCAGCCAGAATTAGCGCCAATGTTAACTATGCGCATGTTTGTGATGGCAGGGTTAATCGATGCCTTCGCAGCAATTTCAGTGGCGACCGGATTATTGCTTATTTTTGGTTCGAACCCATTTTTGGCCGCAGTTTTGAGCGTAGCAACCACATTAAAATAAATTTTTATGACATACGGTAGCCCGAAGGGCTAAATATCATTAGCCCAGGCTAAGCTTCGCGTTGTTTGCGAAGCGCAGGCCTGGGAAATATGGGGTCACAAGTCTGAATCATGTTTTGGTAGCCGCAGGCTTTAGCCTGCGGCTACCAAAAATGCCGAACATTTATAGGCAAGACCTGACCTCGGTGGAGTAGCGATGGATATCAATGTAACTTTATTTGGCGAAATGCTCACCTTTGCAGTATTGGTTTGGGTGACGATGAAATATATTTGGCCGCCTCTCTTAAAAGTTATGGAAGAGCGGCAACAAAAAATTGCTGCTGGCTTGGAAGCGGCTAAGAGCGGTCAATATGCTTTGGAATTAGCCCAAAAAAATATAGCCGAGCAAATCCATGAAGCCAAAGCTAAAGCAGCCACAATTTTAGATTTAGCTAATCACCAAGCAAACAATTTGATTGAAGAAGGCAAAGTTAAGGCCCAAGACGAGTGCGCAAAAATATTAGCTAAAGCCAAACTAGATATTGAACAAGAAATAAATAAAACCAAAAAAGAATTACAGCAACAAACAGCGGCTTTGGTAGTCGCCGCTACGGAAAAAATATTACAACAAAAAATTGATGAAGCCACCCAACAAGAATTAATAAACCAACTAATTGCAGAAATTTAAACTCATGGAAAATTTATCTCCTGCTCGACCATATGCTAAAGCAATCTTTGCTCTGGCTTTGCGTGACCAGCAATTTTCCGAGTGGCAGAAAGCGTTAAATACCTTTGCAGCTATAGCAGTCGAATGTAAAAAAAGATTTTTGCTCAATAACCCCAGGGTTGGGCGTAAACAGGAATTAGATTTTTTTTGTGATGCTTTTGAAAGTTTTCCGATGGCTGTAAATTTAATCCGGATGTTAGCAGAACGCAAAAAATTAGAGATATTGCCTAATATAGCGCTTGGTTATCAACAATTGCTGTTTGAACATGAAAAAACCTTGGTGGCAAAGGTAATAACCACGCGTGAGTTAAGCACTGAACAAGGAGAACAACTGGTAAAGGCGCTACAACAACGTTATCAGCGGCGAATTTTACTTCAATGCCAAATTGATGCTAAATTGATTGGCGGTGCAGTAATTTATATCGATGGACGAGTAATTGACGGATCAATAAAAGGAATGCTACAGCGTTTAAAACAAAATTTATAATTTAAAAAATACATATGCTAAACCCAACAGAAATCAGTGAAATAATAAAACAGCGGATAGAGCAGTTTGATTTAAAAACCACTAACCAAAGTGAAGGAACAATTTTAAGCATTAAAGATGGGATTGTTCAAATTTATGGTCTTGCCGATGCCATGTTGGGAGAAATGTTACAGTTTGCCGATAATACTTATGGGATGGCGCTTAATTTAGATCGCGATACCATTGGGGCAGTAGTGCTTGGAGCTTATGAAAATTTATGCGAGGGTCAAACCGTAAAATGTACTGGGCGCGTATTATCCGTACCTGTCGGAGATGCTTTGCTTGGGCGTGTAGTAAATGCGCTCGGCGCTCCGATTGATGGCAAAGGATCTGTCGACACTCAAGAGTTTTCTCCCATTGAAAAAATTGCACCAGGAGTTATTACCAGACAATCAGTTGACCAACCAATGCAAACTGGGATTAAAGCAATTGATACTATAGTGCCAATCGGTCGGGGACAACGAGAATTAATTATTGGTGATCGGCAAACTGGAAAAACTGCAATTGCAATCGATGCCATAATCAATCAAAAAGATACTGGGATAAAATGTATTTATGTAGCAATTGGCCAAAAAACTTCGGCGCTTGCCAACATCATGTACAAGCTCGAAGAATATGGCGCGATGAAACATACTATTATTGTTGCTGCTACCGCAGCTGATTCTGCGGCTCAACAATATATTGCTGCTTATTCTGGTTGTGCTATGGGCGAATATTTTCGTGATCGTGGCGAAGATGCGTTGATTGTTTATGATGATTTAACTAAACATGCTTGGGCCTACCGCCAAATATCATTGTTATTACGTCGCCCGCCGGGACGTGAAGCATATCCGGGGGATGTTTTTTATTTGCATTCACGCTTGTTAGAGCGTGCTGCCCGAGTGAACGTAGCTTATATCGAAAAAATTTCTAAAGGGAAAATCAAAGGCAAAACTGGTTCCCTCACCGCATTGCCTATTATTGAGACTCAGGCTGGGGATGTTTCTGCTTTTATTCCAACCAACGTAATTTCAATTACTGATGGCCAGATTTTTTTGGAGACTGATTTGTTTAATGCTGGAGTTCGACCGGCGATTAATCCTGGTTTGTCGGTATCGCGTGTTGGTGGTGCGGCACAAACAAAAATCATTAAAAAACTAGGAGGCGGTTTGCGTTTGTCTTTAGCTCAATATCGTGAGTTAGAGGCATTTGCGCAATTTGCTTCTGAATTAGATGATACAACCAGGAAACAACTTGAGCATGGACAACGTGCTATAGAGATTTTAAAACAAATGCGGTTTGCTCCTCTAACTGTTGCGGAAATGGCAATTAGCTTGTTTTTAATTGAAAAAGAATTGCTCCACGATATTCCATTAAATAAAGTAGTTGAGTTCGAACAAAAAACCCATGATTACTTCCGCGAAAATTATAAAGATGTTCTCAACGAAATTATGCAACAACCAGTTTATACCGGTGCTATCGAGCAAAAATTAAGCCAAGTAATTTTAGAGTGTAAACGCGATTTCTTGCAAATTATATAAACAGGTAATTATTTAAAAATGTCTTCACCTAAAGAAATCAAAAATCAAGTTGTAAGTATTAAGAAAATACAGAAAATCACTGATGCTATGCAAAAAGTTGCAGCCAGTAAGATGCGTAAGGCGCACCAAAAAATGGACAGTTCAATGCCCTATGCCATAAAAATTTGTGAAGTTATGGGACACATTGCAAACAGCAATACTGAATATCATCATCCATATTTACAGGAACGCAATAAAATAAGCCGCGTAGGCTATATCTTGGTTTCTACTGATCGTGGCTTGTGCGGTGGTTTAAATATTAATCTTTTTAAAATGGTGTTAGAACAGGCTCAACGATTTCACGAAAAGGAAGTTGAAGTCGATTGGTGTTTATTTGGCGCGAAAAGTGAGGGTTTTTTTCATACCATTGCAGCCAATGTGGTTGCTCATGTTTCTAATTTTGGTGAATCGCCTAAAATTTCTGATTTAGTTGGTAGTATCAAAGTTATGCTTGATGCATATAAGGACAAACAGTTGGATCGATTGTTTATAGCACACAACGAATTTATTAATACTATGGTACAAAAACCGATAATTACTCAACTTTTGCCGTTACCAAAAATAAATGATAGTACGAAGTATCAATGGGATTATATTTATGAGCCTGAGCCTGAATTGTTATTAAATACTTTAACGGCTCGTTATATTGAGACCCAAGTATATCAAGCAGTAGTTGATAATATTGCCTGCGAACAAGTTGCGCGTATGATGGCAATGAGAAACGCTACTGATAACGCAAAAGAGTTAATTGAAGACTTACAGTTGATGTATAACAAAGCTCGGCAAGCAACAATTACTCAGGAAATTGCTGAGATTGTTGGAGGAGCAGCAGCTGTTTAATCGGCTCGGATGCGACTGCTTGTGCTGTATGATTCCATATTTAAAATTATTTGTTGGGATATTAAAACAATAAATTCAGCCTGGAGGGTCAAATGCTCCACCTAAAAATAGGGCTTTTTAACATACAGCGGCTCCGAAGGAGATAAATATCATTAGCCCAGCCTAATGACCAGCGTTGTTTGCGGGTCGCAGGGCTGAGGGAGATGTTTGAAATCGAACAGTTGTTGTTTTATGTAAATGTAAAAATGTAAAAGAGATGCCTATGCAACCTGGAAAAATAGTTTCAATAATTGGTGGTGTGGTAGATGTTGAGTTTCCATCTCACTTCATACCCAAAATTTATGATGCTTTGAAAGTTGATGCTACCGGATTAATTTTGGAAACCCAGCAACAACTAAGTGATGGCGTTGTTCGCACTATTGCTATGGGTTCTACTGATGGTCTGCGCCGTAACTTATCGGTAACAAATACCAACAACCCTATCTCTGTTCCGGTTGGCAAAGCTACTCTTGGCCGAATCATGAATGTTTTAGGTGAGCCAATCGATGAGATGGGACCGATTCAGGCGGAAAGTTTTTTACCAATTCATCGTCCAGCACCTGCTTTTGTCGAACAATCGGGAAATGTAGCGTTGCTTGAGACTGGAATTAAAATTATTGATTTGCTTTGTCCGTTTGCTAAGGGTGGTAAAGTTGGTTTGTTCGGTGGTGCGGGTGTAGGTAAAACCGTTAGCATTATGGAGTTGATTCGTAATATAGCAATTGAGCATAAGGGCTATTCGGTATTTGCTGGAGTGGGTGAACGTACTCGCGAAGGTAACGATTTTTACCATGAAATGCAGGCTTCCAAGGTGCTTGATAAGGTATCTTTAGTTTACGGTCAAATGAATGAGCCCCCGGGAAATCGCTTACGTATTGCTTTATCAGGATTGACCGTTGCTGAACATTTTCGTGAAGAAGGGTGCGACGTATTGTTTTTTATTGATAATATTTATCGCTATACTTTGGCTGGCGTTGAAGTATCTGCTTTACTTGGTCGTATGCCATCGGCAGTGGGTTATCAACCAACTTTAGCCGAAGAAATGGGCATGTTACAGGAAAGAATTACCTCAACCAAAACGGGATCAATTACTTCAATCCAAGCAATTTATGTTCCAGCAGATGACTTAACCGATCCGTCTCCGGTAACAACTTTTGCGCATTTGGATGCAACTATTGTTTTGTCGCGACAGATTGTTGAGCTTGGAATATTTCCTGCTGTCGATCCTTTAGCTTCAAATAGCAGGCAGTTAGAGCCAACAATTGTTGGGTTGGATCATTACAACACTGCTCGAGCAGTACAAAGCACATTACAACGCTATAAAGAATTGCGCGATATTATATCTATTCTTGGAATGGATGAGCTTTCAGCAGAAGATAAATTAACGGTTTATCGTGCCCGCAAAATCCAAAAATTTTTTTCCCAACCATTTTTTGTGGCCGAAGTATTCAGTGATCAACCAGGAAAATATGTGCCTTTAGAAGAAACGATTCGTGGTTTCAAAGGAATTTTGTCCGGTGAATACGACAATGTACCAGAGCAAGCGTTTTTATATATTGGAACAATTGAGGAAGCGGTGGAAAAAGCAAAAACGTTGAAGTAATTCTTATGGCAACAACAGTTCAACTTGATATCGTAAGCTTAGAAGCCAACATTTTTTCTGGTTTGGTTGAAATGGTTGTGGTTACAGGAGAAATGGGGGAGTTAGGGATTTTACCTGGACACACTCAGCTGTTAACTTCAATTAAACCAGGACAAATTCGTATTGCTTTGCCAGGAAATATTCAGGATGTTTATTATGTTTCTGGAGGAATTTTAGAGGTTCAACCCTATGTTGTAACAATTTTAGCTGACACTGTAGTACGCGCTAGTGATTTGGATGAAGCCGCAGCGATTACTGCGCGTGAAAATGCTGAGCGTTTATTGACTGATAAAAAATCTAATATTGCGTTTACGGGATTGTTAGCTCAGTTAGCGCAAGCAACAGCACAACTACGAACAATAAAAATAGCACACAAGGAAAAATAATGTCTCTTCATATTGTCATTCTCGCTGCTGGTAAAGGTACCAGAATGCGCTCAAACTTGCCGAAAGTTTTGCATAAACTTGGCGGGAAACCCTTGCTTCTGCATGTAATAAAAACTGCACAAAATTTGCATCCCCAAAAAATTCATGTGGTTTATGGTGAAGGTGGTTCTTTAATCCGCGAAAGTTTAAAGCAATACGATATTAATTGGGTTGAACAAACAAAACAGTTGGGTACTGGACATGCGGTGATGCAAACTCTGTCGTTTATTGAGCATGCTTCTCAAGTTTTGATTTTATATGGTGATGTGCCATTAATTACAGCTGCAACTTTAAAGCAATTGATTCGGGGGATGCCGCAAGACGGAATGAGTTTGCTTACAGCTGAGTTTTGTGATCCCTCCAGCTTGGGACGTATTATCCGTGATGGTTTGGGTGTGATTAAAGCCATTGCGGAACATAAAGATGCTTCAGCACAGCAATTACAAATTAAAGAAATCAATAGTGGGGTTTTGGTAACAACATCAAAAATATTACGTGATTATTTGCCTAAATTGCATCAACACAACGCTCAAGGAGAATATTATTTGACTGATATTGTTGCTATGTTGGCGAGCGATGGCTTGCCTATAAATAGTTTGTTAATAACAAACCCAGAGGAAGTGACGGGGATTAATGATCAGCAACAATTGGCAAATCTAGAACGTCAATATCAAAAAAATCTTGCGGCCGAGTTAATGCTCCAAGGCTTGCATTTAGCAGATCCAGCAAGATTCGATTTGCGCGGTGATTTAACTGTTTCTAGTGATGTGACGATTGATGTTAATGTTGTAATTGAAGGAGAAGTTTCTATTGGTGCGAATACTACTGTTGGCCCAAATAATTTTTTAAAAAATACGCGTGTTGGTAAAAACGTAGTCATCAAAGCTAATTGTGTAATTGAAGATGCAACTATTGCAGATAATTGTATCATTGGTCCATTCGCACGTATTCGTCCTGGAACACACATAGAAGCAGGTGCGCACATAGGAAACTTCGTCGAAGTAAAAAATACGCGTATTGGTAAAAACAGCAAGGCCAATCATTTAAGTTATCTGGGTGATACAATTGTTGGGGAGAGTGTTAATATTGGGGCTGGTACGATTACTTGCAATTATGATGGTGTTAACAAATATAAAACTTTAATTGAAGATGGAGTTTTTATTGGTTCAAATGCTTCTTTGGTTGCACCAGTAAAGATTGGGAAGAATGCAATAATTGGAGCCGGTTCAGTTGTCACTGAAGATGCGCCAGCAGAAAAGCTAACCATTGCACGGTCTCGACAAGTAACGATAGAAAATTGGAAACGGAAAAATAAATAAATAAAATTTTTATAACATACAGAAATGCTTCACCAGCCCAGCTCAAGACCAGCGTTTTTTGCTGGTCGCAGGGCTGGGAATTGGAAACGGAAAAAATAATATGTCATATGCCCAAAAAACTTTACTACCCGAAGAAAAAATTTTATATGCCACTAAGCCACATTATATAATTTTTTCTCCGGTAGTTTTGTGGTTGGCTTTAGCTGTAATTTTCTCAACTTACATCCATGGCTATGCTTTAATCAGCCCGTTATTAATACTAATGTCTATATTTAGCTGCATCAATGGAATAATTAATTACAATTGTTCTGAATATACAATAACCAATAAACGCATTATTATGAAAATTGGTCTTGTTCGTAGAAGGTCGCTTGAGTTGTTTTTAGATCGGATTGAAGGCATTTACGTCGAACAAAATATTGCTGGTCAAATTCTTGGTTTTGGCACAGTACTAATTGGCGGCATCGGTGGCACAAAAGACCCGTTCCGTTATATTCCCAATCCAATTGAGTTTCGTAATAAAGTGCAGCAACAAATCCAGCTGATAACTAAGCGCTAATATTTTCAAAACACGGTGATCGTAAAAATTTTTTTCTGCTAGAGTGTGGGCAATGAGCTTTTTATTTCCAGCAACCTGCATTCTTTGTAATGCTTCGAGTAAACGCAAATTAGATTTGTGTTTACTTTGCGAAAAAGATTTACCATTCTTGAAAAATTATTGTACACGTTGCGCCCAACCTTTGCCGGAGGAACAAACTATTTGTGGGACATGCCTAAACAATCCTCTACCATTTATTATGCGAACGTTTGTCCTTTTTTATTATCAAGCGCCAATTAAACAATTGTTGCTTAGTCTTAAATTTAACAATCATTTAGTAAACGCAAAAATATTGGGGGAGTTGCTGGCGAATTATTTGGATGATCAATATCAAAATCAGGATAAACCAGAAGTAATTATTCCAATTCCGCTGCATCCCTCAAGACTACGTGAGCGTGGGTATAATCAGGCGCTTGAATTAGCGCGGCCAATTGCAAAAAAACTAAAAATTCCAATTGATAAATCAAGTGCTGAACGTATAAAAAACACGCTTGCACAAGCGCGCTTACCAACCAAAAAACGCACGCAAAACATCAAGCAGGCTTTTAGTGTTAATAAAACGAAAATGAAACCCTACAAATATGTGGCTGTAATTGATGATGTAATTACAACAGGAAATACAGCCACAGAGTTGTGTAAAATATTATACCAAGAAGGTGTTGAAAAAATCGATGTTTGGTGTTCTGCCAAAGCACATTTTTAATATGTGCTAGCTAGCAATTCTACCAACGGTTACCACCACCGCTTTCTCTGCCACCGCGACCGCCGCCGCCATCTCTACTACCACCACGACCGCCGCCTGAGTAGCCACCACCTGCGCCACCACGACCACCGCCGCCGCCGGAACGACCTCTTCCACCACCACCGCCACCCTCTCTACCACCACGACCACCACCGCCACCACCACCACCACCAGATCGACCGCCCCTTTCCTCAGCTCTTGCAATACTTACTTTCATTGCACGACCTTGAAAATCTTTGCCGTTTGCAGCTAATGCTTGTTGGGCAGATTCTGGAGCGACAAAGGTGATAAAGGCAAATCCTTTAAATTCATTAGAATAACGATCTCTAATGAGCGCGACTTCTTTAATTTTCCCGAATTGTTGAAATTCACCCTCTAACTCCTGATCAGTAGTTTGGAAAGGTAAATTACCTACGTAAATTTTGTTCATTTGGATAGATCCTAAAAAAAAGCAGTTAGACAAACAATCCATATCTTTCAATAATCTATCAAAAACACCGAAGCGATAGGAAAAATTTAAAGACATGATGTCGAAAAAGCAGAGGCATCATATACTATTTTCTGGGTATTATCTACCTATAATAAAGATCAGTAATTGTACCAAGGAAAATTTCTGCTGCCATCATGGTAGTTTCTGATAGAGTTGGATGGGGATGAATGATGTGAGCAATTTTATCGGCGGTGGCATTCAGCGCTATTGCTAGTGTTATCTCTGAAATTAATTCACCGGCATTGGGACCGACAATGCTGCCACCCAGGATTTTTTTTGAAATAGGATCAAAAAGCAATTTGGTCAAACCCTCTTGTCTGCCTAAACTTAAAGAACGGCCACTTGCCATCCATGGAAAAACCGCTTTTGTATAGGCAATCTCTTGTTGCTTTGCTTCATTTTCACTCAAACCTACAACAGCAATTTCAGGATCGGTATAAGCGACGCTAGGAATAAGCTTACTGCGCGGCTCTGGATTCATTCCAGCAATAATTTCAGCAGCAATTCGTCCTTCTGGAATTGCTTTATGCGCCAACATTGGATTACCAACAACATCACCAATTGCAAAAACATGAGAAACATTAGTACGCATTTGTTCATCAACTGGGATAAAACCTCCTGCATCAACATTAATCCCAGCTTTTTCAGCATCAATTAATTTGCCATTGGGTTGGCGGCCAACAGCAACCAAAACACGATCAAAACGTTTTGGTTCAACTGGAGAATTTTTACCCTCAAATGTTACCCATATGCCATCGGGTTTTGCTTCTACCTTAGACACTTTGGTTGCCAACAAAATTTGCGCTATTTTTTTTGCATTATATTGCTGCAGCGGTTTGACAACATCAGCATCAACTCCTGGAATTAGCTGCTCTGTTAATTCGACTACGGTAATTTTACTGCCCAAAGAACTATAAACCGTTGCCATTTCTAGGCCAATGATACCACCGCCAATAACCAACATTTCTTTTGGAATTTCTGCCAAATTAAGAGCATCAGTTGAGTCCATGATACGGGGATCATTTGGAGTAAAAGGTAACTTGGTCGGTGCTGAACCAACAGCAATAATTACGTCTTCAAAGGTAATTAAAATAGATTCTTCGGCAGTAGTAACCGCAATTTGGTGAGCAGAAACAAATTTGCCAACTCCTGTTAGCAGTGTAACTTTACGTTGGCGCGCCAATCCTTTCAAACCGGTGGTTAGGCGTTTAATAATGCTATCTTTCCAGCCACGCAATTTAATGATATCAATTTGTGGATCACCAAAGGCAATGCCATGAGCGTGAAGCTGTTTAGTTTCGTCCAAAACACGGGCAGCATGCAGTAATGCTTTAGATGGGATGCAACCAACGTTAAGACAAACGCCCCCCAGATTCTCATAACGCTCGATCAAGACAACTTGCTTGCCTAAATCCGCCGCGCGAAATGCTGCAGAATATCCTCCCGGACCTGCACCTAGAACAATAACCTGCGTTTTTAATTCTTGCATATATTCCTTGCAAATCTTTCCGCTAGTGCTTTATCCTGAAATTCTAGTTATAACAAAACACCTATCCAGACAAAAAACAAGGCAATCAGCCAAACAATCAAAACCCGATTGATTAAATCTAGCGCTGCATAGTTTTCTATTGGTGTGGCCTTAGCAATATCAGGATCCACATCCAAAGATGCAATTCCCGCATCAATCGTAAATTTTCTTGCATCAGTTAAGCTAGTCCACAAGTTTTTATGGCAATAAGCAAATCCTTTGTTAAAATTTCCAACCAAAGAATAACTAATTCCGATTAGGCGGGATGGAAGCCAATCCAATACCGCCTGAATTTTAGCCGTCAATTTTGCAAGCTCAACATGATTAGCATCAACTTTAAGAGCGCTTTTACGTAACAACACTATAAGGAAATATACTGCTACAGCATAAATGCCATAAACTCCCAAAGCTATAAACCAAAATAACCCCGTAAAAAGTTGGGTAAAAGAGTTTAATAAAATAGCTTTGGTAACAGCACGATTCAACTCTGCGGTAGTGCTAGAAGAAGCATCACCGATAAAATTTGCAACTGCATCTGTTGCGGCGCTGGTATCGCCTTTTTCTAAATTATTAAAATATGCTGTTAACTGATTCTTGAAATCACGAGCATCAATACAGAAAAACAGAACGGCTGTTGTTAAGATTAAATTGAACAAACCGAATAATCGCCACGAGAAAAGAAAATGTAATAGCACTAAAAGTAAGAGTACTGGCGCTACTACCAAAAATATCGCCACCCATTCATTTAACTTAGCTATCCATGGACTTAAACTTTTCAAATAGAGCTCAAACCATGACACTTGAAACCAACCGCCCATATTAGCAAAGCGTTGAAGTGCCAAACAAAGTAGAACAGCAACTAACATCATAAATTAATCTCCCATATAAAATTACGCCAACCCATTCAGGTAAAACTCATTCATTCATAGTTTCTGCAGAGCTCATATTAACATTATATGCCTGCGCTTTTCAATTTACAGCCAAGGTAGGGTTATTTTGCCGCAATTTTGATCGGATATTGCACCCCAACCGAGTAAGAAGATATAATAAACAGCAACATTGTAACCGTTTGCACCAAATATATCGCCGAATAACCGATCAATTCATTTTGATAGGCTAAAAATACCACTAGCAATGAAAATTCACTTAACTGTCCAAGGCGCATACCAACTTCCCAGGCAATATTTTTAGTTTCGCTTGTGTTGCGGAGTAAAAAATAAAATACCGTCGGTTTTAAAACTACAAAAAACCCGGTTAATAGTAAAGCGGGGACAAGAATTACATGAAGATATTGAAAGTTAAAACTAGCGCCGATAATAAAGAAAAACAATACCAGAAAAAAATCACGAATTGGTCTAAGTTGTTCATCAATATAAAAAGCGATAGGACTGGCGGCGATGAAAATCCCAGCAATAAATGCTCCAATTTCGTAAGATAATCCCGCTACTTTTGCCAGCACAGCAATTCCAAGGCACCAGGAAATGGCAATTAATAACATATATTCACGCACTTCAGCAAACTTAGCAAAAAATTTATTTAAAACAAACCGTTCAATTAAAAATACAAATAGCAAAATGCCGGGTAGTGTAAAGGCAATTAAAATGAAATCGTAAATATATAACCTACCGTGGCCAGCTGCATTTATGCCTAGAAGTACCAGTATTGCGATCAGATCCTGTAATAATAGAACACTAATCATGACTTCACCGGTATGTTGGTTGTTTGAGACATTAAAAGGAAAAAGCTTAAGGCTCACAATAGTGCTTGAAAACATCATGCAGGTGCCGACAATGAAGCTTTCGGATAGGCTATAACCATACCAATAACCAACCATAAAACCACCTACAAAAAAAATCACGGAACTTATTAGGGTAACCCACGCGGTTTTGCCAATCATGCGCAATAAATTTTGTGGTTGCAGGTGCATTCCCAACAGGAACATAAAAAAGACAATACCAATATCATCAACCCTGTGTATTAAATCAACGTCAGCTAGTACTTTAAAGCCCCACGGCCCAAATACAACTCCAAAAAGCATATAAGCAACCAATAGTGATTGTCGCAGATAAAGGGCTACGGTCGAAAATATAGCTGCCCCAGCAAAAATTATAAAAAGGGTAAAAATGACAGAGTGTTCCATAAGGTAAATAAAATATTAATCACAAAATTACTAATTCAAATGGATAAGTGGATGGCAGAAAAAATGCGTTGCTGTATTTCTTCGATTTTGCCCATACCATTTATCCGTATATAGTGCAGCGGTTTTGTAATTTTTTTTGCAGCCAACTCCTTGTAGTAGTTTATTAGTGGTTCGGTTTTTTCGTGATAAACGCGCAGGCGTTCGCGCACAACCGTCTCTTTGTCATCTTCTCGCTGGATTAGATTTTCTTTTGTTTCATCGTCAAGGTTAGGAATTTTGGGTGGATTATATTTTAAATGATAAACCTTACCCGATGCTGAATGTACGCGACGTCCGCTTAAACGGGTAATAATTTCTTCGTCAGAAACGAAAATTTCAATTACATAATCTATGGTAATTCCGGAATTTTGCAACGCTTCAGCTTGTGCAATAGTTCGTGGAAACCCATCTAATAAATACCCATTCTTGCAATCATCTTGTTGAATACGGTCTTTAACCAAATCAATTATAATGTTGTCAGAAACTAAATCTCCCCTTTCCATGATTTGTTTTACTTGTAGTCCAAGCTGGGTTTGCATTTTAACGGCTGTGCGCAACATATCACCCGGAGAAATCAATGGGATGTTGTAATAAGTAGCTAAATATTGTGCTTGGGTACCCTTACCTGCGCCAGGACAACCTAATAATATTATCCGCACCTGCTCCTGCTCCATTTCCTAAAGTTTAATTGTAGTAAATGACATCGCTATCAAAGCTAGGCCAATAAAAAGCATCACGATTACCATAGACAATGAAGTTTCCCCTGGGTTTTTACGATGCTTAATATATAACTGTATGCTGAAAAGTAGTAGCGCAATACCGCCCAAAATTGAAAGTGTTTTAATCAGCTGAGTTAACCCTTGGCTAAAGCCGGAAAGCTCTGTGGCTATTTTACCAAAACCAGGACCAGTTTCTGAAGTTTTTGAAGTGGATGGAATTAGTAAGCGTTTAGCAATCTCTTTTTTTGTGGAGGAATCAACCGCATAAGCAGCTAAATTATAAAAGAATAGGCTGAAGAACAAAAAAATTTTATTAATCATCGTATGAAACTTCATGTTAATTCCCTATTTATAGTTTATGGTTTAATTCGATGATGATAAATCACAAATCAGAAATTACAAGGAATTCTTTCGTTATCTGGCGTTGTCTTTGAAATTCTGGCTCTACCAGTTGCGCTTAAAATAACAGCTCTTGCGTTTTTGGGAAAGTTTTTGGGGCAATAATAGAAACTTTCTTGTTGCCCACTAGTAAATCCATTGGGCGAAAATGTTATGCCAGAATTATGGTTACAGTTCAGTTTATCTCCAGCAAAAACTGGTGGTATAACCCGTAGGACCTTATTTGATATTACAATAATTGAGCCATTTTCCCATGACGCCTCACATTTTTTATGGTGTTTGCTTCCACAAAACCTTACTGGTTTTCCACTTTTAATTGCAGTGGCGCGCGCCAATTGTAGTGCCATAATTAGCTCGTTTGCATAAGCATGAGCATGATTTTCACTGATCATTTCTTGCCAAGAAGGGATAGCAACCAGCGACATAATTGCAACAACGACAATTACAATGAGCAATTCGATTAGAGAAAATGCTTTGATGCGGATTTTGCTATTTAACATCATGGCATTATTGATTAAAAATGGTTTTGATAAAATACTGGGGTTTGTGCGGGGCCGGATAGATTAAATGCGTTTTTATAGAATTATTGCATAACATTGTGTAAGATGTGCGGAGACGATTATTATGTATGTAACGATTTTTTAGGTGTATAGATATGAAAACTTTTATCATAGAACTAAATCAAAATGAAGTTAAGTTGGTTTCTGGCGGGGCAACAGAAGTAAATAGTGCTACTGTTGCTGAGGATAACGATAGTTTTTCAGAAAAAGAAATACTATTTAGAGTTCTCGTAGATGTTATGGTGTCTTTGATAATGGATTGAAAAGCATTTGATTGGTTTCTAATTTGTATCTATACAGCATGGTTTTGAGTGGTAAAAAGCGCTACTCAAAACCATACTGTTATAGATACTCTAACTTATCATAATTCGCTTTTTGTAGAGTTACTGTTAGAAGGAATAGAAGGAAATGCATAATTATAGGCTATTGGGTAAGTTTCTAATACTGCTACGGCAGTTAAAGACCTTATGGAGCTTCCTAAGATGCATGCCATAAGAGAATCGCGTCTATATATTGCATAATCTACAATAATACATTTGGTAAAAGAGCATAAAAAAGATGAGGTTGCTGTGAATCCTCTCTCTTTATTTGTGGCTCCACCTGAAATCAACTCGCGTTCTTTTTTTGACAGCTCAACTATTTTATTTTTCATATAATCTCCTAATTTGAAAAAGTTTTAAAAATAAATCTGATGTATTTTTATTTAGTATATACAGCGTTTATTAAGGCAACCTTATGACTTTATTAAGGAATTGTTAATAAGTGAGGCAATCATATGAAATATTTTCAGTAGATGTGTTATGTAAGTGACAAATCTTGTTCTAATAATCTATAATGCGGTATTCATAGAACATGAGGGTGTATATGTTTGACAATCTTTCCGAGCGCCTGACTGGTGTTATAAAAAATTTAATTGGCCAAGGTCGTTTAACCAAAGAAAATATTCAAGAATCACTCGGCGCCATACGTACTGCATTGCTGGAAGCTGATGTTGCTTTGCCCGTAATTAAAACTTTTCTCGATGAGGTTCAAACTAAGGCAATTGGTCAGGAAGTTCTCCAAAGCATAAGGCCAGGCGATGCTTTTGTTAAGGTTGTGTACGATGAATTGGTTAAAATTCTGGGAGAGGGTAGCGCGGCTCTCAACTTACAGACACAGCCCCCGGCAGTAATTATGGTGGTAGGTCTTCAAGGTTGTGGCAAAACCACTACGATTGCTAAACTAGCGCATTGGTTAAAAACAACCCAAAACAAATCCGCACTTTTGACTAGTCTTGATATTTATAGACCAGCTGCAATAGAACAATTGCAAATTTTGGCCGAGCAAGTTGGCGCAAGCTATTTTCCAAGTACTATTCATGATGATCCGGTAACAACTGCGAAATCCGCCATAGCCCAAGCAAAAAAACAATTTCTTGATAGTGTAATTATTGATACTGCTGGTCGTCTCCATATTGACAAAGAAATGATGGATGAAATAAAGCGTATTCATCGTGAAGTTCAGCCAATCGAAACCCTGCTCGTTGTTGATAGCATGATGGGACAAGATGCGGTTAATACCGCCAAAGCTTTTATGGAAACAGTGCCATTAACTGGTATTGTTCTTACCAAGACTGATGGTGATGCGCGTGGTGGCGCAGCATTGGCAATGCATGTTATAACCAAGCAACCAATTAAGTTTATTGGTACTGGTGAAAAAATAGATGCGTTTGAACCCTTCCATCCAGATAGAGTTGCCTCACGAATTTTGGGAATGGGCGATGTTTTGACTTTAGTCGAAGAAGCTTATCGCAAAGTGGATCACGAAAAAGCCAAAAAACTGGCAAAGAAATTTCAAAAAGGAAAAGCCTTTGATTTTGAGGACTTTCTCACCCAATTACAGCAAATGCGTAACATGGGCGGTGCCAGTAGTCTCATAAGTAAATTACCGGGCTTGGGAAATATAGCTCGTGCAAAAACCATGATTAATGATCAAACCTTTACGAAAATGGAAGCAATTATCTGCTCAATGACTCCTCGTGAACGGCATTTTCCCGCGTTTATCAAAGGATCAAACAAACAAAGGATTGCTCGTGGTTCAGGTACTCAAGTACAAGATGTAAATCGCCTGATCAAACAATTTGAGCAAATGCAAAAAATGATGCAACGTTTCAAAGGCACGAAAATGATGAATATGATGAAACAACTGCAAGGAGCCTTGCCGTCTTAATATTACAAAATGACGCCAAAACTATTTAAAATCAAATCGATAATTACTATTATGGTTTTGTTTGGTATAGCTGTTAATGTTTCATCTTCTTTACCCTCGGATGAAAAAAATCAAACCAAACTAAGCGCTAATTCTGCCATTTGCAAACGCCAAGGCAACGAAAATATTTGTACTTATTCTGGTAATGCTAAATTTAATCAAGAAGCAATGAATTTACAGGCGCAGCAAATTACTATCTATAGAATTCCTAGCGGCAAAATTAATAAAATAGTTGCTGCTGGTGAACACTCGCATTACAGCACTACCATTGATAGCAACCAAAAACCAGTCGATGCTGATGCTAATTTAATTACAATTTATCCAGATAAAAACCTGATGGTTTTGGAAGGGAATGGGCAAATAACCACGGGACAAGACAAGTATAGTGGGCCGCATATCGTGTATAAGTTTCAGCCGCAAGCAAAATAAAGGAGAAATATACAACGTGTTTTCAATGTAGTAAGCTACTGCTTTAGCAAAGACTGTAATCGAATAAGTACAAATGGGTACATTAAAAACCGAACACTTAAAAAAAATCTACAAAGGGCGAGTTGTAGTCAAGGATGTCTCTTTTACTATAAAAAGCTCAGAGATTGTCGGTTTGCTTGGTCCGAACGGAGCAGGTAAAACCACGAGTTTTTACATGACTCTTGGCCTAATTGGATCAAATAGCGGTAAAATATTTTTAAATGACAAAGATATTACCAATCTTGCCATGCATGATCGTGCTCGGCTAGGGATTGGTTATTTGCCGCAAGAACCATCGGTTTTTCGCAAGCTCAGTGTCTCTGATAACGTCATGGCGATTTTAGAATTACGCCCAGAATTAACCCAGGACGAGCGGCAGACGGTTTGTGATAACTTGCTTGACGAATTTCATATAAGTCAGCTTCGTGATAATATTGGTATTAATCTTTCTGGTGGTGAGCGGCGTCGAGTTGAAATTGCGCGAGCCTTAGCTTTGGAACCAAAATTTATTCTTTTAGATGAACCCTTCGCTGGTATTGATCCAATTTCGGTAATTGATATCAAACGAATTATTTATCAGCTGCATGAACGTAAAATCGGAGTTTTAATAACTGATCACAATGTGCGCGAAACTTTGGACATTTGTCATCGTGCATACATAGTTAATAATGGTGAAATTATTGCACAAGGAACACCGAAAGAAATACTGCAAGATAAAAATGTACGAGAAGTATATTTGGGTGAACATTTCAATCTGTAAAACTAAACAATTAAAAGGAGGATAAAAATGCTGCCTATTCAATTTTCTGGACATGGTGTTGGGATCACACAAACTTTACATGATTTTGTTGCTAATAAATTCGAACGTCTGAAAAAACATTCTGATCGTATTACTCATATCCATGTTTTTTTTAATGTTAATAAGCTCTTGCAAGGTGCTGAAGCAACCGTACATATTCCAGGTCACGAAGTCTATGCTAAAGCGGAATCAGAAGATATGTACAAGACTATTGATCTTTTAATTGATAAATTAGTGCGTCAACTAGAGAAGCATAAGCGGTAAAGGTGATAAGAATCGGTAATTTATAGCTCTGTTATGTCCCGTCCAAAAACATAACAAGTGGAGTTGGTATGAAAATCAGTATTCGCTTTAGCATTTTAAGCATCTTGCTAACGTTATTGATCGGGGCTTCGTTGTTTATTGTTAGTGTTAATTATTTCACCTTAGACAACATATTAATTAAAACAACTGAAGATACTATTGAGCAAGTTAGTGGTAAGGTCGGTGAGCAAGTAGCTAGGTATTTACAACCACTTAATCACTTCTCATACATAGGTGCCAATTTCATTTCCAACGAAGTTATTACGCCAGAACCTTCTATTACCTTTGCAAAATTTCTTCATGGTATTATTTCTGATGAGACAGCAATCATTTCCGCTTTTTGGGCCGATACCAAGGGGGATCTTTATCAGCTAGAAAAAGCTGAAAATACCCTGCAAGCAATCAAAACTGAAAAAGCCAAGCTGGTATATACAAATATTATAGTTGATCCTAACAACACCAGAAGCACAGAAAGTACTTATGATGCAGATATGAATTTGATTGGTTCCAAAGAAACTCCCGCAGCTATTTTTGATCCTAGATTCAGACCCTGGTACCAACAAGCAAAACTTAAAAAACACTATGCTTGGTTTGTCTATCCATTGGTATCCTTGGGTAGTAAGAAAAGCGAACTCGGAATTACTGCGGTTTATCCGATTTATAATAAATCATCACAATTGCGCGGTGTGTTTGGTATGGAGATACCTCTTGATGCCATATCTGATTTTGTAGGAGGTATAAAAGTTACTAAAAATAGTGTAGTTTTTATTTGTGACGATGAGGAGCGTCTAATAACAGCTTATAGCTCGAACATTAATTTGCTCGAAGGTTACAGAATGCCAAAATTAGATGACTTGGGGTTTGCGTGGGTAAAATATTCTTTTTTTCTTTATCGTGAAAAACACACCCCAGTTTTTATCTACGACTATGATGGTAAGAAATATATTGCTGCTTATGGAAAAATCCCTGGCATTAAAACAGAAGCTGGTTGGAATATCTCGATTGTAACGCCATATCAAGACATTGTTGATCCACTACAACGAGGTATCTTTTTATCTTTTATTTTTATTTTTATTGTCGTAATAGCTGGTGTCGTATTATCTATTGTCTTTTCTTCGGGTGTTAGCAAGCCCATTGTTAAACTTGCAAAAGATGCCGAGCTAATCTGCCAATTAAAATTAGAAGAAGTAAAACAATTATATTCGCGAATTAAAGAAATTGCTTATATAGCAGATAATTTCATGAAAATGAAAAGCGCACTGAGTTCTTTTCAACGGTATATGCCAATTGCCTTAGTCAAAAACCTAATTTCAAGCGGTAAGGTGGCTGAAGTAGGCGGCGAAACAAAAGAAATAACTTTGTTGTTTTCCGATATCGAAAATTTTACTCCAATTTCTGAAAATATGTCGCCACAAAAAGTAATGCAATATTTGTCAGAATACTTTCAAACCATAACCAAGGTTATTATAGATACGAGTGGTACTGTAGATAAATACATTGGTGACGGGGCAATGGCTTTTTGGGGGGCGCCAATTGATGATGCACAGCATGCACTACATGCTTGCCAAGCGGCAGTGCATATCCAAGCCGTTTTTGTACAATTAAACGAGAAATGGCGCAGAGAAGGTAACCCCCAAGTAGCTACCCGCATTGGTATTAATACGGGAAGAATTATTATTGGTAATGTCGGTTCTGACGACAGATTGAGCTATACTGCTTTGGGAGATGATGTTAATTTAACTAGCCGTTTAGAAAGCTTAAATAAAATATACAAAACTTATACTTTAGTAAGTGAAAATACTTATAAAATTGTAAAAGATCGTTTTAAGTTTAGGTTGATTGATAAGGTTATTGTGAAGGGGAAAAAACAAAGTATTTATGTCTACGAATTGCTTGGTGAAAAGACAGATACTCCCGACTTACAATTAGAGCAATATAATAAGGTCTTCCAAGAAGCTTTTACTTTATATGAACATGGTATGTGGGAAAAAGCTCTGCAGCTTTTTTCTGAATTAGCAAATAAAAGCCCGCAAGACCATATATTACAAATATTTATTGAACGGTGTCAGGTTTTTTGTAAAACTCCACCGGATAATTGGACTGGGGTATGGGTAATGGATCATAAATAACTCTTAACAGGGCAATTCAGTGAAGCAGAAAATAGAAAATTCTTTTTGTGTTCTTGATGGTAATGAGGCAGTTTCTTATGTTGCTTATCGTACTAATGAAATTTGTATTATTTATCCTATTACTCCAGCATCGTCCATGGGTGAGTTTCCTGATCAGTGGTCGGCTGAGGGAATTAAAAACATTTGGGGTAGTGTTCCGCAAGTGGTAACAATGCAAAGCGAGGGTGGTGCCGCTGGAGCAATTCATGGTGCAGTCCAAACAGGAGCGTTAGCGACAACTTTTACCGCTTCGCAAGGATTGTTGTTAATGACTCCCAATTTGTATCGAATTGCAGGGGAGTTAACCCCAGCCGTTTTTCATGTTGCTACCCGCACTGTAGCAGCTCAAGGCATGTCAATTTATTGTGATCATTCAGATATTTATGCGGTGCGAGCTTCTGGTCTTGCGATGCTTTGTTCATCGAGCGTACAAGAAGCACATGATATGGCGTTGATTGCCCAAGCAGCAACTTTAGAAACGCGCATTCCGTTTTTACATTTTTTCGACGGGTTTAGAACTAGTCACGAAGTAGCTAAAATTGAAATTTTATCCGACCAACAAATTAGCGCCATGATTTCTGATGAGTTAGTTATTGCTAATCGTAATCGGCGTTTGACCCCAGATAATCCAACAGCTCGAGGACTTGTTTCTGATTCCGATATTTATTTTCAGGGACGTGAAGCCGTAAATTCTTTTTATAATGCGGCGCCAGATATTATTGAAAAAATATTGCAACAATTCAAAAGCATCGCTGGTCGAGAATATAAGTTGATGGAGTACTATGGCGACCCCGAAGCCGAGCGTGTGATTATCGTTATGGGCTCTGCTGCAGAAACGGTACAAGAAACCGTAGATTATTTGAATCAGAGCAATGAAAAAGGCGAAAAAAGCGAAAAAGTTGGATTATTAAAAGTGCGTCTTTTCCGTCCATTTCCTGCCGCACAATTTTTAGATGCTTTACCCACAACTTGCGCAGCTATTGCGGTTTTAGATCGTACTAAAGAGGCCGGATCTGCCGGCGAACCATTGTATGAAGAAATTGTAACAACTTTAGTTAATAGTAAGGCTGACTTACAAAATAAAAAAATTATTGCAGGGCGTTTCGGTCTTGCATCCAAAGAATTTACGCCGGCGATGGTTAAAGGCATTTTTGATGAACTCAAAAAAACTGAGCCAAAAAATCATTTTACAATTGGGATTGATGATGATGTTACCAATACCAGTTTGGAATATGATGCAAGTTTTGATATTGAACCGGATACAGTAATTCGCGCGGTTTTTTACGGTCTTGGTGCCGACGGTACTGTTAGCGCCAACAAAAATTCCATAAAAATTATTGGGGAAGAAACCAATCTTTATGCGCAAGGGTATTTTGTCTATGACGCCAAAAAAACTGGTTCACAAACAGTTTCGCATTTGCGTTTTGGTCCGCATAAAATTCATTCCACTTATTTAATTAGCCGCGCTAATTTTATTGGTTGTCATCAATTCAGATTTGCCGAAAGAATGGCGGTTTTAGAAAAGGCTACAAGCAATGCAACATTCCTCTTAAACAGTCCGTTTGGTTCTGACAAGGTTTGGGACAAGCTGCCGCGTTCGTTGCAGCAAACAATTATTGATAAAAACATAAAATTTTATGTAATTGATGCTTATAAGGTTGCGCGCAACTTAGGGATGGGAAGTCATATTAATACCATTATGCAGACCTGCTTTTTTGCTTTAAGCGGAGTGTTGCCTCGTGACGTTGCAATTGCAAAAATTAAAGCGGCCATCAAAAAAACTTATGCAGAAAAGGGTGAGGCTGTACTCGAAAAAAATTATGCAGCAGTTGATAATACTTTAGCAAATCTCAGTGAGGTCAAATGGCCTAGTAAAGTCACAAGCAATTTTGATTTACTCCCAATTGTCAGTGACCAAGCGCCGAAATTTATCCAAGATGTAATTAGCAAGATGATTGCGGGCAAGGGAAATGAACTACCGGTAAGCGCCATTCCGTGTGATGGTACTTATCCTACCAATTCAACTTGCTGGGAGAAACGTAGTGTCTCGCACGAAATTCCACAGTGGTTGCCGGAGAACTGTGTACAATGCGGTTTGTGTCGTGTTGTTTGTCCGCATAGCGCAATTCGTGCCAAACGTTATTCAGAAAATGCTTTGCAAAATGCTCCAGCAACTTTTCAGGCAACTAAATTACTTGGCTCAGATGCGGCGGGAGATTGCTTTACTATCCAAGTGTACAGAGAAGACTGTACAGGTTGCGGTGCCTGTGTTTCTGTTTGTCCAATAAATAAAGGCAAGGCTGGTAAAAAAGCGTTAGTTATACAACCAAAAACAAACCCATCTGAAGACGAGCGTAGTAATATAAAATTTTTTGAAAATTTACCAATTGATCCAACCAAAGTCGACAAACTAAGTGTGCGTGGAATTCAATACGTAACCCCAATGTTTGAGTTTTGTGCGGCTTGTGCTGGTTGTGGCGAAGCTCCTTACTTAAAGCTATTGACGCAATTATTTGGTGATCGTTTGCTTATGGCAGATGCTTGTGGTTGTACGCTAGCATATGCTGGTTATTTGCCAACATCTCCTTGGACCATAAATCATGAAGGACGCGGGCCAGCATTTGGCGCTTCATTATTTGAAGATAACGCCGAGTTTGGTTATGGATTTTTGTTAACGAGAGAGAAACACTGCGAACAAGCACAAGAATTAATAGTGGAATTAGCAGAACAAATTAATGCCCCAGAATTAATTAAAGCAATCACCGATGCTACGCAAAAAACTGATAATGAAATTGCAGCGCTACGATCGCATATTGCTAAATTAAAAATTCGTTTGGCAGAAATTAATAATCCGCGCGCAAAACAATTGTTATCATTAGTTGATCAATTAATCAGGCAAAGTGTTTGGGCAATTGGTGGAGATGGTTGGGCGTATGATATTGGTTATGGCGGTTTAGATCATGTGCTTGCGAGTGGTAGAAATATGAAAGTTTTGGTGCTGGATACGGAAGTATATTCTAATACTGGTGGACAAGCATCAAAGGCTACTCCGCGTGGAGCGGTGAGCAAATTTGCAGCTGGCGGCAAAGCAACGGCAAAAAAAGATTTGGGACTAATGCTAATGACTTATGGCAATATTTATATTGCGAGCATTGCATTAGGAGCCAATCCCACGCAGGCGATCAAAGCTTTTCAGGAGGCAGAAAATTATGACGGACCGGCAATTATAATTGCCTATAGTCACTGCATTGCTCATGGAATTGATATGCAACACGGCATGCAGCAACAAAAGCTTGCAGTGCAAAGTGGTTATTGGCCACTTTATCGTTATAATCCTGACCGCGCGGCGGGTGGTCTAAATCCGTTGCAACTAGATTCAGAAAAACCATGTATTCCGTTTAGTGAATATATTAAAAATGAAAATCGCTATCAAATTTTGTTGCGTACAAAACCAGAAATTGCGAAAAATTTAATTCAACTAGCCGAAGAAGATATCAAACGCAAGTGGAAAATCTACGAAGCCTTGCAAAAAATTTAGGAGATAACTGTCACTAGCCCAGTCCATTAAAATAAATCTTTGCAACATACCGCGGCTCCGAAGGAGATAAATATCATTAGCCCAGCCTAAGACCCGCGTTGTTTGCGGGTCGCAGGGCTGGGTCAACGGTTATGCAGCGAACCTAAGCTCGCAGAGCGAAATATAAAAAATCAATCTAACGGATGTCTTTCATCAAATTTTATATCGTATTTTTGTAATAAACTACGAAATTCATCCTCAAATGTAATTGTTTTATGATGTTGTTTTTGGTTGGCAATATAATCACAAACTGCCTCTATATGACCTGAGCTAATCGAAAATGCACCATAACCATGTTGCCAATAAAAATATTTATATTTTGGATCCTTGGTTTTTATCCATTTAGATGTGCTTGTTTTTATTTCTTCAACTATTTTTCCAATTGATAGGGTTTTGGCCATTACGCATAAAATGTGAATATGATTTTCAACGCCTCCTATTTGTAGCGCTCTACAATTATGGTTTTCTAAAATTTTGGATATGTACGGGTAAAGCTCAGAACTAATGTCCTCATCAAGCCATGAGCTTCTTTTTTGTGTGCTAAAAACAACGTGAATCAGCAATTTAGTGAGTGATTGTGTCATGTTTTTATTAACCCAACAAAATAAAAACATATTTTATGATTTTGTGCGGCAATAAAAAATACTGGGGTTTACCCTACAGTATATTTTATTTCGCTCTATCGAGCTTGGATTATGCCACGTCAATCTACCCAGCCCTGCGACCCGCAAACAACGCGGGTCTTAGGCTGGGCTAATGATATTTAGCCCTTCGGGCTGTCGGATATTGTAAAAAATTATTTTAATGGACTGGGCTAGTGGGAAGCATCAACTGTTTAAGGTTTAATGAACAGCATATTATTTTTAAAATCAAAAAACACTTGATGTTCTTTGAAAAAGCTTGATCCAATCAATCCATCAAAGGGAATCTCGTTTTTTTGGATAAAGAACTCGGTTTTTGGCAATTGTTTATCACCAACCATAAATGTTGTTGTTTCAAAAGATTGGCAAGATGGATTCTCCTTATAAGCACAAGATTTTTTCTCTGCAGGAATTTTTGCAGTTGAGCTCATGATTGAATTATTAGCCCCTGTATCCCACACCAGAGTGACATCAGCGCCGTTTATTTTGGCGACTGTAGTTATTCCAAACTTATTAGAAAAAGGTACCTGTATCCAATTTTTCATATCATATTGGTGGGGATATTCACCAAGTTTCATTAAAATAGCTCGTGAGGTTTTATAATCAACTAGGACATTGAACTGACGTAACAAATCCAATCCTATTACGCCATTTTTTGCTGCTTCAAACCAGATAAACCCTTCGTCATAATGTCCACCCCATAATTTGTCCATAAGCTCACAAGATACGTCATGCATAGTCATATGTCCGATTTTAAGTTCAGGAATAGTATAAACTTTCAGGCATGTTTTTTTGCCATCACCACTGTGAAAACAACTTTTTTTATTTGTAGGAGTCATTTTTAAATTTAACTTTTTTACCAGTTCTTTGCTCAAAACGATAGAAGAATGAGATGCTCCGTTATCAAATATTAGAGGAATCTTATTACCTTGAATTTGAATAGACGTCACTGGCATTCCTTGTTCCATTAATTCGATTGGTAAAATTATCTCATCACTATTACTTGCTAAAACTGGAGTAAAAATTCCAATAGCGGTAAGAAATAAAAGACCATTAAAGAGTGTTGTTAATTTGTGTTTGTTCATGCATATCTCCAAAAATTATTTTTTGTCGGAATATTCCAAAATGTCCCCAGGCTGGCATTCAAGATGTTGGCAAATAGCATTTAACGTAGATAAACGGACTGCTTTTGCTTTTCCGGTTTTTAAAATCGATAAGTTCTGCTCTGTAATTCCAATAGCATTCGCCAATTCGTTTGAACGTATTTTACGTTTTGCGAGCATTACATCTAAGTTGATAATTATCGTCATGTAATTTCTCCTAAACGGTTAATTGCTGTTCTTCGTGTAATTTACAACCTTCGGCCATGATCCATGAAATCACAATGACCATAATTGCGGTAACAATGTTGTAAATATCATAGGTACCGAAAAATACTGATGCCATACGATGACCAGCCGGGTTGTGCATTGTTAAAACAAATGAAATTAATGCTTCATAAATAAGGCTCGCTCCTTGGTTGATTAACATACAAATACCGATTTTTTTAAGACATTCTACATTTGGCAAAGTAAAAATTTTTCCTTGTTCATAAAGTTTAAATAATTTAATTAAGAAATATAAAATCATCATTTCTATTGTCGTTGGTAGTAATCCAATTAAAAATCCCCACAAGACATCTGTTCCAGTTATCGGATGTAAAATTTCGATGCCATCTGGAATAAAACTTATGATAGGTAAATTATATCGCATGGAATTCAGATTTAGTTGTGGCGCAAAAATCCAATATAGCGCTAACATCAAAGGCAAAACCACAAAAGCTATTTGAAAAACAAACCTTAAAAATAAACTTACACGTTGAATTTTGTTCATAGATCGTCTCGTATGATTTGTTAATAATACGACAACCATAGTATAATAATGATTGATAGTCAATCATTATTTATTGAATTATAGCAATAATTTATTGTTATGTTCTGTGCTAGGAATTATATGCCCCTCAGTCTTCGTTTTTTGGCGAAATTATTGTATGTGTTGTATCATGCATGCAATGAAAAGAAAGGAGATTGTTTATGATCGAACATCCGAAACTAGATGCATTGTTTCAAAAGGCAAAAGACCTAAAACCAATCCCCGCAGCAATAATTTGTCCTGAATCTGCCGTAGCGCTTGAAGGCGCGATTCTTGCTGCAGAACAAAAAAGCATCATTCCTGTTTTAATTGGTGAAGGGACAAAGATAAAAAAAACCGCACAAGAAATAGGCAAAGATATTTCTGGCTATCAATTGATAGATGTTCCCGACGAAGAAGCTGCGAGCCTTGCGATTAAAATGGTACAAAATGGATCAATTCAGTTAATTATGAAGGGCAGCCTACACTCCGACGAGTTTATGCGTATGATCGTGCGGCGCGAAAGTGGCATGCGTACCGATCACCGTATGTCTCATTGTTTGGTATATGATGTCCCTGCATATAAAAAATTATTTGTTTTAACTGATGCTGCGCTCAACACTTTTCCTACTTTTATTGAGAAAAAAGACATTATCCAAAATGCAATTAATCTAGCGCTTAAGCTTGGCATTGCCAAACCAAAAGTTGCATTGCTTTCTGCAGTTGAAAATATTAATCCTCGGATTCCAACAACAGCTGAATGTGTGGAATTATGTAAATTAGCTGCTAGTGGTGAGATAACCGGCGGTATTGTTGAAGGACCGCTGTCATTTGATTTGGCAGTTTCTGAACAATCAGTAAAAACTAAAAACTTCAAATCCCAGGTCGGTGGTGATGCTGATATTTTGGTAGTGCCAAATATTGAAGTTGGAAATATGTTAATGAAAGCGCTCGATTACTTTGCCGATGCGTTAGGTCTTGGTGTTGTTTTGGGCGCAAAAGTTCCTATAGTTTTAACTAGTCGTTCAGGTAGCGCAGTTTCGCGTGCCGGCTCGTGCATGTTGGCAAAATTTATCCAAAATACCTAAAAACATGCAAGCTGTTCTTACCTTAAACTCCGGTTCTTCGTCTATTAAGTTTGCAATTTTTACTGCGCCAGCGAAAAAACTGATCAGAACTTACAGCGGGTTGGTGGATCATATAACTACTGCTGAACCACATCTAAAAATAACAAATTCTGTAGGTGCTGTTGTTTGGGAAAAAAAACTGCAAGTTTCCGAGTATGCGGATTCGTATGAAATTGCTATTAATACGATTTTGGAATATTTACAAACAATTGGAATTGAAATAATTGCTGCTGGACATCGTGTAATACATGGGGCAATGAAATATCGCACGGCAACTATCGTCGATACGGAAGTCCTGAATTTTCTTGCAAAGCTTTCTTCGCTTGCGCCACTCCATCAACCCTACAACCTTAGAGGTATTGAAATTTTACGCGCCGAGTTCCCAAAACTTTTACAAGTTGTCTGTTTTGATACAGCTTTTCACACTACCTGCAATGAACTTACCCAATTATTTGCTATTCCTAAATGGCTTACCGAGGAAGGAGTGCGTCGCTATGGTTTTCATGGCCTATCTTATGAATACATAGTTTCGCAATTTGAAAAACATCTTCCTCAAGAAAAAGCAAATGGCAAAATTATTGTTATGCATTTGGGCCATGGTTCGAGCATGTGCGGTGTAGTAAATCGCAAAAGCTTTACTACCTCTTTAGGTTTTTCTGCGCTTGATGGTCTTCCAATGGGAACACGCTCCGGTAGTTTTGATCCAGGCGCTATGCTTTATTTGATGCAGCAATATCAAATGGATCATAAGTGTTTAGAAAGACTATTTTATAAGGAATCTGGATTGTTAGGTGTTTCTGGTGTTAGCTCTGATATGCGGACGCTTTTAGATTCAGATAACCCGGATGCCAAGCTCGCAATTGATTTATTGGTTTATCGTATTGGTGGTTGGATTGGAACCATTGCGGCAGAAATGCAAGGATTAGATGGTTTGATTTTTACCGCTGGTATTGGCGAAAATAGCTCCGTAATTCGAAAGCTCGTTTGTGAACGTGCCGCTTGGCTTGGAGCAAAAATTGATCAGAAAAAAAATTTAAAAAATGCTACTTGTATTAATCATCCAACTAGCAAACTTTCAATTCACGTTGTTCCTACCGACGAAGAGCTGATGATTGCAACGCATACCTTTAAAATCTCAACAAAATAACACCCACTCGATCTTCAACTTCTTCCTCAGTCCTAATCACTCGTCCTAGGCGTTTCGGAAAAACTTTCAACTTATCAACTCTTCACTACTCTTATAGATTTATGAGACTGTAGCGATTTTTTTTGGAAGTTTTGAAAAATTTATTTTTTTCTTTCCTAATAGCTGATCTACAGAAATATCGAAATATTTGGCTATTTTTTTAATGTTTGGCAAAGACAAACTGCAATGCTTACCATTTGCCCATTTTATCAAATTAGAACGTGCTATCCCAATGTTATTACCTAATTCCTTATAAGTGGTAGAACAGTGTTTGATAATATTTCTTAGAACGGTATAGGAAACAGATGTCCTAGCAAGCATAATGAATCTGCCTGGATGTTTTGGATCGGGACGAGGATCCATATCGTATGGAAACATAGGCGAAGATGGTTTTGATTTTCCATGACGTTCCTTCTCCATTGCTTTTTCCCATATTTCAAGCCGGCGTTGTTTAATGATCTCTTCTGGATATTTTTGTGTGTTTTTGCCACCAGAAACAACCTTTATTTCTTTTGAAGTTAATGTTTTAACTCTATTTGTTTTTTTATGCATAAACCCTCCTTGATTTTATAGTTTTATAACTTTAAAAAATCTGGATCTGTTAATACCTATAATTCTCCATCTTAAAAGGCCCCGCGATATTAACGTTTAAATATTTCGCCTGTTCTTCGGTTAATTTTGTCAAATGCGCATCAACTTTTGCCAAGTGTAATCTTGCAACTTTTTCATCTAAAATTTTTGGTAAACAATAGACTTTGTTTTTGTACTTGCTCTTGTTTTGCCACAACTCAATTTGCGCTAAAACTTGATTAGTAAATGAGCTGGACATTACAAAACTCGGATGTCCGGCAGCGCAACCTAAATTCACCAGCCTTCCTTCGGCCAGGACAATTAATCTTTTGCCATCAGGAAAATGAACAACATCAACTTGGGGTTTGATGTTTTCCCATTTATATTTACGAATTGTATCAATATCAATTTCTGAGTCAAAATGGCCAATATTACAAACGATAGCAAGATCCTTCATTTTTAGCATATGTTCGTGTGTGATTACTTTTGTGTTCCCAGTTGCGGTAACAAAAATATCTCCTGAGTTCGCAACTTCGTCCATAGTAACAACTCTATATCCTTCCATTGCGGCTTGGAGCGCACAAATTGGATCTATTTCAGTAACGCTAATATTCGCGCCCAATCCTTTAAACGATTGCACACAACCCTTGCCTACATCACCATAACCTAAAACCACAGAAGTTTTACCGGCAATCATTACTCCAGTAGCGCGTTTGATCCCATCAACTAAAGATTCGCGACAGCCATATAAATTATCGAATTTTGATTTTGTAACTGAATCGTTAACATTAATTGCTGGAATTTTTAAGGTGTTATTGTTCATCATTTCGTAGAGACGATGGACGCCGGTGGTTGTTTCTTCTGAAACCCCACGAATCTCTGGCAAAAGTTCAGGAAATTTTGTGTGGATTACTTGGGTCATATCACCGCCATCATCAACCAATAAATTCGGTCGCCAATTTTTTGCGCCAAATAATACTTGTTCAATGCACCACCAATATTCTTCTTCGGTTTCTCCCTTCCAAGCAAATACTGGGATATTCATAGCGGCAATTGCGGCAGCAGCATGATCTTGAGTAGAAAAAATATTGCAAGAACACCAACGAACTTCTGCGCCAAGTTTTACCAAAGTTTCGATCAATGCTGCTGTTTGAATAGTCATGTGGATACAACCAGCAATGCGCGCTCCTGCAAGCGGTTTTTGGTTTTTATACTCCTCAAGCAATGCCATTAACCCTGGCATTTCACTGTGAGTTATATCGATTTCTTTGCGCCCCCAAGCAGCAAGGCTGATATCTTTAACTTTGTAGTCGGTGTGTTTCATAAGTTTTCAATAACCTCATAAATTAATTTGACACTATCTAATACGACAAACTTTTTTATTGCCGCGATCATTACATCACGATTTTTTTCCACCAGCGTTATTTTTTCTAATAAAAATTCCGGTGTCAATTGTTCTTGTGGTATTACTATACTAAAACCGTGTTCTCTACAATATTCGGCATTTAAAATTTGATCGCCGCGGCTGGCAGCTTTGGCTAATGGGATTAAGATATTTGGTTTGCGCAATACAATTAATTCATAAAGACTATTGGCGCCGGAGCGTGAAATTACCAAATCAGCCGCTGCTAAAACATCAGGAAATTCTTCGTGTAAATAAGCAAATTGTTGGTAGCCGGTGTAATTACAGCTGAGATCAATTTTGCCTTCACCACATACGTGTGCAATTTGAAAACGCTTAAGAATGTTTGGCAAAAGTTGTTGCACAACTTTATTAATTTGATTGGCACCAAGGCTGCCGCCAAAGACCAAAAGTACTTTTTTGTCTGAAGTAAAACCACATATTGTTCGCCCGTGCTCAGCATTGCCGCGAAAAAAATCTTCGCGAATTGGTATACCGGTTACTATAGCTTTTTTCTTATTTTTAATTTGTGCAATAGTTTCAGGAAAAGCAACACAAATTTTTGTGGCAAAAGGCAAACAAAGTTTGTTTGCAAGACCAATGGTTAAGTCAGCTTCGTGAATAATTGTGGGGACACGATTCATCCAGGCGGCGACAACCACGGGGAAAGCAACAAATCCGCCTTTAGAAAACACGGCATTTGGTTTTAACTTGCGGAGTAAAATAAATGCTTGGATAATGCCAAAAATAATTTTACAAGGATCAATAAAATTTTGCCAACTGAAATATCTGCGTAATTTCCCAGTTGCAATAGCATAATAAGGTATTGCGAGTTTGGTGATTATTTCTTTTTCAATTCCAGTTTGCGAGCCAATATAATTTACTTCCCAGCCTTCTTGTTGGAATTTTTTTATCATCGCCAAGTTCGGCGTAACATGGCCAGCCGATCCGCCACCAGTAAGAATTATTTTTTTTGTTTTAGTCATATGTAACCGCATCGCTAAAATCAATGTTAGCAAGCCAACTAACAACATTGCGTATTTCCAATCCATTTGGATAGGTTTTTTCTCTTTTGATTTCCCGCACCAGTTGAATTTTTTTTGTTTTTGGGAAATAACTCGCAAAATGAGAAAAATGCTTGCTTGGTTCATCATCTGACCATTTAACTTCGATCAAACAATAAGGATTGCCATTAATGACTACTAAAAAATCTATTTCTTTTCCATCTTTTGTGCGCAAAAAATGCAACTTGGTGGCGTTACTTGCTCCCAATACATCTTCTAATCTATGCAATTCTTTTAGCAAAGAACAGGCAACGATATTTTCTAGTTTTAGACCGTCATCTTTTTTGACTTGAACACAATCGTAAAAATAATACTTAGGTTCTTTGAGTAATGATCTTGCGATTTTTTTATGGTATGGAGTAACCTTGAAAATAACGTATAGATTTTCTAGCAATTGTAGCCAATTTTTTACTGTTTTGGCGTCTTTTTCCAAAGTTCTTGCAAGATTAGAATAAGATATGGTTGAACCTACATTTGCTTTTAATAATTCAACTAATGTTTCAATGGCTTGGATATCTTGAATAGCTTGAATATCAAGCAAATCTTGTCTGAGAATAATATCAAGGTGGCTGCGTTTCCAACGATGATAGAAAACCTTAGAGCCTTCAATAAAAGGTTCAGGAAAACCACTGCACTCCCATAACCGCTTAAATGCTTTTTCTTTTGGATATGAAGAACGCACTTCTTTTATATCAAATGGATGCAAGCGATATTGAAAGTATCTACCGGCAAGCGAATCTCCTACTTTTTTATAAGTTTCTAATTTAGAACTTCCTGTTACCAATAGCCTTGGTCTTACTCCTTCGGTATCATAAATACCTTTTAACCAGCGTTTCCATTGATTCATCTTGTGCAATTCATCGAATATTATAAGATCCTTGTTTCGATCCCAGCTGCTGTTTTTCAGTACTATTCGATTACTAGCCTGATCGTAATTAAAGTAATCATAATTAAAGCCCAGCGATTTTGTCAAAGTAGTTTTGCCAACCTGGCGCGGACCGCTAATAAAAACGATTTTCTTATCCAAGTCTTTTTTGAGGTATGGTGCAATGCTTCGTTCCATAGCTGACTATTCTGGACTAAATTCCCGAAAAGTCAAGACCAAACGGGAATTGACTCCCGTTTGGTCAGATAAGAAATTTAGCGAATGTGCCGCAAAATACCATCTAATTCATCCAAACTATTATATTGAATTATTATTTTACCTTTACCGCTCTTGGCATGCCGAATCTTAACTGGGGCTGCGAGTTTATCCGCAATTTGTTTTTGTAATTGAGCAGTGTTCGGATCAACAGATTTTTTAGTGGTGAGGTGCGGTTTTTGTAATTGCCGAACCAAGCTTTCGGTGGCACGTGCTGATAGCCCCCGTGCGACAATAGTTTTAGCCGCTGCTAATTGTTGAATCAAATCTAGAGTTAGCAATGCGCGTGCATGTCCCATCTCAAGTTCGCCCAGCTGAATCATGTTTTTGATTTCTTCGGGCAAAGCTAAAAGACGCAATAAATTAGTTACAGTTACACGCGATTTACCAACGACTGCAGCTGCGCTTTCGTGGGTCATTTTAAATTCATCAACCAGTCTTTGTAAGCTCATTGCTGTATCAATTGCGTTTAAATCTTCGCGTTGAATGTTTTCAATTAACGATAGTGCAATTGCTTGTTCATCAGAAATGTCACGAACAACTGCTGGAATTTCATGGAGGCAAGCTAATTGTGCAGCACGCCAGCGACGTTCGCCGGCAATAATCTCGTAACTTCCACTAGCAATTGTGCGTACAATAACCGGCTGAATAATTCCCTGTTTACGAATTGAATCAGCAAGCTCGGCCAAAGTCTCTTGATTCATGCCGCGCCGCGGTTGGTATTTTCCTGGTTTTAGCATATCAACTGGCAAATGCCGCAAAGCTGATTTGCTAAGTTGTGTATCTGCATGAACAGTTTTAATGTCACTTAATAAAGCGGTTAACCCCAATCCTAATCCATGTTTTTTGTTCATTTACATATTTCTCCAGCTAAAGTCAGATACGCTATCGCACCTTGTGAATTGTTATCATAAAGCAATGCCGGTAATCCATGACTTGGAGCTTCTGCTAAACGCACATTTCTTGGGATTATTGTGTGGTAAACTTTATCTGGGAAATGTTGCATTAGCTGTTCGGAAACATCAAGGGTCAGGCGATTGCGACCATCATACATGGTGCGCAATATTCCTTCAATTTGTAACTCAGCATTAACAGTGCGTTGTAATTGTTCGATTGTACCAAGCAATGCGGCAAGTCCTTCTAAGGCATAATATTCACATTGCATAGGAATGATTACTGATTTGGCTGCTACAAGCGCATTTACGGTCAAAATATTTAATGCAGGTGGGCAATCTATAAAAATAAAATCGTAATCTTTGCAGATCGGTTCAAGAACGCGTTTAAGAGAATATTCGCGGTCATTTAGTTTTAATAATTGAATTTCTGCTGCCGTGAGTTGTGAATTGGCTGGTAACAAATCATAACCGACTTGAGTTTTTTGAATAACATCTGTAATTGGAGCAAGGTTTAATAAAACATCTGCAACCGAATGTTTGGTTTTTTCTTTGTTAACACCGCTGCCCGTGGTAGCATTGCCCTGCGGATCAAAATCGATCAACAAGACTTTGCGTTTGGTTGCTCCCAAAGAAGCAGCCAAATTTACTGTGGTCGTGGTTTTACCAACTCCACCTTTTTGATTAGTAATTGCTATTATTCTTGTTGCCACAATTTACCTTCAGTGCATAATTTTAATTAAGTGTCTTTCTTCGTCCAAATAGGGTACCTTGATGCTATGTACTTCTGTTGGTTGCATAATTGCCGCAAGCTCTTTTGTCGGATACTTTCCTTTCATAACCAAAATCTGACCTTTTTCAGCTAACAAATGTTTGGTGTTATTAACAATAGCGTCTAATGTGGTAGTTGCTCTGGTTATAATCGTGGCAAATTTTGGAGCAAAACTAAAATCCAAAACGCGCTTAGTTACAACATTTATATTTTTAATACTAAGCGAAAGTATCACATGGTTCAAAAAAATAGTTTTTTTATTAGAGCTATCAAGCAAAACAAAGTTATATTTTGGTAGTGCTAATGCCAGCGGAATTCCCGGTAACCCTGCTCCAGTGCCAAAATCTAAAACATTTGGCCCAGCGATAAAAGGGGTAACCGCCAAACTATCAAAAATGTGCCGAATTAAAATCAATTTTGGATCGCGTATGGCTGTTAAATTATAAGTTTGATTCCACTTATGAAGCAACGCTATATAGTTAATAATTTTTTCTTGGGTTGTTTGTGCCAACTCCAGATTGAGGGTACCAAGCCCTGCTTGCAAAATAGATACTAAATTTCCGTGTTGATTGAGTTTCACTCTAAAGTAACGTCCCTAAACTTTGTCCCATCTTTATCGAATTATCTTTTTGCAAGGTTTGATCCCACCGCATGGTTTTTTCTGGAAACAATAAAATTACAGTTGAACCAAGTTCGAAACCACCTATTTCTAGGCCACGCTCAAAAACGATCTCCTGTTTGGTATAATCCCAATTTATAACACTCTTTTGTTTGTTTGGTGTTATCACGCCCGCCCACGAGGTTTTAATGCTACCAACAATCATGGCGCCAACTAAAACCATGGCCATAGTACCAAAGACTGTATCAAAAGTAACAACTACGCGTTCATTTCTAGCAAACACCCCTGGAATAAGATTAGCGATATTTGGGTTTACGGAAAAAAGCTTGCCTGGTATGTACCGCATCGAACGTAACTTTCCCTTAATCGGCATGTGAACGCGGTGATAATCCGATGGTGCTAGATATAAAACTGCAAAATTAGCGTTGTAAAAGCGTTCAGCATCTTCATTATCAACAAATAACTGCTCAAGTGTAAAACTCTTGCCTTTAGCGCTAATCAATGGCTCGTCGTTAATTTGCCCGATTTGCCAAACTTTGCTATCTACCGGCGAAATAATGGTTTTTTGATCATTAGTGATCGATCGCGCACCTGGTTGCAAGGCACGAGTAAAAAACTTATTGAAAGTTGGGTAATTAGCAAGGTTGGGCTCAAGCGCATCTGTCATGTTAACATGGTAAAATTTACAATATTGACTAATAATAAAATTTTTAATTAAAGGGATGCGACAATTGGCTATTTTTGCAACAAGTCGTGTTAAAATATGCTGTGGCAATAAATATTGTAATAGTAGATTTAAGCTCATTTCTTTATTATATATAGTTTGGGAAACCAATGGAAATATATCTCGTCGGTGGCGCGATTCGTGATCAATTATTAGGGCTGCCAGTCAAAGAACGTGACTGGGTGGTGGTTGGCGCTACTCCACAGGAAATGTTAAAACTCGGGTTTAAGAAAGTTGGGCGTGATTTTCCGGTGTTTTTGCATCCAAAAACCCATGAAGAGTATGCTTTAGCGCGTACGGAACGTAAAACTGGCAAAGGCTATATTGAATTTACTTGCTATTCAGATCCTGATGTTACTTTGGAAGATGATCTTAAGCGTCGTGATCTTACGATCAACGCGATTGCAGAAATTCCAGACGGGAAAATTATTGATCCATATGGTGGTTGCAAAGATTTAAAAAAACGTATTTTGCGCCATGTCTCGCCGGCATTTGCCGAAGATCCAGTGCGTATCTTGCGTGTGGCACGGTTTGCTGCGCGTTTTGGTAATTTTAAAGTGCATCGAGAAACCAACAAATTAATGCAGGACATGCTGGCACAAGGTGAGGTTGATGCTTTGGTTCCGGAACGAGTGTGGCAAGAACTAAGCCGAGCGCTTGGTGAGCAATCGCCAGAGAGATTTTTTATAGTACTTAAAAAGGCAGGGGTTCTGCAAAAATTGTTTCCTGAGATAGCCGCGCATTTTACCGCTATCAAAAAGACATTAACCCATGCAGTGAAATTAAGCGAAGATACTGTTGTGCGTTTCGCAGCAATAACATTTAACTTTGACCAAGAAGATGATGTTAAACGTTTTTGTAAGAGATATCGCCTCCCAAGTACTTACAAAGAATTATCCTTATTGGTGGCCAAATTTAAAAACAAATTAAGGAAATCAATTAAAGATGCAGAGGGATGTGTGACTTTGCTTGAACAAATAGATGCTTATAGAAGGCCCGAACGTTTACGACAATTCTTGCTTGCCTGTGAAGCCAATAGCGCAATCACAAATCCAATAGCTGATAAACTATACCGAGCCTACCAATTAACCAAAAAAATTAGATTAACTCCGGAAATAATTGCAGAGACAGATAATAAAAAAGACTTGCGCCAGATCTTGCACGCTAAAAGAAAAAAGCAAATCGATCTCGATAGCTGCAGGCTAAAGCCTGCGGCTATCAATTAAAACGTGTTACCTGCTGGTGGGGGTAAAAATCTAGCCCTTTTTGCAATGCTCGGAATCTTGGTGACAGCCACAACTACAGTTGCCACAGATTAGGTACTTGATTAATGCTCCGACGGCTAAAACAGGTATCATTACATCAAAAAATCTGCTTACAAAAATAATATGAGTTAGTTTTTCCGGCATGGCACTAACCACAATAGCCAGCGCTAAAGCAATAATGATAACTATAGTTGATACCATTCTCTTACACGTTTTGTGCATATCAATTCTCCATAATTAATTTCAACAAAAAATTCAAGAAATAAACCAATCAAAATATACCATATTCAAATAATTTGACTATGTTTTTATTTTTGCGTATCGGGTAGCAAATCGGGTAGTAGAAGTTGCTATGCCTGTTTTTTTAAAATAATATTGCGGGCTAAATTTTTTGTATTAAACATTATTATGGGGAGTAATATGAAAAAATTATCTATTGATGAAATTGTTATTAATGAACTATCTGCTAATGAATTAATACATGTCATCGGAGCTTGTGAATGCGCATGTATAGATCCATTTATCCCGCTTAATGAGGTACATGTTGTTAAAATTGGTTCGGTGGATTCCACTTCTACGTGTAGAGGGGCGTGCAACGCTAACAACATGGATATATATAACTGCGTCAGTTTTTCTGGGATGGGATCTCATAGTTGCTGGTTTAATTTTAAGCCCCCTCTGCTTCGCGCAAAGTTCTAAGGGTGCTTCATCCCTGAGGCTGACAACGCTCGAGGTTTTAAGTAAGGATTTTATAAATGGTTGTTACAACAGTCGGTTGGGAAAAAACCCTGTGTATAGAAAAATTTTTATTGTCTGTATAACAATCATGTTTGGGAAGGCTTTTTTTATTTCTCCGCTTGTCAATTTTGCATGATATAATGCGGTCACTTTTGGGTTTTTGCCTGACCAACGAAAATTATAAATATAATCATGTAATTACAGAGGATTTGCCTGTGCGACACATTTATAATTTATTTTTGTATTTAATTTTGCCATTTTTGCCGCTTGGGCTTTTGTGGAAATCAAGAAAAAACGCTGCTTATCGCAAACGTATTGCCGAGCGCTTTGCGTATTTTGATTTTCCAGCTCTCGAAAGTAGCATATGGATCCATGCAGTTTCGGTCGGCGAATCGATTGCTGCAGTGCCATTAATTCAAGATCTAATTCGCGACTATCCCAAAACTACCATTGTCGTAACCACAATGACCCCAACTGGAGCGGAGCGCATCCAAAAAATTTTTGATGGGCAAGTGTTGCAACTATATGTGCCATACGATTACCCATTTGCAGTTAAACAGCTTTTACGTCACATTAATCCAAAAATTTTAATTTTAATGGAAACAGAACTGTGGCCAAATATTTTGTATTATTCTGCTCAGCGCAGTATTCCTATTATTCTTGTCAATGCACGCCTATCCGATAAATCTTTCGCTAACTACAAAAAGATTTCTTTTTTTATGCAGTCAATTTTAAGTTGTATTACTAGCGTAGCAGCCCAAAGCAAGCTCGATGCTGAAAGATTTTTGGCTCTTGGCCTTGATTCCAAAAAAATAGCAATAACTGGAAATCTCAAATTTGATATCAAAGTATCGGATGATATTTTTGTTCAGGCCAAACAATTGCGCTTGGCGTGGGGAAAAGATCGACCTATTTGGATAGCGGCAAGTACTCATAAGGCAGAAGAAGAAAAAGTTTTGCAGGCAGCAAAAATAGTCCGTGAAGTTTTGCCAGAAAGCATCTTGGTTTTGGTGCCACGCCACCCCCCGCGTTTTAACGAAGTTTTTGATCTTTGTCGTGAACAAGGATTTGAGGTAATCCGTTATAGTGAACATCAAAAATGCTTGACAACAACCAATGTGATTTTGGGTGATGTAATGGGTCAATTGCTGCTGTTTTATGCGGCAAGTGATATTGCCTTTGTTGGTGGCAGTCTTGTTCCCTGGGGTGGACACAATTTGCTTGAACCGGCGGCGCTCGCAAAACCAATTATATCTGGGCAAAATTTAAATGCATTTCTTGAAATTAGCCAGTTTCTTACCGATGCGGATGCGCTAATAAAAGTTGATGATGCGGCTTCTTTGGCACAAAAATTGATTCAATTGTTTAAAGATAAAACTTTACAGGAAAAACTGGGGTGTGCTGCGCTTGATGTGGTTGAAAAACATCGTGGTGTTACGAAAAAGATTTTAACAAGCATTAAAAAACTTATATGCGTATAAATGAATTGTTAGCAACCAAGTCCATCTCCCGGATTGATATAGAGCTGTTACTTGCATCCGTCTTAAACCAGCCGCGAAATTTTTTATATGCACACCCAGAATATGAACTTACCTTGGAGCAGAAAAAAAGTTTTGATCTTTTGTACGCCCGTCGCATAAGTGGCGAACCAATTGCTTATATTTTAGGCAAAAAAGAATTCTGGTCGCTTGAGTTATCTATAAACCAAAGTGTTTTAATTCCACGTCCAGAAACTGAAACTTTAGTTGAAGTTGCTTTAGATAAATTGGGTCGCGAAACAGCAACTGTTGCTGATTTGGGTACTGGTTCAGGCGCAATTGCAATTGCCCTGGCGCACGAATGTCCCAGCTGGACTGTCGTTGCAACTGATATTAGCGAAGAGGCTTTAAAATTAGCGCGTCATAATGCTATGCAGCTTCAGCTAAAAAATATTGGATTTTATTGTGGCGATTGGGGCGGAGCTTTACCTCACAAAAAATTTGATTTGATTGTCAGTAATCCCCCGTACATCGCGCAAAATGATTCCCATTTACAACAAGGCGATGTGAGATTTGAACCGAAAATCGCATTAGAAGCGGGCGATGGCTTGTCAGAATTACAAAAAATTATTATTCAAGCAAAAGAATATCTGAAAATAGGTGGCCTATTAATGCTTGAGCATGGATACGATCAAAGTGAAAAAGTGCAAAATCTATTGCATCAAAATAAATATCAAAACATAATGCCACACAAGGATCTTGCAGATATATATCGTATAGTTGTGGCACAGAAAAATTAGAAAATAATATGCAAATAATTATAGCAAGCAACAACCAAGGTAAAATTCAAGAAATAGCGCCTTTACTCCAAACAAAAAATATTGATGTTATTTCACAAGCACAACTACAGGTTCCAGAAATCGAAGAAACCGGTCTGACTTTTGTGGAGAATGCAATTTTAAAAGCCAGAAATGCTTGCGAGCACACAAACATGCCGGCAATTGCTGATGATTCTGGACTTGAAGTTGATGCTTTAGCTAAGAGACCAGGAATTTATTCGTCTCGCTATGCTGGACCACGGGCAACTTATGCCGATAACATTGCCAAATTATTGCAGGAATTGCGTGATGTGCCAAAGGAGCGACGTATGGCAAGGTTTCAGTGCGTAATGGTGTTTTTGAAATCAGCCGCTGATCCTACGCCTATTATTTGCCAAGGCACTTGGGAGGGAGAAATTGCTTTTGCTCTGGTGGGCACTAATGGTTTTGGTTATGATCCTATTTTTTGGGTGCCGGCTTATCAGTGTACTTCGGCGCAATTGTCACCAGAATTAAAAAACAAAATTAGTCATCGTGCCCAAGCATTACAAAAAATAATGTGCCATATATAATCTCTATGAATAACAATACCGTCATCATCCATAATCCAAAAGAACTGCTCCACCAAGGGTTTAAATTTTATACTACAATAGCAATGTTATTTGTTACGTTATTTTTTGTGGTAAATATTATTACGCAAAAGATTGTACCAATTAGCGATAATATCATGTTAACTGCTGGAGATTTTGTCTATCCGCTCAATTACGTATTAAGCATAATATTGACCGAAGTATATGGCTATTCCATGTCGCGCCGCGTAATTTGGTCTGCCTTTGTTTGTAATCTTTTGGTGGTTGCAATTATTATGTTCGCGGTTGCGTTACCAGCCGCGCCCTCATGGCACGGACAAGAACAATACGCAGCAGTTTTGGGACAGGCTCCGCGCTTACTTGCAGCTTCTTTTGGTGCTTTTTTGATCGGTGAGTTTATAGGCACTTATATTTTGGCTAAAGTAAAAATTTTTACTTCGGGCAAGTATCTTTGGTTTAGAACCATTGGTGCCACTTCAATTGGCCAAATAGTAGATAGTTTTGTATTTACTGTGATAGCTTTTGCCAGTATCTTAAGTTGGCATGATATTATGATTTTATCGATGTCGGCTTATTGGTGTAAAATGGTTTATCAAATTTTAATGACCCCCGGAGTTTATGCTTTTGCCGGGTTTTTAAAAAAATACGAACGTGTGGATATCTTTGATCAAAACACTAATTTCAATCCGTTTAACTTAGGGTTAAAATAGATAAAAATTTCAGGGAGATTTTGTTATGAAAAGACTCTTAGCTATAGCAGTAATTTTAATTTTTACCGTTGGTTGTCATCACAAGGCACATGTTTCTAGTATGCGACAAGTTCCTGCTGAAAAAGAAGTGATAACGCAAAAGTATAGCCTTCAACCATTCAGATCAATTGTGTTAAATGGCAAAACCACTGTCGAGCTAGTTAATGGTTCATATGCTGCGAGCATTACCGATGCGCAAGAAAACTTACAGAAATATCAATTCAACGTTATAAATCACGTGTTGCATGTTAGTGCGCCAGTATCAGCAAATAATACCACAATTATAGTGTTTGCTCCGGGACTAAAAAACATAACTGTAACCGGTAACGCTACGGTAAATGCTAAAAATTTCGAAACTTCCGGTTTAACCATTGCTGCTAGAAATAACGGAACTGTCAATCTAGAGGGGCAGTACGTTGTCGATAAAATTTTCCAACGTGGCAATGGTAGTATAGATATTAGCTGGATCAATAGTGATAATTTATTTATTGATAGCCATTCTAGTGGTTCAATTTATTTAGCGGGTACCGTAAACAGTATGGTTGTGAAACTGATGCATAATGCACAGTTTGATGCGCGTTATTTGCGCGCGCAAAAAGCTTCGGTGTTTGCGACAGATAACGCTCGTGCGGATATTTTGGTGCTTGGTACACTTGGAGCGTTCGCGATCAATAATAGCAATATTTTCTATCACAAAAAACCGCAGAGTTTAACTGTTGTGACTAAAGGATCTGGCAATGTTTTGCATTCTGATTGGGTTCATTAGGAATGAACAAAATCAAACAATTAATGACCGAAGAAGATGTAAAAATAAAGCATAACACTTTGATGCATGATGGTTTTTGTCATCTTGAGCGCTATGAGATGCAACATCGGCTTTTTAATGGTGAATTGACACCCGTCTATACGAGAGAGCTGATGATTAAACCCAGCGTTGCGGCAGCATTGCCCTATGATCCTCGCTGCAATAAAGTGGTGCTAATCGAACAATTCCGGGTGGGCGCTTTGGGAAAAAACCCAACTCCATGGTTGATTGAAATTGTTGCGGGAATTATGGATCGAGCATCTGCTGAGAATTACGAAGAATTAATTAGGCGTGAAATGCTTGAAGAGGCCGGTCTTGATATTGAAGCACTCTTACCAATTTGTGATTATCTTGTTACCCCAGGTTGCTCAACCGAAAAAGTAAAGTTATTTTGCGCTAAAGTTGATTCTACCAAAGCGCCAAAATTTTGTGGTCTTGCTTCTGAACACGAAGATATTAAAATTCATGTAGTCACAACTGGAGAAGCTTTTGCTGCTGTTCGCTCAGGGCAAATTAATAATGCCGCAGCAATTATTGCTCTCCAATGGCTTGAGTTGAATTTGAAAGATGTAAATCAAAAGTGGTAGAGAATTTTTTTTATCAACTCCACGCCCGAAGGGCTAAATCCTGATAGCCTAGCTCAAGCAACGCGCTGTTTGCGTTGCGCAGGGCTAGGAATATGGGCGCGGGAATATCCAAGCCCAGAGGGCGAATTGCTTCAGTCAGTTCTAGTCACAGAGATATTGTTTGTAGTTATGTTAGCAATCAAAAACAGCACCATCAAAAAAGAACATTTATGGAGGAATTTCACGGTTTATTAAAAAACATCAGATTGTAATTGATAGCAGATACCCATATAGATTTATTATTAATTTCGCCCGCTGGGCTTGGTTTTGTCGCACGCATGTCCCTAGCCCTGCGCAACGCAAACAGCGCGTTGCTTGAGCTAGGCTATCAGGATTTAGCCCTTCGGGCGTGGAGTTGATAAAAAAATATTTTAATTATTCCGGCTTGCAACAGTTCCTATTTGCAAATGCTTGTGAACTTATTATGGCAACAACCAACGCTAAACACAGTGTTTTAATTTTATTCATAGATATTTACAAACACTGATCGCAAGGTATGATGGTATAAAGTACACAGCGGAAAATAGGAATTTGTAATGAATCCAGCATTTAAAGGGTTGTTTGATCCTAATAAAGCCGATTGTTTTGATCAATTGTTTGAAAAGCTGGATTGTTCAGCAAGGACAATTCAAAACAAATTATTTGAAGGGTGTGATTTTAAAGATTGTAATTTTGATAATGCTAGTTTGCTAAATTGTAGATTTATTGATTGTGAGTTTGCTCATTGTACGCTTAATACCATTGTTTTAACCAACAGCATGTTTTCAGATATTGTTTTTGATAACTCGAAATTGATGGGTGTCAATTGGGCGTTAGCCAAATGGTCGCAAATAAAATTATCTGGTTTAATAAATTTTTATTCTTGTAACATCAGTCATTCAGGTTTTTTCGGATTAAATTTATCCGAAATTAATATCCAAGAATGCAAAGTACATGACGTTGATTTTAGAGAGGCAGATTTATCGCGCAGCAACCTGACAAACTCAGATTTTTATCAAAGCTCGTTTGTTCGGACAAAGCTTGTTGCTGCAGATTTTTCAGGGGCAGTTAATTACAATATTGATATTAGAATAAACGATGTAAAAAAAGCTGTATTCACCTTTCCCGATGCCATCAATTTATTACAACATTTTGAAATTCAGATCAATGGCTTGCCGACTTCTCATTTTTGATTGTCGCTGCAATTCTTTCGCATCACTCCAACTATAACAGAGGTATTGTTAATATGACGCAATACTCGCTCAAGATGCGATAAGTTTTTTACCAATAAGTGCAATGATACCAAACAATAGCCACCACTGCGTTCACTCATTCCAATATCATCAATGCCTGCATGAGCTGAAGCAACTGCTTTAGTAAGTTCAGCTAAAGCCCCATGTTTGTGCATCATTTCTACGTTTAGGGTTACGTGAAAATTACCGCTTACATCATCTGCCCAACGAACTGGCAAGCATTTTTCTGGTTGTTTGCGTAACTTGGCCAAATTGGTGCAGTCTTGGGTATGAATGTCTAAGCCATGCCCCTTGTTGAAAAAACCTATAATTGGATCACCAGGAATGGGGCAGCAACAATTAGCAAAAGTAATCGCCATGCCGCTAACTCCATGAATTAACAAAGGATTGCTTTCTAAGTTTTGCGCAATTTCTGTTTGTTTTTCGGACATGTTGGCTACTTGATGTGCTACAAAAATAGCCAAATGATTTCCAAGTCCAATATCCTCATATAAATTATCCGGATCTTTTAGGTTGGTTTGTTTGAGAAAATTGTTAATTACTTCAGGATGAATTTTTTGGAAATCAAGTTTTAAATCCGAAAACGCCTTATCGAGTAATTGTTTGCCTAAAGCGATTAATTCACCGCTTTTTTGATTTTTTAGATAGTTACGGATATTGCTGCGTGCTTTACTGGTGATAGCAAAATTAAGCCAGGTTGGATTCGGTTTTGCGCTGGGTGAAGTAATGATCGAAACAATTTGGCCGTTGAGCAATACTGTCGATAATGGCAAAAATTTGCGATCAATTCGAGCTGTAATACAAGTATTGCCAATATCAGTATGTATCGCATAAGCCAGATCTATGGCAGTAGCGCCACGTGGTAATTCCATGATTTTCCCTTTAGGGGTAAATACGTAAACTTCATCGGGAAATAAATTAACTTTTACATTTTCAATAAATTCTAGTGAGCTACTGGTGTTTTGTTGCATCTCAAGCAAATTGTTAACCCATTGTTGTGCGCGGATATGAGTTTCGCTAGTTGTTTTATCGCCGGTTTTATATAACCAGTGTGCGGCAATACCATTCTTAGCCATTTGATCCATTGTCTGTGTGCGGATTTGAATTTCTATTGGAATGCCATAAGGACCAAATAAAATCGTGTGTAATGATTGATAGCCGTTGAATTTTGTGAGGGCAATATAATCTTTAAATTTACCTGGAACTGGTTTGTATAACCCATGCACTATACCTAAAGCACGATAGCAATCGTCGACAGATTGCACAATAATACGAAAAGCATGTACGTCCATGATGTTGGCAAGTGAAGTGCGGCTGCTTTGCATTTTTTTATAAATGCCATAAAGATGTTTTTTACGTCCTATGATCGTAGCGTTTTCTAAGGAACTTTTAATAAATGCATTGTTTAATTCTTTTTCAATAGCAGCCATTACTTCGGTATTACTACCATGTGCTTGTTCTAAGGCTGCTTTTAAAATCCGATAGCGACGCGGATACATGGCAGCAAAAGCCAGATTTTCTAGGGCAACATACATATCATTCATGCCGAGGCGATTAGCAATTGGAGCATAAATATCAAGGGTTTCCTTGGCAATTCGATAGCGTTTGTGTGATGCTACTCCGCTGATAGTTTGCATATTATGCCAGCGATCAGCAAGTTTAATTAAAATTACGCGGATATCGCGCGACATTGCCAACACCATTTTGCGAAAACTTTGCGCATGAGTTTCAGCTTGGCTGGAAGATTCAATTTTCGTCAATTTAGTGATTCCATCTACTAAATCAGCAACAGTTTGGCCAAACTGAGAAACTATTTCTTTTTTAGTTATTGCGGTGTCTTCAATAAGGTCGTGTAATAACGCAGCAATAATACTTTGGTAATCAATGTGCATGTCAGCCAAAATACAAGCTACAGCAATTGGATGGATAATGTAATTTTCGCCGGTATCGCGTTTTTGTTCTAAATGTGCTTCAGCAGCAATCAGATAGGCTTTATGGATTTGTTCAACTTGATCAGCTTCAAGATAATTTAGCTTTTTGTGGAGCTGTTTATAAAGATGCATGTCCGTTGATCAAGTTTTTTTATTCGCCTTCAGCTTCTGTGGTGGTTTTTTCTTGTGCTACTGGTTCTTCTTCTGCAGTGTTTTGAGTTTCTGCAATAATTTCTTTGGAAATTTCGCTAATTTCTTCTATTGGTATTGGAGGTTTTGGAGATGCTTTGTTGTTTTCGAGGATGTTGCTATTAATGAGATTTGCTGCAATTTCTCGTAGTGCAATAACGGTTGGCTTGTCGTTTTCAGCAGGAACTAGTGGGTCAGCGCCGAGAGCAAGTTGGCGTGCGCGTTTACTGGCAACCAATACCAATTGGAATCTGTTGTCAATGTTTTTTAAGCAATCTTCTACTGTTATGCGCGCCATAAATACAACCTCTTTTATATAATGTTTAGTGTTAGTTTTTTAGTAATTCGCTAATGAGCATACCATGTTTTTCTGTTTGATGCTCGTATTGCAATCTTTTGCTATGAACAATAGCTTTTAAGTCTTCCAGGGCTGTGGCAAATTTATCATTGATTACAATATAGTCAAATTCTTTGCAATGAGCAATTTCAGAGCTTGCAGCCGCCATGCGATCTTCAATGACTTTAGCATCTTCGCGTTTTCTTTTTTCAAGGCGGAGGCGAAGTTCTGTACGTGATGGCGGCAATAAAAATATGCTAATGCAGCTTATTTGTTTGCGAATTTGTTGAGCGCCTTGCCAGTCGATATCTAAAATGATATCAGTTCCGGTATTTAGTTGGGTTTCAACCCATTGCCGTGATGTGCCATAGTAGTGGCCAAAAACTTGGGCATATTCCAAAAACTCTTTTTGTTTTATTAGAGATTCGAAGGTTGCTGTATCAACAAAGAAGTAATCTTGATTTGCCATTTCACCGGTACGAATTGAACGGGTGGTATGGGAAATTGAAATTTTTATGTTTTCCTCTGTGGTCGCGAGCGCTTTTGTCAAACTAGTTTTTCCTGTGCCAGAGGCTGCGGCGACAATGTATAATGTACCTTTTGAATTCATATAGGCTTTGAGTGAAGTTTTTGATTGTCAATGATAATTAATTCTGCTCCGATAAACAAATATAAGTTATACTATTTTCTCTATGACAGCCAAAACTAAATTTATCTATACCTGTCAAAAATGTGGAGCTCAATACCCAAAATGGGCTGGGCAATGCTCTGATTGCGGTACTTGGAACAGTCTGGTCGAAGATGTTGTTGTTAAAGGCAATCCACGTTTTTCCGGATATTTAACGACAGCAGATGGCGTTACGTTACTTTCTGAAGTTAGCTTAAAGAATGGGCAGCGCTTGCCAACTGCTATTAGCGAATTAGATCGTGTACTGGGTGGTGGATTAGTGAGGGGCTCAGTGGTGCTTGTGGGCGGCGATCCCGGAATTGGCAAGTCAACTCTACTATTACAAGCGCTTTGTAATCTTGGACAAAACCATAAAGTTTTATACATTACGGGAGAAGAATCCCTACAGCAAATTGCAATGCGCGCGCGACGTTTAGAATTGCCGCAGGATCAACTAGTTTTGTTTGCCGAAACTCAAGTTGAAAAAATCATTACTACTGCAGCGCAAGAAAAGCCAGAGGTTATTGTTATTGATTCTATCCAAACTATGTATACAGAAGTAATTCAGTCAGCACCTGGTGGGGTTGGGCAGGTTAGAGAAAGTGCGGCGCAACTTGTGCGTTATGCCAAACAAGCTGGAGTAGCAATGTTCATTGTTGGACATGTTACGAAAGAGGGTACCTTGGCCGGCCCAAGAGTTTTAGAACACATGGTTGATTGTGTTTTATATTTTGAAGGGGATAGTGATAGTCGTTATCGTGTAATTCGTGCAACGAAAAATCGTTTTGGCGCCGTCAATGAGTTGGGAGTATTCGCTATGACCGACCGCGGTCTTAGAGAAATTACCAATCCTTCCTCAATTTTTCTTTCGCACTATAATGCACAAGTTGCTGGTAGTTCGGTGATGGTTACTTGGGAGGGCAGTCGTCCACTTTTGGTTGAGGTTCAGGCTTTAGTTGACGAGAGCCATCTTGCAAATCCGCGTCGGGTTACGCTTGGGCTTGATCAAAATCGCTTGGCAATGCTTCTTGCGGTGCTACATCGTCACGGTAGTATTCCGACTTATAATCAGGATGTTTTTGTGAATGTTGTTGGGGGGGTGCGCGTTACTGAAACTGCTGCAGATTTAGCGTTACTCCTTGCAGTGTTATCTAGCATGCGCAATAGGCCACTAGAAAAAAATCTAGTTATTTTTGGAGAGGTTGGTTTGGCCGGAGAAATTCGTCCAGTGCAAAGTGGGCAGGAGCGCTTAAAGGCTGCAGCAAAACACGGATTTAAAAAAGCAATCATTCCCAAAGCCAATGCTCCGAAAAAGCCTTTTTCTGACATTGAAGTTGTTGCCGTCGATAATTTAATCGAAGCTTTGCAGGCAGTACGGTGAGGTGCGAAAAATAGTTATTTATTGTTTTATTTTAAAAGTGTTGTAGTACAATACCCGTTTTCAATATTTCAATAAATTTAAGGAGCAGGCCTATGTTTAGAAAAAATCCTTCTATTTCTGATTTTGATCAAGAGCTTTGGGATGCAATTCAAAAGGAATTACTGCGTCAGGAAGAACATATTGAATTAATTGCTTCAGAAAACTATGCCAGCCCAAGAGTTTTAGCCGCTCAAGGGTCAGTATTAAATAATAAATACGCCGAAGGCTATCCGGGAAAACGCTATTATGGCGGATGTGAATATGTAGATATTGCTGAAAATTTAGCAATTATGCGTGCTAAAGAATTGTTTGGTGCTGATTTTGCTAATGTGCAGCCGCACGCTGGTTCACAAGCAAATGCCGCCGCATACTTTGCCTGTGTAATGCCAGGTGATACCATTATGGGTATGGACTTATCGGCAGGTGGGCATTTGACTCATGGTTCAAAAGTCAGTTTCTCCGGAAAACATTATAATGCTGTTACTTATGGTTTGGATCTAAAAACCGGAGAAATAGATTATGCCCAAGTCGAAAAATTAGCACGTACCCACAAACCAAAAATGATTATGACTGGTTTTTCTGCATATTCACGTGTTGTAGATTGGGAAAGGTTTCGGCGGATTGCAGATGAGATCGGTGCGTTTTTAATTTCCGATATTGCTCATGTTGCCGGTTTAATTGCAGTCGGTTTATATCCCTCACCAATAAAAATCGCAGATATAACAACATCAACTACCCACAAAACTTTACGTGGACCTCGTTCCGGTATCATTTTGGCAAAATCCAATCCTGATTTAGAAAAGAAAATTAATTCTGCAGTATTTCCTGGGCTGCAAGGTGGGCCTTTATGCCATGTAATAGCGGCAAAAGCGATTGCGTTTAAAGAAGCAATGTTGCCTGAGTTTAAAATTTATCAACAACAAGTAATGAATAATGCTAAAGTGATGGCTAAGGTTGTAATGCAACGAGGCTATGATGTAGTATCTGGAGGAACTGATAATCACTTGTTTTTGCTGAGTTTGATTAACAAAGACATTACGGGTAAAGATGCGTTAGAAGCATTAGCCAAAGCTAATATTACTGCTAACAAAAACTCTGTCCCAAATGATCCTCGTCCGCCAATGGTGACTAGTGGACTGCGTTTGGGAACACCAGCTATTACGACCCGTGGTTTTAAAGAAAGCGAAACTGAGCAAGTTGCAACTTGGATCTGTGATATTTTGGATAATATCAATAATCTCAAAACAATTGAGCGTATTAAAAAAGAAGCATTGGATCTATGTGCAAGATTTCCAGTGTACGAGAAATAAAAAATAGTTTTTATAACGTACAGCCTATATGCATTGCCCATTTTGCAACATTGATGATACCAAAGTAATAGATTCGCGTTTGGTTGGTGAAGGCAAACAAGTGCGGCGTCGGCGCGAGTGTATCGTTTGTGGTGAGCGTTTTACAACTTATGAAGTAGCAGAGTTGGCCATGCCGCGTGTGGTCAAGCGTAACAATGTACGCCAGCCATTTGATGAAGAAAAATTACGTCGTGGCATGCAGCGTTCTCTGCAAAAAAGGCCAATTAGTACTGAGCAATTTGAAGAAGCGGTGCAACGCATAATGCATAAATTGCGTACGGCTGGTGAGAGGGAAGCAGGTTCTCAAGTAATAGGTGAAATGGTCATGGATGAACTGCGTAATCTTGATCAAGTTGCTTATGTTAGATTCGCTTCGATTTACAGGAGCTTTCAAGATGTGAAGGCGTTTAGCGAAGAAGTTAAAAAATTACAAAAGAAATAAATCAAATGAAACCTCATGCTCGTCACAAAGCGCGCGCTTTGGTATTACAAGCTATTTTTCAGTGGCAGTTTGCTGCAAATAGTATAAGTGATATTGAAGCGCAATATCTCGCTGAACTTAATCCGAAAAAGGCTGATGCTGAATATTTTAGCGATTTGTTGCGCGGTACTATCAAAAACGTAGAGGCAATTGATGCGGTTATAACCCCATTTCTTGATCGTAAAATAAAAGAATTAAATCAAGTTGAATGTGCAATGCTGCGTTTGGCGGTTTATGAGTTAATGTACCGTCTTGATGTGCCCTATAAAGTTATTATTAATGAAGCATTAGAATTGACAAAAAAATTTGGTTCGATTGAAGGGTATAAATACGTAAATGGGGTGTTAGATAAAATTGCGCATTCTTCGCAGATTGAGGCAGTCAGGCCAGTTGAAAAAGCTGTTATAGAAAATGTGTCATAAAGAGCAGTAGTTTAAAAAAAACAATGTAGAAAGAAATATTTTTGCTATAATCGTATAAACAACCATTATCTCGCGAATATAATATAAATATGAACATATCAAAAATCTTGCTTATATGCTTTTGTGTTTTATCGTTAGTTGCTTGCGCTACTAAGGTTTCTGGTCCAGAGGCTTTTAAGAATTATACGGCCAAACAAATATTGGCTGATGGGGAAAAAGATCTAGCCAATCACAACTACAGGGAAGCAATAAAGCATTTTGAAGCAATTGATGCGCTTTATCCATTCGACCCAGAAGCTCAGCATGGACAATTAGATGTTATTTATGCTTATTATAAAGCAGATGATTATGCTTCAGCGCTTGCTGCCGCCGATCGTTATATGCGTTTGTATCCCGCGGGCAAACACACCGATTACGCTTATTACATGAAAGGCGTGGCCAATTTTGAGAAAAATCGTAGTTGGTTGCAAAAGATATATACAAAGCACTCAGAAGAGCTTGATCTTGCTAGTCTGCAAGAATCTTTTGCTGATTTTGAAACACTGATTAAATCGTTTCCAAAAAGTTTTTATGCCAAAGATGCAGAAAAGCGGATGCTGCATATTCGCGATTTACTAGCAAAACGTGAGTTACAAACTGCTAATTTTTATTTTGAACGTAAGGCTTATGTAGCCGCTGCCAATCGTGCAAGTTATATTGTGAAACATCTTGAAGGGGCTCCACAGGTAGTAGATGCTCTTAAAATCATGATAAAATCTTATCGGGTTTTAGGCGCTGATAAACAAGAAAATGATGCGTTACGTATTTTGAAACTGAATTTTCCTAAAGAGCTTATTTGATCGGTAGCCGCAGGCTAAAACCTGCGGTTATCAACTGATTACAACCGAAAGGATTATTACTATTTCTCTGGCATCTATCTCTGGCATCTATCTTTACCATTATGGCTTATAAGCGTAATCTTGGAAAGAAGATGATAATAGATCCAGATGATTGTAATAACTTGTAATAGTGATTAATTTTAAGGAGTCAACTTGATAAAAGAGCTAACGACACAAGAGGTTTCTGCTTGTTATGGGGGTGTTCTTGTAGAACACATTTCTGAACCGAGCGATGCTGCCTCAAGAGCAGCCTTTGTAGTGTTTTTGGGAAGCCTGAGCATGCCGTTGTTAATAGGCATGGATGATACAGCATTCAATGTGGCAACTTCAATCGTGTTATTGTCTGCTTTGACCATTTTTACTTACAAACATGAAATCGGTATGAAGCGTATGATAGACCCAGATGTTTCGTCCGGCGATTAATGGTTAGGCACCAATATGATAAAAGAATTAACAACACAAGAAATTAATGTTTGTAGTGGCGGTAAAGAGGAAAAGGTGGTGCCTGGTGATGGGATGGGTACGTCAGTTGGATACGCAATTGTTACTTATGTAACGCTTATGTTTGCTGGAAATATGGAGACCAAGCGTGAAATAATCTTTGCTGCAGTTGCCCTCCCTATTACGATGATTGCTTCTTATAAGGCTTGGTTTATAGTGTCACGCAACATATTCGACTATACACGAAGAGCTTTAGAATCTCATAATGTATACCAAAGGAGTCAATATGATAAAAGAATTAACGACACAAGAAATTAATGCTTGTCATGGCGGTAAAGAGGAAAAAATGCTACCAATAGAGGCGGCAGGCATGTCGCTTGGATGTGTAGCGCTCGGTTTTATAACGCTTGCGTTTGCTGGAACTCTGGATACTAAGCCTGGAAGAATCTTTACTGTAGTTGCCCTCCCTATTATGATGATTGTTTCCTATAATGTTTGGATTAGAGAGTCATTGTCTGGACGACCCCCCAACACATACACATTTGACTAAACATGGTATTGCTGGTACACCGCATTTACCTGGTACCAAAATATAAAGCCCATAGCAATAGAAACCACTGTGTCCCGTAGGTCTACCCAAATGTTCTGCCGGATTACTGCTTTTTCTAAATCGGATTCCGATAGAGAATAATAATAAGAGTCTCTTAGGGTATAACCAAAAGGTACTATTCCCGCAGATGTGTAGCTAAGGAAGGCATATCCATCGTCTTTAAACTTAGTCAAAGCTTTTTTCTTTTTTGTTTGATCAGATTCGCGCAGATAAGAAACACCCTCAAATGGTAGTTTGACTAATAACGTAGGTACTTCTATAGCAACTGCTGTTAGGATCTTAGAGATAGTTGATGGTTTATTATTTATGTGTGGTTTTAGGTAATTAGAAACCCCATAATAGAAAGCAGTGCTAGTAACATCTCCCGTATCTGCCCATGTCCATGTATCGCCAGTCACCAGGTTCTTGTAGTTTATGCTTACAATTTTTGCTGCTGCAGGAAAAGCGGTATCAGCCCCGTACCATGATGTACTTCTTATGGCCTCTTGTAGCTTAGGTGACCACCACGAGAGTTTGTCGAACCATTTTCTTGTATATTTATTACCAATAAAAAGGTTTAGCACCGCAGTTAATTCTTTTTCCTCGATGAATTTCACCCAGCCAAATTTCTTAGTAAAAAACTCGGAAAAATCGGTTCGGTCACTTGCCGCATAATATTCTGCTAGTACATCCGGTGTTAACCTGAGGGTTTTGGAACCAAGAGTAATAATAATGTACATAAGATCACCATTCTTGGATCCTGAGGCCTTTGCTATTGCTTCTTTGATGCCGTAGTCTACTCCCCAGGAAGTAGGGGTGGTAATAATTTTATATGTAATCTGATAAGCTTCAACTGGCTGTTTAGATGGGTTGCTAGTGTCGGTGTACGTCTTGCCATTATCGTTTTGTTCTTCTAAGGCTAGTTGATAGATTTTACTTCCTGGCAAGTTTTTTACTTCTTCAGAATGTCGCTTACTATAGCTTTCGATTAAGGCATCCATTTTTTTTAGTTTGTCCATTTCTTCTTGAGTTATCTTATCAGGTGTTCTTGTTGTTTCTCTTGTTATTGTATGTTCTTCTTGAGAGAAAATAGGAGCAGCAGTAGTGCTTGCTTGGTTGGTTGGAGCTAAGTGGCAGATTTCACTTGAATCGCAATAGCCTTCGTCTGGTTTTTGTTCTCCTAAAGCTAGTTGATAGATTTTACTTCCTGGCAAGTTTTTTACTTCTTCAGAATGTCGCTTACTATAGCTTTCGATTAAGGCATCCATTTTTTTTAGTTTGTCCATTTCTTCTTGAGTTATCTTATCAGGTG
>Ga0209450_10000077_pt1 | contig 61025 bp, 53 predicted proteins | sample FrelakmetLWP11LW_FD_187149 | JGI IMG/M metagenome (GOLD analysis project Ga0209450, IMG submission 187149) | Freshwater lake sediment microbial communities from the University of Notre Dame, USA, for methane emissions studies - LWP11 LW (SPAdes)... | ecosystem: Environmental > Aquatic >... | reverse complement strand
CATTTACAGGATTTCATGCAGGCGACCAGGTAATATATACTATCACCTATGGAAACAACGGTGGCAAAACAGCACAGAATGTTGTCATCACCGATACTATGAACGGTAATATTTCGTTGCCTACAACGAATTTCACCATCTGATCACTCCCTGCAGGAAGTGGTGGTACACTTATCTTGACCTGAACATTCAATGATACATTCGCCTCAGGATATACTTTTGTAAATACTGCGAGAATCAGCACTACAAGTAGTGAATCTATCACAGGAAATAATATTGCGATAGCTACAGGTAGCATCCAATCAAGAGAAAATATTTCTTTACATATCATAGCCAACAATCTTACAAGACCTCAATTGGACAATCCGCCATATGGATCTGGAGAAGATATCATGATCCAAGCTATCAGTGGAGATCTTGTCCAATTCACACTCTCTTATGCTAATCTCGGAAATGTTGCATGAACCAATGCTATCATCGGACTTTCTTGAACACAAGGGTTGGTCAGTATGGGTGGATACAATGGCAATATAGGCACCTTGGCAATAAACGCATCATGAACAATTATCATCACCGGAATCGTCGGTCCAAGAAATTATATATCATTTACTCCTACAGCTCGTCTTTCTTACAATACCACACACCTCGTCACTGATAGTGTTATCGTCCAAGAGCCGCTGATTTGCGGTGATGGTATCCTTACGAGAAACGAACCTTGCGACACACAAGGCAATCTTGGTGTGCTCTATAGCGGACAAAGCTGTGAAAACCAGCAAGGAATCTGTGTATTAGTGACTGATGCTATCGTCAATCTTGCTTGCGTCAATTACCAATATACCAATCCTCTAGGGGGAATACTCACGGGACAAGCATGTAGTTCAGTCAATACTCCACTTATGGATTCTAGTTGTACTAGCCTGACAGGATCCACTCCTGTTGCTACCAACAACGGATATAGTATCAATTATACATGTAGAGGAAGCAATACTACCGCTACAACGCCTATTACTCTCCAGTGTGGCGATGGCACACGCATATCGTGAGTATGAGCAGAGCTCAATGGCACATGTAGGTATCAACAATGATTCAATGGGACTGCACAATGTAGCGTAGGTAACGATATCAACAATCCTGTATGTAGACTACCTGCATCTCCTAATGCGGGACTCTGTGAATCGCTTGATGCGCTTGATGGAACTGTCCTCATCGTCGACGAAGAGGGAGACGCAGAAGGAAATTTTAGATGTGAAACCGTTAATGGTGTTGATGCTCAAATCACTATCGACTGCGGAAACGGAGATGAATATACTTCTGATGAACATACTGATATCTATGAACATACCTGTACATACGACAATGTAGATGTCGCTGATCAATTCGATGTAGAATGTCGTGTAGATGGAGTCAGCGCACCAGCGTGCCAAGAGACTATCATTGTTGATGAAGCGATATTATGATATTGCTGAGACGGTATCGTAGAGTGATATGAAGATTGTGATGATGGAAATACCAACGATAATGATGCCTGCACCAATGGATGCGACAATAGAAATCCAGGTCTAGTATGATGTTTCAATGTCGGCAATACCAATATCTCTGTAGAAAAATGAGAGATGCTTCCTTTCCGATGGACGCTTGACGGTAGCAAAAATATCATACCAGGATCCAGCTGTGAAGGGCAATCTGAAGGAAAAATACCTGAAGAAAGTATCTATTGTACATTCAATATCTACAATGGAGAACATCAAGAAATCGATAACGATCCTCTCTTCACTATGAGAAAAAAATGTAATGAAGATAATCGGGATACCTTACCGCTCTTCTCTTATTTCCTCAATCAACAGAACCAACGGCGATCACTCAAAAACGCTTTTGGAAAATATTATATAGACACTGACCAACTGGATACTGATATTTTCGGTGAATACAAAATCGTCTTGGATAGAGTAGAATATGATTACTGTCGGGATGATGATGAAAAAGATGAATGAACGGCTATCGATAGAGTATGTACTGTCAACTTCACTATGACACAACCATATCTTGCACAAAAAAGTACGTTTGGCATCACTCCTACAGCTACGAACATCAAGCTTGAAGGATATGAGACACTTGATGGAGAAGACCTTATCACCATCACTGATCTAGAAGATATCATGGTACTAGATGAAGCGGAATATGATGGAGGAAGCGAAGTGGATGATCTAATGACTACGTTCATCAACAAATATGAAAAACTCGCTATCACAGTTCCCAAGAGTAATCTCTGATGAACAGTGTTTGAATGATTGGACATCACGGTCAAAGTTGTTCCTCAGCAAAAGATATATATCCTTGATTCAGAAGATGAAAGAAGCGTCATTACCTTGAAAAATATCACTTCGTTCACGACGCCATTTACCATCATTACAAAAAATATCGATCTCGTCATCAAAGGAAATATCGATTACAATGGAATGTTCCTCGTCAAAGACGGAACGATCACCTTCGAAAAATCAGATGCAATTGTAGGATGAGATAGATGTCCTGCTCCACAAGTTATCAAAGGAATATTTATCACCGAACAATGATTCCTTGGTACTCATCCAGAGCTAAAGAATGATGCAACCAATATGAATCGATGTACCTATGGCAATCTCCAAGTCAAAGGAATCTTGATAGGAAACGGTGTAGAAAATATCGTAAACTCAAGGAGATCACATCTCAATCAGCGATTTACCAAAGCCGGTTCAGATCCTACTATCAAAGCAGCAAGAAGAAATGATATCTTCAACGGTGCAGCATTGCTCATCGAATACAGCCCAAGTCTATGGAGCTCATTACCTCCAGGCGCAAGCGAATTCACCAAAGTGTTGGATATCTACAAACAATAAGAGGTAGCTTAAAGTTTAAAGCTCGAAAAAAAATATACTATCTATACAAAAGTTCCTCTTAGGAGGAACTTTTTGTAGTATTGCTTCATAAGCCATGCTTTCTCTTCTTTTTTCTCCATATCTGAGAATATATACCGAACTGCTTTCGAAATCTGTAATTACTTCGTTTCTCTCATACTTACAGTTTCTCAAGTCGTCGGTAGAACTTCGACGGTAGAAAACCTTTATAAAATTACAGGTTTTCTTTGCGTCTCAGTATAAAAAAACAAAATATTGACTTGACATTATCTATTAAATTATTATAACATTAAATACTATCTACGATAATTTTACTCTATAGGTATTGCCATGAAAAAATCTTCTCGCACATCTTTGCTAGGTACGATCGTATACATATTTTTTCTGTTCCTCGTATCAACCATCGGTTCTCATACTTTTGCATATACTGATACTCAGTATGCAAGCACTTTCAATCCCAATCCTAGCGTCTGTACCATCAGCTCTTCGAATGTACTCCATCTCAATATAGGAGACCTTGCATGAGGCTGAATATTGATGCCAAACACGATATATGTTCTTCCTGCGTGAACCCATACTATTTCTGCAAATATCCAAATGGCAGATTGTTCTACCTTGGTCGCTGATGGAGATACTCCAGGATACGCTATTCTCGATTTCCAATGAGGAAGCTACATCTTCAGCAATGGTGAACATGATTTTATGATCGCTGGATTTGATGCTACCCATAGGATGGAAATCATATGATCTACAAGTCCTGCAGGAATTTTACTCCAAGATAGTGAATGAGCAAAAATATCTTATACTATCCTTTCATGATTTACTAGTTTCGCAGGTATCGCTTTGTCAAACACTCAAGATGCTACACTACGCTATAATCTGATCTATGGAAACAAGGATGGTATCAATCTTCAGTGACTTTCCCTCAACAACACAATCAGCGACAATACGATTTCAGACAATACCCAACATGGTATCCGAGCGCAGGGAGGATCAGATTCCCAGACCATCTCAAACAACATCATTGATGCTAATGCAGGATATGGTATCTTTCTTGATGGCGCATCATCATGTTCTCTTTCTACAAACACCATACGCAATCACAGCAATTTCTCTCTCGGTATGTATATAAAGAATGCAAATAACAATACCTTTTCCAATAATACAGTCAGCAATAATTATATAGGAGTAGGTCTAGAAAATGCTGACAACAATCATTTCACCAACAACACCATCACCTCAAACAGCTATCGAGGACTTACACTTCAACTGACATCAAGTGGCAATAGTTTCGTATGATGATCTGTTTCTTCCAACAGCACAACAAATATATATCTTATCGATGCACATCACAATAGCTTCTCTTCACTCAGCGTACAATCTTCTGTAGTAGGTATAGAAATAGACAATTCCAACTACAACAGTTTTGTTGGCGTCCAAGTTGCAAGCAACGGAAATGGGACATTGCTTTCAAATGCTTCTTATAATATACTCACGCTCAACAACAATACCAATGGCATCAGAATATCCAATAATTCAAACAGCAATACTATCACTAACACCCAAATCTTAGGACAAAATAATATCACGCTCATCAACGGATCCAACAATATCATCACCGGAGGAGTATTTAGTTCTGCATCTACTACTGCTACTTCAGTAACTATTTCCCTCAAGAACGACCAATCTAATCCTACCTATAGTATTGCCTGAGCAGGATTGAGCGGTACATATGCTGGCGCTATGACATCTTCTCCGCAAACACTTTCTATCGACCTTAGTGCAGGGAATGGAGCGAAACCTATAGTAGTCACCTACAACAATGGAAATAAACAATATGATACTATCACCGTATGATCTTCATCAGGATGAGGCGGATGAGGTGGTGGATGAGGATGAACTACGCTTCCTGCCTGTGTATCAAGCAACCTTGTATGTCAAAATGGAATATGGGTACTGACTTCATGAGCATCCTGTCAATGAGGCAATCTAGGTCTAGCATGTTCTACTACATGAACCACACTTCCCGTTGGAAGTATTGTTGGTTCTCCCTATTCTGATGAAATGAATGAGGCCTATCTTTGGTCATACGCTCATAGCATCACTACGATGAATACTATCCAAAAAGCAAATATGGAAGGCATACTCATCAGAGCGCATATGGCGAAGATGATCAGCAATTTTGCCATCTCTATTGCGTGATTGATACCAGATACTACACAAACATGTACCTTCGATGACACGGCAAATCAAAGCACTGAGATGAAATTTTATATCAAACTCTCTTGTCAGCTTGGACTCATGGGACAAGGTATCACTAGCTTCGATCCCAACGGAGAAGTCACCAGAGCACAATTTGGGACTATCCTTTCCAGAGTCATTCGATGATCAACATACAACGGAGGTACGCCATATTATACCGCTCATCTCAATGCCCTCAAATCAGTAAGTATCATGACGCAGATTTCCAATCCTAGCATGAAAGAGATCAGATGATATGTTATGATTATGATGATGAGAACCTACGAAGGAGGATTCCTAAACAAGTAAGATAGTAGTAATATATTTTAAAAATAAGACGGAGAAAGTGGATATCACGGTGTCCACTTTTTTTGTTGATGAAGGAAAACATCTCTTGCTCAAAAAAAATTTCTGATTCTCTTTTGCGGACAGTTTGTTTATGTTTGGACCCAAGGAATTACTCCATCTTCCCTCACTATTCGACGCCATTTTCGTCTATAATTTTTCTTCACTACCACTTGACAATTATCAGGAAATGTTTATAACATTTACACTGACAGAGATATACCCGTCAGGAGATGTTTCTGCTACTGTATCAAAACATAGTGCAGAAAGGGTATTTAACAAAAATATTAATCTAAACTAAAAAAGGAGGTACATTATGACTCTTTATTTTTTAGTTGATAATAAAGAAATCTACAAGATACAACATAAAATATTATTAAAAAATCACCGAAAAATTTTTACCGGTGAAATGTTATTTTAAAGATGAATATTATCAACTAGCGGAGTGGTTCTCATCATTGCCAGGTCGCGCGCAAATACATTCGACCGAAAATATGAAAAAAAATATAATTAATAATTAAACAAAAAATAATAGAAAATGAGAAAAATTATCTTGTTATTGCTGCTGGCAAGTATGCTTTCAGCACAAATGGTTGCACAAAGCGTGACCATCAAATCCGATCCTCTTTCCGGAACCATATGCGAAGGAAGTGTAGTCACTTTGACTGCTATCCCGCAAGGTGGTATGGCAATAGGTTTTCTTTGGAGTACGGGAGAAACAACAAGTAGTATTGCTCCCCATCCTATGATAACAACAGTATACACAGTAACGGTTACGTTTCTCGGAGGAATAATCCGCTCAGCAAACATTACAATCACTGTCTTACCTCCTCCGGTGGCTACTATCACGCCAACCGGAACAACTACAATATGTGATGGTGATGATGTCGAACTTGTTGCTGATATAGCTGACACCTATCAATGGTATCTTGACGGGAACCCGATATTTGGTGCAACCGATCAGGCATATCTTGCTAGTGTAGGCGGAAGTTACACCGTGTTTATAACTGAAGGATCTTGCTCAGCGATGAGCAGCCCTATAGTTGTGACCATTGTTCCTCTGCCGATAGCATCATTTAGCCCTATGGTATTTCTGGATGAATGCAGCAATAGCATTACACCATTTACCGCTGATCTCACTGGCCCTAATTACAATTACCAGTGGTTTCAAAGTATTAATGGTAATACAGGGACCTTTTATCCTCTTGTAGGAGAGACGGCACCAGTATTACTTCCGGACCTCGGCGATTTTTATTATTCGCTCACGGTCACAAATACAATTACCAACTGTCAAAGTAGCTGGTAATAAACAAAATATTAATAAAATAATAAAAAATCAACATTATGAAAAAGATCAACATTCTTTTGTTTGTACTTATCTCAATAACGATAAGTATGCAAGCACAAACACAATATTCGGTAAGACGAATTATTCGTGCCGAGTTCATTGCGGGAAATATAACTATTCCCAACGACACTTTATGTAATAATTCACCGAGCCAACAAATCACAGGTACAGCCGCTACAGGTGGGAAACCAACACCGGCAACTACTTATCAGTGGCAAAAATGGACCAGTGTAAGTCCTATATGGGCAAATGTTATTGGCCAAACCGGATTGAATTTACAAACTGGAATACTTAGTTCCGGTGATTATCAATGGAGAAGAATAGATACCAATCCTGGTTGTGGACTAAAAGACACAACCAACACTATTATGGTTCATATCTGGGGAGTCTTTACTCCCGGAACAGCGACTGGTGGAGGAAATTTTTGTGATGGAGATATGGGTACACTTACTACTTGCACTCCTGCGACCGGTGGAAATCCTGCAACTACTATTCAAGAAGTACAAACTTCTCCGAATGGTACTGTTTGGACAAACACAGGGAATATGACACTAAATTATACTCCTATAGGAGCTATGCATGATGATATATATGTTCGTTGGAAATTCACCGATGACTGTGGAATAGTATACTCAAATATTATTCTTTATCATGTATATGACCCCTTGGTAGCAGGAACTATTTCTACAACAACAGTTTCTCCGCTCTGTTATGGAGCAAATGGAGGTACTGCAACTGCTACTGTGGCAACAGGTGGAGCTTCCGGAACAACAGTAGAGTGGCAAACATCTATTGACGGCGTAACCTTTACCAATACCGGCAACCACACGCTCTCATATAGTCTTGGTAATTTATTTGATCCTGTTTGGATTCGAAGCGTATATACGAATACTTGTGGTATAGTATACTCAAATGTATTATTTTTTGATGTATATGATATGCTTGATGCGGGAGGTATACCTATCCTTGTTGGAATGGATACCATTTGTCTCAATACTGATCCCGGTAGCATCAATGCTCCAGCAGCAATAGGAGGATCTGGAATCTTTTCATATCAATGGCAGCATAAATTGGGCACAGGTTCTTGGTCTAACATATCAGGAGCTACCCAAGAAGATTATGATATTCCTATTATAACTGTTGCGGGAAATCATCAGTACCAAAGAATAGCTACAAACACTTGCGGAAACGTGATTAGTCCAGCAACTGCTGTATATGTATATCCACAATTTAATGCAGGCGTCATCGGGAATCATGAAGAAGTATGCTCTGATGGAATACAAAGTTCCATTATAGAAATCACTCCCGCGTCTGGTGGATCAGGCTCCTACTCATATCGATGGTTTGTTTCCATCAACAATGAAACAAGTTTTACCATCATAGTAGGAGAAATAGCCACTACTTATTCTCCGGGCATTATATATACGCCTGTAGATGTTATTTATTATTACAGAAGAGAAGTAACGGATAATGGAGGATGTGGTGTTAATTATTCAACAGCACCAAATTTACCATAATTAAAAAAAACAATTTATGAAAAATATAAAATACATAAACAAAATTCTATTGATGTTTGTGGTGATAATTTCCACAATCTCGATGGGGCTGGCACAACAATATTCGGTAAGACGAATCATCCACACAAATCCTACCCAATATATGGTGACCGGTGGTGGAGCGTATTGTGCCGGCAATGTCGGTGTGATTGTAGGATTGTCTGATTCTGATCCTGGGATTAGCTACCAACTGAACCTTAATGGTAGCAATATTGGTTCCCCTCTTTTGGGAACCAGTATTCCTTTAAGCTTCGGCTATCAGACACTCCCCGGTATCTATACGGTCATTGCGACTAATATAAGTACCGGATGCTTTATTGACATGTTTGGATCGGCTACCGTTACGGTAAATCCGATTCCATCTGTTACATTAACAGCTAACGGACCTGTGGAATTTTGCGGTAACGGAAGCGTAACATTAACAGCACATACTACTGCATTTCCTGCTACTTATCAGTGGCAATTGAACGAAGTAAATATCTCTGGTGCAACCGGAACAAATTATTTTGTCAATAATGTAGAAGGTATGTATACCGCTATTGTTACGAGCCTAGGATGTAGCAACAGTGAAGATACTGTTGTGCAGATACATCCTTTACCTCAACAATTCACGCTTACTGCCAGTGCATCTTCTTTTTGTGAAGAAAGCGATGGAGTAACGTTGATGCTTAATGGTTCTCAGATTGGAGTAAGCTATCAATTATACCTCAATAGTGTCGCCTATGGCGTTCCTATTGGAGGAACCAATAGCCCTTTACAATGGATGAATCAAGAGGGATCAGGGATATATTCTGTTATTGCGACAGATAATATCACAGGATGTACCAATATTATGATCGGTGCGCCTGTCATTACGATGGATCCTTTGCCTGACGATGCGATTAGCATTAACGGACAAAGCATTGTCTGTCAATATTCGACAGCAGTGTATTCTACACCACCCATTGGTGGCGCTGATGTATATACCTGGTCAGTACCTGCCAATTGTCAGATTCTTTCCGGTCAAGGCACAACTACTGTCACTGTGCAGTTTAATGCTGCTACTAGTGGCACAATCAGTGTCTTTGGTCAAAATGACTGTGGTGCTGGGCAACCGTTTATTCTCCCCATTACCGTCAATCCCGCTCCTATCGTAGTCATTACTACGCCGGATGCAGAATTGTGTTTTGGTGAGAGTACGACACTCACTGCGACAGGTACAGGAATTTCTTGGGTATGGGTTCCGAGTGGAAGTGGTCAAACAATTACGATCACTCCTACATCATCGATGACCTATAGCGTTACTGCTACGGGTGCTAATGGATGTACGGCAACTGATGACATCGATATTACTGTTCATCTCTTACCGACGGTCGATCTTGAATTGGATCCGGATCAAATCTGCAGCGATGCAGCACCACTTGCTCCTGCCGGAGGTTCTCCTCTTGGCGGGATATATGAAAGCGGATGTATCGTAAATGGCATGATCTATCCATCGTTGTTCCAAGGGACATGGGAAATCACGTATTCTTATACAGATCCCACTACGAACTGTGTTAATACGGCACAGGATTTATTTACATTCAATCAACCACCGGTGGTGAATTTCTATAGCATTATAGGAAATATTTACACTGATACTCCTCCCTTTGATTTGACTTCGTATGTCAATCCATCGGGTGGTGTCTTTGATGGACCGGGAATGCTGGGAAGCATCTTCCAGCCTGCCGTAGCAGGAATCGGGACACACATGATCACCTATACCTACATTCATCCCATTTCCGGATGTTCTGCGACACAAATGCAGTATATCACAGTGGGAACTGTAGGTATTGAAGAGTTGGTTGAAAGAATTAGTATCTTTCCAAATCCTGCAAAAGAGAAATTATATTTGGAAGGAATAGACAAAAGTATTGCTTACATCCAGATTTCTGGGGTTGTAGGTAATGTTTATACATACAATGTTCTTGACGAACATATGGAAATCGATATTCAGAAGTTTGCTTCCGGTGTCTATTTCATTAGTTTTGTCAGTACTGATGGCACGGCCATCAGCAAAAAATTTGTTAAAATAGAGTATTAACCATGAGCGGCGATTTTTTATCGCCGCTTTTTTTTATCAAAAAAAAACAGGAAAGGAATATCTGTATCCTGAAGAAAAAAATCCTCCGATATAACGAATCGGATCGCCCATCTTTTTTCCGATAGAAATATTCTTTTCCTCCAAAAATGATGTATATCTGACATTTATGCATTTTGGGTCAATTTTGTGTTGATTTCCTGTCTATTTTCCCTATATTCATCGACACGTAAATTTTTTGTTTACTCTGAATTTTTGAAAGGCCAATTCGCACCAGAGCAAATCTAAAATTTAAAATTTAAAATTTAAAATTATTTGGAACATGCCTACTATCAATCAACTAATCAAAAACGGAAGAAAGCAGAAGACCTACAAATCCAAAGCTCCTGCTTTGCAATTCGGTATCAACAAACTCGACAGCAACAAGAGAGTCGACAGACCAGCTCCTTTCAAGAGGGGTGTCTGCTTGAAAGTTTCTGTGATGGGTCCTAAGAAACCGAATTCAGCTCAGAGAAAATTTGCGAAAGTGAGATTGTCCAACGGAGCTGAAGTTCTCGCATATATCCCAGGAGAATCACACACACTCCAAGAACATAGCGTAGTGCTTGTCAGAGGATGAAGATGTAAAGATCTTCCGGGAGTGAGATATCATATCATAAGAGGAAAATATGACGCCAACCCTGTAGACAAGAGAAGACAATCAAGATCTCTCTACGGAGCAAAGAGACCAAAAGCTGCTAAATAGCCTTTGGCTTGAAGTATAAAGCATATAAGGCACGATACAAATACTATTACGGCCTTAAACCATAAGCCTTGAACCTTACACCAAATTCATTTATCATTTAGCATTATAGTATGTCAAAATTAGTCGTCGGTAATATGGCCAACACCAAGATCGAAAAAATTATCAACTACATCATGAAAGATGGAAAAAAAAGCGTTGCAAGAAAAATCTACACAGATATGCTCAAAGAGATTAAATCCAATGGACATATGAATCCAGAGATCGTTTTGGAGACCGCTATAGAAAACGCTTCTCCTAATCTTATGATCAAGTCCAAGAGAATGGGAGGATCTGTCTATCAAGTTCCTGTGGAAGTGAAACAAGACAAAAAATTGTTTTTTGCTTTCAAGTGGATACTTGCTGGTACTGCATCCAAGACAGGGAAGCCTATGTACAAAAAATTGGCTGAAGAGATCATGGCTGCTTACGGCAATCAAGGATACGCAGTCAAGAAAAAGGAAGAAACCCACAAAATGGCTGAAGCAAACAAAGCGTTTGCTTACATGGCAAAATACGTTAATTAAACGTCATTTCGAGGTGAGCCGAGAAATACTTATATAAAGCGTAGATTTCTCACCCGAAAAGTCGGGTTCGAAATGACTATCCATCAAGTAATCATTTAATTTTATTATGTAAGTTAGTAAGAAAATGGGGAATACCAGTGGTGCAAAATATAAGCACATGATGTACAACGTCTCTCGGGCAAGCCAAAAGTCTGGTAAAAAACTAGAAAAGGCTATTGCACGATATGTCGATCTTATGAAAAAAGAAAACAAAGCAGGTACAGAGACAAAATGGATCTTCAAGACGAGAGAAAAAGCGAACGCAAGACTCAAAAAATACGGTGTCACGCAAAAAATGCTTGACGAAGCTTTGGCAAAAAAATGAATCAAGAAATAGATTTTAGTCTTTAGTCGATAGACTTTAGACAATTCATCATTTATTATTTATCATTGTTTATAAAATGGTTAGATTAAAGACTAATGCAAAGAGAAAGCTCAACAAAGCATTGTTCAGAGTCGAAAAAGTAGTGATTATGGACGTGAGAAGAAATCTCGAACAGCAAAAAAAATGGAAAGCCAAAGTTATGAACAAAAAGGCTAAATAACTTTTACTATGAATTCATTTATTAAATAATTACGAATTTCGAATTACGAATTAAAAAAATCCGCAATACGCAATCCGTAATCAAGTAATCATTTAATTTATATTAAAAAATAAGATGAACACCGAAAGACTCAAAGATTTCTATGATAACAACGGAGCAAAAATCCTCGATATCAAAGTCGGGATGAATGTGGAAATCCATGAAAAAGATGTGGAGACCAATAGAATCCGGAGATTCAAATGCCTTGTCATCAAGGTAAAAAAACCTAAACACGCAGATGGAACTTTCACTGTCAGAGGTATGGTTGCTGGTGTGGAAGTGGAAAAAATCTATCCATTGTCCTTCAACAAATTCGACAAGATCATCCTGCTCGATGAATACAAAGTAAGGAAATCAAAACTCTACTATATCAGAGACAAGGTAGGAAAGGATGCAAGATTCAAATCCAAGATCACTGCTGACAAGAGAGATATCGACTTACTCAACAAGGACGGAGGTAAAGTTAGAGAGAACAAAGGAAAGAAAAAGAAAAAATAATCAAATAGTAATCATCACATCATTTATCATCTATCATTGTGTATATCATGAAACTTACGGTAACCACTCGCCAAGATAAGAAGGCAAAAGAGCTCAGAAAAGAGGGCTTGATCCCTGGAATCATCTATGGAAAACACATGAAGACTCCTATAGCTGTAGCATGTCCAAAAAACGATCTTATCAAAAAATATAAAGAAGCTGGATACTCTACTCCGCTTACTCTCGAATGAGACAAAATCGATCAGCTCGTATTGATCCAGGATATCCAATTGGATCCTGTAAGCGATGTACTTTTGCATGTAGATTTCCTCGCAGTAAAATCTGACGAAAAAGTTACTACAGAAGTAGCCATCAAATTAATCGGAGAATCTCCTATAGAGAAACTCGGAGAAGGTAAAATACAGCTTGTAAAGGATTTTATCGAAGTTGAAGCGTTCCCGCAAGATCTTCCCCATGATATCACTATCGACATCTCTACTATCCAAAATATCAACGATGCTATTTTCGTTAAGGATTTGAAGGTATCAGATAAAGTCGAGATTCTTGATGATGCTGAACAAGTACTCGTCACCGTAGTCACTATGGCTGAAGAAGAAGTTGAAACAACTGTTGCTCCTGTAGAAGGCGCTACTCCTGCCGAAGGTACCACTCCTGCTGCTGCTACTGAAGAAAAGAAAGAAGAGAAAAAATAATATATCAATTATACAATTACGAATTTCGAATTACGAATTAGAAGAAATCCGCAATGCGCAATCCGTAATAAAGTAATTTTAAATTGTTTATTAGAAAAAATGGCAAGAATATGTGACTTTACCGGAAGAGGAACCCAATCCGGAAATATGAGATCTCATTCTATGAGAGCTACCAAAAGATCGTTCAAGGTCAATCTTATCAACAAGAAAATCAAGCTTGAAGATGGTTCTCAGATTAACGTAAAAGTAAGTTCCAAAGTATACAAGAAACTCAAAGGATTCATCTAGAAATCATAGGAACGATCAGGGCCTAAAAACATTAGCGCTGTATCGTTTTTTTTATGGGGTAGTAGCTCAGGCGGTAGAGCAATAGCCTTTTAAGCTAGTGGTCCCGGGTTCGAGTCCCGGCTACCCTACCATAATAAAACAAATAGAAAAATATCTAGTAATGGATGTTTTTTTTATTTTATATCGATTATAGATGTACTACATTTATGTCCTGAAAGACCATAACAAACACTATATTGGATATACTAACAACATTCAGAGAAGAATATCTGAACATAGAAGATGATGATCTGAAACTACTAAACATATGAAGAATTTTATTCTATTATGATTCTTTGAAAAAGATACAGAAGAAGAAGCACAAAAACTAGAAAAAATGATAAAGAGAGACTGACATATACAACATCGATTAAATCATCAAACATTCAAGCCATATATATAGTGGTCCCGGGTTGGACCCCGGAGTACTCCGGGGCGAGGTCCCGGCTACCCTACCATAATAAAACAAATAGAAAAATATCTAGTAATGGATGTTTTTTTTATTTTATATCGATTATAGATGTACTACATTTATGTCCTGAAAGACCATAACAAACACTATATTGGATATACTAACAACATTCAGAGAAGAATATCTGAACATAGAAGATGATGATCTGAAACTACTAAACATATGAAGAATTTTATTCTATTATGATTCTTTGAAAAAGATACAGAAGAAGAAGCACAAAAACTAGAAAAAATGATAAAGAGAGACTGACATATACAACATCGATTAAATCATCAAACATTCAAGCCATATATATAGTGGTCCCGGGTTGGACCCCGGAGTACTCCGGGGCGAGGTCCCGGCTACCCTACCATAAAAAAAACCAATCAATCAGAGATATCAGAAAACGGCTAAGCAATTGGTTGTTTTTTTGTTTTTCCGTTGAAATACGGACTAAATACAGTAAAAAAGAGGAACCAAATTTTTCTTATTCCAGCATTTATCCTTTCTTACCATATTTCTGTATGAAACATCTCGTGATCGTGGAGTCTCCAGCTAAATCTGCGACTATCAAAAAATTCCTCGGTGAAGGATTTGAAGTGAAAGCATCTTTTGGACATGTAGTGGATCTCCCACAAAAAGAGCTCTGAGTTGATGTGAAAAACAATTTCGAACCGAAATATATGGTTTCGCCTGACAAGACCAAAGTCGTTAGCGAACTCAAAGCGTTAGCAAAAAAGGCTGATAAAGTCTGGATTGCAACGGATGAGGACCGTGAGGGGGAAGCTATTGGACGACATGTAGCGAACGCGCTATGATTAGATATCAAGAAGACTGCAAGGATAGTCTTCCATGAGATTACGAAAGAAGCGATAGAAAAAGCCGTGAAGAATCCAAGAACCATAGATATGAATCTCGTGGATGCCCAACAGGCAAGAAGAGTCTTGGATAGATTGGTAGGATTTGAATTGTCACCTGTCCTTTGGAAGAAGATCAAGATGGGATTGAGTGCAGGAAGAGTACAATCCGTCGCCGTGAGGTTAATCGTCGAAAGAGAAAGAGAAATCCAAAAATTTGAGTCAGCGAGTTTTTTCAAAGTGATAGGAAATTTTGTAGGAGATGCGAAAAAAGAATTTAAAGCTGAACTTTCCAAAGATCTGACTACTGCCGACGAAGCGAAGAAATTCCTCGAATCATGCAAGGATGCGAAATATACGATCGAAAATATAGAAGTGAAACCAGGCAAGAAATCACCGTCTGCGCCGTTCACCACCTCCACTCTCCAACAAGAAGCCAGCAGGAAGCTCGGCTTTTCTGTCGCAAGAACAATGCAGGTAGCACAGAAATTATATGAATGAGGTTTCATCACCTACATGAGAACGGATTCCGTGAACATGTCAGAATTCGCCGTAAAAGCAGCTTCTGATGAGATCACCAAAAGATATGGCAAAGACTATTCCAAGCCTACGCAGTATGTGACCAAGAGCAAATGATCGCAAGAAGCACATGAATGTATCAGACCAACCCATATGGAAAACAATATCGCTGGAGGCGACGCTTCTGAGAAAAAGCTGTACGAACTGATCCGGAAGAGATCTATCGCTTCACAGATGGCGTCAGCCGAAGTGGAAAAAACCAAAGCGACAATCAGCATATCGACGAATGATAAATTCAATTTTATTGCAAGTGGTGAAGTCGTGAAGTTTGATGGATTTTTGAAAGTGTATTTTGAATCCAAAGACGAAGATGAAGACAATGAAGAATCAGGAATGTTACCGAAGCTAACCAAAGGTGAAGTACTCGCTATGCAACAGATATTGGCTGGCGAAAGATTCAAGAACCACCCGCCAAGATATACAGAAGCGTCATTGGTAAAGAAGCTTGAAGAGCTTGGAATCGGACGTCCGTCAACCTACGCACCAACTATTTCAACCGTACAAAAGAGATGATACGTTCTCAAAGAAGATAGAAATGGAACAGAAAGAAAATACCAAGAATTGCTCCTCAGACCTGCCAGTCCGGTAGGCGGGCTCTGAGTAATCAAATCCGAAACCAAGACACAGATGACCTGAGCCGAGAAACAGAAGCTCTTCCCGACTGATATCGGGATGGTCGTGAATGATTTCTTGTGCGCCAATTTCAAAGATATCTTGGATTACAACTTCACCGCAAGTGTGGAAGAAGAATTTGATGATGTCGCTGAAGGCAAGATCAAGTGGCCAGAAATGATGAAAAAATTCTATGGACCATTCCACAAGGAAGTTGAAAAGACACTCGAATTTGCAGAGAAAAAAAGCGCGGAAAAAGAGCTTGGTATAGATCCCAACACCGGCAAAAAAGTTACTGCAAGAATAGGAAGATTCGGTCCTATGGTACAAGTAGGAACTGCACAAGATGAAGACAAACCAAAATTCGCTTCGCTCAGACCAGGACAAACCATCGAAACATTGACCTTGGAAGATGCGCTCGCATTGTTCGCGTTGCCGAGAATCGCAGGAAAATATGAAGGAGAGCCAATCACGGTTGCAGTAGGAAAGTTCTGACCGTATTTGAAATACAAAACCCTCTTCGTTTCTATCCCAAAGATCTACGATCCTTATACAATCACAATGGAAGAAATCATTCCATTGGTGGAGAAAAAGATCGACACGGAAAAAAATAAGTACATCAATACCTTCGACAACAAATGAGTGAAGATAGAAGTATTGAATGGATTGTATGGTGCATATATCAAGTCTGAGGGAAATAACTACAAGATTCCGAAAGGAGGAAAGGATGCGAGCGATCTCACCCTAAAAGATTGTCTAGAGATTATGGCCAACGGTCCCAAGCCAAAATTCGGAGCAAAAAAAGCAGCTGAGCCAGCAAAAAAGGTAGCAGCGAAAAAAACTGTAGCAAAGAAAACACCAGCAAAAAAACCTGCGGTCAAAAAAGTAGCTAAGAAAAAATAGAGATACTATATTTTCTCATCAACAAAAAAGTCCTGCTGGAAAAGGCAGGATTTTTTCATTCATCTTGCAAATTCCTCTCAAAACCATACCTTTCTGCTAAACAACAACGGCTTTATTCAGATGAGATTGCTATGCGTGAAGACTACAGTACCGCATCATCAGAAAAAGGATTTTACATCTCCGAAACCGTAGATGAATTGAATTCTTTGTACGATGAAGTCTCCACCACGCAAGAACTAGAAGACGATTGAACAGAAGAAAAATAGAATCACCCTTCGTTTCCCTCTTTAGCAAAGAGGGGCTTCAGTGACCACCTCCTTTGCTAAAGGAGGTACCCGCAGTACTGCGGGGGGAGGATTCAATTAAAATAAATTTTACCTCATTACTACGCGATTTTGTTTTACATCCGATACGAGCATCTCTCAGAGTCACACCCGAGTTTCCGCGTCTACAAGATCCGCGAACAGGAACAGATTCTGCAATATGTGTTACACGAGAACCTCGTCAAGATCACGGATGAATCACGAGAATATCCCAAATATACCCACTACTTTATGCTGGACGAAAGCAGGTTCAGCTTTTTCAGATTCGATATTTTTCAGACCTTTGAAAAAAAGTTCACATTCCAAGACCTCAAAGACATAATAGAAGACAGGTGCCAAGCGACCAAGAAATACAATGACGTCGATGGAGAAAGAATTATGGTATATGTCGATAGCATCCATGTAAATGGTGAGGAAAAAAAACATGTCATCGGTGAAAGTGGCGAAATATTTTTCAGATTATATATTGTGTATTTGAATAAGAAAACAATGAACAGCATCAACTCCGTCTACGGCAATCTCCTCGAACAGAAGAATATCAACATCTTGCCGCAGTCTTTCCATACCCTCTTGTTTCTGAGAAATAATTTGAAAAAAGATAATTTTGTTCTCTTATATATCACAGAAAATTCTTGTAAAGCGATCAAGATCCAGAACGGATTTTATCATGCTGTGGATACTTTGAACTTGTGAATGGGTGCGCTAAAACAGATGTACAAAGATAATGGTATCGTGCAATACCGGTACAAGACCTATGATTTTATTGAATCAAATCCGCTAGCAAGAGACTTGGTCAAAGAGACGCTACAATTTTATTCTCACCTCTTCTGCAAACGATTCAACGAAAAAAATTTAACCGGAACGGATGTCATCGTCATCTCCCCTATCACGAAAAACGTCCACTTCATCGAAACCTTCAACGAAGAGTATAAAAAAATGACGAACAACTACGTTGTTCCTTTTCATCATTCTGAAAAACTAAATACCTTCGGAAAGATACGGGAACCTGATGATATGGATGCAATAATCTTGATGAATCGTGACGAAAAAATAAGAAACGCCCTCCTGCCTGACGGCGAGAAGAGTGTCCCTGCCGAGTCTGAAATGTAAGATTATTTTTCAAGCAATTCCGTTAATTTCACCGACACCGTGTTGGTGATATTTTTGTATTTTTCGTCATTGATCATCTGGTTAAAATATCGTTCATTGGTTCTTCACGTAGATCATCAGAAGACGCCAATGGCAGTTTTACACAATCAATCCTTGGTATTGAAGACATACATTTTTATGCCTCTATATTCAGAAAAGAGTAAATAATGACGAACTATTAAAGGAAGTTTCGCAATCTCTTCTTTGGTCAGTGCTTTATCTTCATGTATCTGTATCAGTAATATATCAGCTACTTGATCTTCAATAAATTTTCTTATATTTCAAAAGGTTTTATCCTCATCCATTTCATTATTTTGGTCGAACTTTCTGTAATCTATAATATCGGATAATCAGCCTTCGAGATACTTTTTGATGTTGTCCATAGGAATATAATGAAGTAAAATCTATTTCTTTGGTATTCTATATTCTACAGAATTCATTTTTCTCTCAGGATCCATAGTGTCCTTTATTTTTACTATTTCTGCTCCGTTGTTATCTTTTTGTACGATTCATCCCAAAGATTCTGTAATCTTTCTACCCCGCGAAAGCGGGAATCCAGCCTGCCTGCCGCAGGCAAGGTTTGCTTAGTATGGATTCCCGCTTTCGCGGAAATGACGTACTCACGGGAAAATTATTCATTCTCTTCTCCTATGAAACCTCCTGACTGAATATCTCGGAGCTTTTTGTATGTTCCACCTTCCTTGGTAAGCAATTCATTGTGGCTTCATTTTTCTATGATGACTCCATTATCCATCACGATGATTTTATCCATCTTCATGATAGTAGAAAGCCTATGTGCGATGACGATAGCGGTCTTGTTTCTCATAACTTCGTCCATCGCTTCCTGGATAAGATGTTCTGACTGTGAATCTAATGATGAAGTCGCTTCGTCAAGTACGAGGATTCTTTTGTTTTCTAGAATAGCTCTTGCGATAGCTACTCTCTGTCTTTCCCCTCACGAAAGTTTGATTCCACGTTCACCGACTAAGGTGTCGTAGCCTTCTTTCATCTTGCTGATAAAATCGTGACACCTCGCCATCTTGGCAGCAGCGACAATTTCTTCGTCACTCGCATCAGGATTTCCATAAGCGATATTTTCCTTGATGGATCTATGAAAGAGTACCGTATCTTGTGGAACCATGGAAATCTGAGATCTCAACGAATCCTGACTTACTTGCATGATATCCTGTCCGTCGACGAAGATATTTCCTCACTGGATATCGAAGAAGCGGAATAACAATTTGACTAATGTAGTCTTTCAGCTTCCTGATTGTCCGACGATGGCTACCTTTTCTCCTGGCTTGATCCTGAGATCCAACCCATTGAAGATCTTTGTTCCATCAATATATTGGAATTGTACATTCTCAAATTCTATTTTCCCAGATTCCACCATCAACGCTTGATCTGAATAATCTACGATCTCATGTGGTTCGTCTAATATCTCCAGCATTTCTGCAGATTCTCCTATTGCTCTATTGAGCTGTTTGAGGACATTTCTGATATTAAAGAGCTGTTCAAAGACTTTGAAGATATAGACTTGGATCAAGATAATCACTCCTGCGGAAATCGTACCTGCGCCTCGCGCTTTGATTGCTAGGTAGATAGCACCTATCTCGAAGATAAAAATCAATATGGTACTTATAAAAAACATCCATTCCGCTCTCATCCATTTCACTCTCGTGAGACGTTCCCGTTCTTTGACAACACCGCTAAATCTCTTGATCTCCCTCGGAACGGAAGCAAATGTTAGAATGTTGAAATTGTTGGTAATCGTGTCAGCGAGTTCTCCTGTCGTCTTGGAATCCTGTGCATTTGTTCTCACTTCGTAGGGGGTATTCCGTTTGAAGAAGAAATATTGGAAAATACTGAAGAGCACAATAAATCATATGAATACCAGACCTATCGTTACGTCTTTTCTCATGACAACGATAATGATGAATGGCATGAATATAATCATTCTCAGGAGATTGAAGACGAAATTGTCAACGACATTTTCATAGGAGTATGCGAGCTTATTGATTTTCTTTACCAGCGAACCTGAAAAATTGTTGGTAAAGAATCTGTACGAATGCCTATGGAGATATGCAAAACATTGCTCAAAGATCCTGCGCATCACCTTGGGTTCCAAACTCACAAGTCCGAATCCCACCATTCTCCATCATCCGATAGAGAAGACTTCGATGATTGCCATAGCAAACAATATTCCCATCAGAATGGGAACTAAAGCTGATCTATTCATATCTCCTGTCTGTACGATATCGACGATCTTGGTATAATAGATTGGCAAGATCAAGTTTGTTAATGAAGCTATAATCATACCTACGGTAGCGACAATGAACGGTCGTTTTCTTGTCATCGTCATACGTCGAAAATACGAAATCACTCTTCGCGTACTTACCGTCTTCTTCTTGTCTGTGTGTCACATGATAGTATATTATATAAATAAATTTTTATCGTACTTTAAAACAAAAAAAGCTACGGATTATTTTCTCTGTTCCGTAGCTTGATATCTTATAGGTGAATAGTTTTTTACTTGGTCATCGTAAAATTTTTCTCCTGTAGGTATCAAGCCACGGTTTCTAGAGCAAAGGAAATCATCACATAACTGGGTGTTGTTTTCATCAGTGCGGAGAAAAATAAAAATAAAATTGTAAGTAGTATACTGATATATACGAATAAATCCATGATTTGTGACAAGCTTTTTTTAAACATGCCTCATATCGCTACAGATTGCTGTAAAATTATGACGATCTGAAACAATCTGTAACGTGACCCCGACTTCTCGGGGGAACTTGTGACGATCTGTGGCTAAGTTTTATATAAGTGGTTTACCGCTCATCTCTACTGGAATAGCTATACCCATAATCTTTAATACGGTCGGTGCGATATCGGAGAGTCCGCCGGTTTTTTTCAATGGCTGTATCTTGCTGTGAGAAATATATCGTAAGGGAACAGGGTTCATACTATGGGCGGTCATCGGATGTTCTGGTGTTCCCATATCGTCGCTATTGCCATGATCGGCAGTAATCAAAAGTTCAAAATCGTTCTTGTCACAGAAAGCTATCAGGTCGCCCGTGATGGTGTCCAATTTTTTGATTGCCGTGATGACAGCATCCATCTTGCCCGTATGTCCTACCATATCGCCGTTGGCAAAATTGACGACGATGAAATCAAAATCTTTTGCGTTCATCACAAACTGGTCGTAGATTTCCTGTGCAGACATTTCTGGATCAAGATCGTAGGTCGCTACTTTGTGTGAAGGCACGAGAATATCTTTTTCGCCATCGAAGACGATCTGTCTATCACCATTGAAGAATTTCGTGACGTGAGCAAATTTTTCGGTCTCTGCGAGATGGAGCTGACGAAGCTCGTTGCGTGAAATGGTTTCCGATAAGGTATTTTTGATATCCATAGGTTTGATGAAAAGGTTGCCTTCGTATTCTTTGTAATATTTGGTCATCGCGACGAAGTAAATGTCGTGTAATTTTTTGAGCGTGAAATGTTTGTCCCGCGTAGGATATTCGTCTGCGAATTTTTGGTTCATGGAAACGAGGATGGCTTGTGTCATCTGTCTGGCTCTATCGGATCTGAAGTTGAGATGGAAGACCGTGTCGCCATCTTCTATCTGGTCTGCGCCGACAAAACTGACGGCTGGCAGGAATTCATCTTGGATTCCCTTTTCATATTGTTTCGCGATATATTCGCTCGGTGTGTCGCTGGTCTGAAGCTGACCGAACATAATTTCATCATACGACTTCTGAACCCTTTCTCGGTTGTTGTCCCTATCCATACCATAATACCTTCATGCCAATGACGAGATATTCACGTTAGGAAATTGCTCGATGAAGACTTCAAATTTTTTCATCAATTCAAGCATACTATCGGGTGCAAGATCTCTTCCGTCTCCAAAGAGATGTAATGCAACAGTGATATCGCTCGGGATGAGTTTCAATATTTTTTCTAGATGAGAATCCATAGCATGCACGCCGCCTGGTCCGAATAATTGGAGCAGATGAAGCGTGGAATTGTTGTTGTGGCAATGCTCGATACCAGCGATGAATTCTGGTAATTTCGCGAAACTGCCGTCATCCAACATATCGTCTATCTCGACTAAATTCTGTTTGATGATCCTTCCTGATCCGATGGTCATATGTCCGACTTCAGAGTTCCCCATCTGGCCTTTTGGCAGACCGACCGCTTTTTCGGAAGCGTCCAATGATGCGTATGGCTGAGAAAATAAGTTTTTGAAAACAGGAGAATCCGCTTGGATGATTCCATTATGTTTTGGATCTTTGGTATTGATACCAAATCCGTCGAGGATGATGAGGGCGAGTTTTTTCATGACACTACATGAATAGAGTAAATCGTATCTAGGAATATACTGATTTCCTAGCGAAATTCAATTTGCAATTTATCCAGAAATTTCTACAATTCCCCTGTTGCCACATAACAAACACTAAGGAATGAGATGCTAACATGTTTTAGTATCTTTTTTTGTAGTATGGTTTGTGGAGTTATTGAGCAACCCCACCTAGCGCCTGTCGGCGCATACCTCCCCTGTCAGGGAGGGACACTGGAAACTAAATGTTCCCCTGATAGGGGGAAAGCCCGCCAAGGCGGGAAAGGGGTTGACTACATTGCTTATAATAGAAGTTTGATTGATTATTCCAGAGAGAATAGAAACGCTCCTACGAGAGTAGAGTGAATATTTTGGCATGTAGCATTGAAGGGCAAAAAATTGCTTGGATATAGATTCAGAAGACAAAAAATTGTCGGTTCGTTTATCCTCGACTTCTACTGTTCCGAACTACTCTTGTGAGTAGAACTCGACGGCGGGTATCATAATAATACCGTCGACTACGATCGTTTCAGAGATGCTGAGATCTATAAGAAAGGGATTTTAATCGTCAGATTTAGCAACGAAGATATCGAGCAAAATCTCTCATGAGTAATCAGCAAATTGGAAGAAATCATCAAAGAAAGAAAAAAAGTTTTATCATATTAATTACCTACCAATGATCCAGAAAGTGAAAACCTATGCCAACGTCGGACTCGAATGACACGAGATTATCGTCGAAGCGGACTCCAGCAAGGCGCTGCCAACCATAGAGATTGTCGGGCTTCCCGATGCGGCGATCAAAGAATCCAAAGAGCGTCTGAGAGCCACCTTTCGCAATGTCGCTATCGAATTACCGAGGAGAAAAATCGTACTGAATCTCTCGCCGTCCGATATCAAAAAAGTTGGCACGAGTTTTGATCTGCCGATGGCGGTGGCGATTTTGTTGCTTATATACGAAGACCACATCTCGCTCAAAGTCGACGATTTCCTCTTTTTCGGTGAGCTATGATTGGACGGACATGTTAAGAGAGTAAATGGATTACTGCCATCGGTCATCAGTGCAATGTCGCATGGCTACAAGCATTTCTTCGTGCCGGAGGAGAATGTCTACGAACTGGAATATGTCCCGGGAATCAGCGTCTATCCCCTGGAAACATTCAGTCAGATTGTAGAATATTTTGTCTATGGAAAAGCATTTGTCTGCACAACGCAAGCCAAAGATATCGAGACCTTATACGAGCAAAATAATGTGCATGAGGTGGATTTTGAGCATATCAAAGGACAGCTCTTGGCGAAGAGAGCGCTCGCTATCGCGGCTGCTGGCTTTCATAATATCCTCATGGTCGGCGCGCCAGGAAGCGGGAAAACATTGTTGAGCAAAGCGATGCCAAGCATTTTGCCGCCCTTGGGGTTTGAAGAAATTCTCGAGGTGAGTCAAATTTATTCTGTCGTAGGAAAGTTGAATAAAGATATTCCCTTGATTACAAAGAGACCATTTCGTCAGGTTCACCATACGGCTTCCAAAATTTCTATTACCTGATGATGATCACGTCTGACACCGGGTGAGATAAGTCTGGCACATAAGTGAATTTTGTTTTTTGATGAGCTCACCGAGTTTCCGCGCGAGGTGCTTGAGGTACTTCGTCAGCCACTGGAAGACAAATCCGTCGTCATCTCGCGCGTCTCAGGAACTATTCAGTACCCTGCAAACTTTATGTTTGTCGCGGCCATGAATCCCTGCATCTGCGGATATTACAAGGATCCAGAAAAAGCATGTAGCTGCTCGCATATCGATATCAAGCGTTATCAGGCGAAAATTTCGTGACCACTCTTGGATAGGATCGACATGGTTCTCGAGATTCCGAGAGAAAATATAGAAAAAGTCTTGGACAATATCAAAGGAGAAAGCTCAGCCACCATCAGGGAAAAAGTCATCAATGCCCGAAGGATCCAACAACAGAGATTTTTCTGAATGAACATCACGTCCAACTCCCAGATCACGTCAAAACATATCGACGAATTGATTCCCCTCGATCAAGCATGCAAAGATTTTCTCGCTACTGCAGCGAGGAAACTAACCTTGTCGACGAGAGTCGTCCATCGCACGATCAAATTGGCACGCACCATCGCCGACATCCAAGGTGAAGAATTTGTCGCCGTGAAACATTTGGCGGAAGCGTTACAGTATAGGAGCAAAACTATGTTTGTGGAGAGCGAGTAAATATTTTCGCAACATAAAAAAACCCGCAGCTAATGTAGCTGCGGAGAAAAAGGCAAAATAAGAGAAGTTATTTGCAATACATTGGAGCATCGGGATGTAACATCTTCAGCAATTTCTTTATGCTGTCCGCTTCAGCTTCGATGATTTTCCTCTCATGAGCGTTGATAGCAATTGATGGTTTCATACTAATGACCACATTCTCGTCGAGCGTTCCGATTTGTGAGAATAAGAATGCATAATCAGTGATTGGCAAAGCGACGATCATCTTGGTGCTTGACTCCCAGGTCAGGATAGACTTATTATCAGCATCTCTCTGTATGTGTATGTTCATTCCCGTAATCCGGTTGAATTCCATGAACTTGCGTTCAAATTCCTTTTCATTCTCTTCTGCATGGATTTTGAATACATCCTGATGAAGAGCTTTAAAAAATAATAGCATAATTTCTTGTATTGTATTCATTGATTTTTTATTTTTGTAATTTACTTTCTTATATATATTTCCCCTAAAATGTCAATCCTTACTCTTTTTTTCTTTTGCAAAAAAAGGAGCTGTGTAGCTCCCCCTATTATGCAGTGATGGATTCTTTTCCTCTCAGTAACAATACTTCCTCATCCTCTTCTTCCTCTTCCCTGTCCACTTCATCCATATCTTCATCATCATCAGAATCATTGAATTTTTTCTTATCTTCGTCGTTGAGAATTTTTGTATAGGGACAATATGTATACGCGTCATTGAAGATCATACCTTGAATAAAATCAGATAAAAATTTATTTCTTGGTAGTGAATAGCGAGGGGTTGTAATACTTGGTATATGCTTTGTTGAAATCCTTGACGTTGATCTTGAGGCCTTTGCTGGTGAAAGTGTCAACTTTGTGCTTCTTGATAATCTTCCTGACCACGTGCAAAGTCACTCAGAAAATATCAGTTATCTCTTCTATGGTACGATACGATCTCAGCATTATGTTAGAAATTTTTATAGTATAAATCCTAAATCTTACAAAGACGGATCCTGTTCCTGTCTCTTTTTTTCTTTGAAATACCGTCTTATCAAAGATTTTATCCTTCTTGTCTGCATCCATCATTTCAGATTCTCTTTGATGAACCGGAAAAGAAATGCGACTACTGCCACGATAACAACTAAGGTAACCACTTTTTCCAAGGTCCGATACAATGCATCAGTAATTCGGTGAAACATGAAGAAAATATATCAGGATAAATATCTGTGTTCTGAGCATACACAAGCCCGCAGGATTTTCAACTACAAAAAAAATCTGGAAATATTCCAGATCTTATTTTTATACTTATTTTTATACCTATTTTTCTTCGTATTCTTGGATGAGGTGGTAGAATACCTCGTCCGAAGGGAGATTCCCTTCATCTGGATCTTTAAGATCAGTATACATTATGAACTCCAATACATCGGTAATTGGTAATTCAAGCACTTCTGCCATAACAATTACTGCTATAGCCACATTTTCGGAAGGTTTCTTCATGCCACACACCGAAACATGCAGATGCGTATCCTTTTCTTCGTTTTCTTCGTTTATATACGTGATTGCTCCTTGGAGTCGTAAGGTTTCATATTCTGTCATCTCTCTCAATACAACATATTTCTCCTTATGTGCCAGATCAGCGGATGTAGGTGTTCCAAATTCTTCCATTAAGACCGTATTCCTTATAGCATTATAGATGTCTTTCAGAGAAGGAAATTTCACTTGTATATAATACTCCTCTGTATCATATATCGACAAATCTCTAATCACGATATATACTCCGGTTCGTTCTGTCGTATCTATGCGTTCCGGATCCTTGTTCAATTTTTCGAAGATTCCCAGTACGAGACTTTGAATCTTTTCTTCTTTTTGTTTGGTTAGTATCATTTTTTTTATTTTTGGAGGTTTCTTATGTTTATCTTATACACATTTACTCAAAAAAGTCAATTTATTTTACGGTAAATAAAAAACCTTCGAATAATCGAAGGAATATATTATTTTCTGATTCACTTTCTTATTTTGGCTCGCATCTTATCGTCCTTGATCAATGATTCTTTTTCCTGTTTCCCAATTCTCTTCACTTTGTATTCCAGCTTCATCACCATATTTCTCTCTCTGACTTTTTTACTCCGTACCAGCTTCACCGGTCTCCTGCTCTTCGTATACCTCGCTCAGGTCTTGGATGTGTTATGTGCAAGCACCCTTTTCTCGAGATCGTTGGTGATTCAGGTGTAAAGGGTTTTGTCCTTACAACGAAGTATATATACGTATCGCATAGTTTTGAAGGGGAAATAAATTTTATTTTTTCTTTTTTTAACAACCCCACCTAGCGCCTGTCGGCGCATACCTCCCCTGTCAGGGAGGGACGCTGAAACTAAATGTTCCCCTGATAGGGGGAAAGCCCGCCGGTGCGGGAAAGGGGTTGCCTGTGCGACTCTACTACTCCACCACACATTGACTCCTCTCGTTACACCCCACCTTCTTGATCTCCATACACTTATACGTACACTGAGGGGTCTGGGCGTTTCGGAAGTTGCTTATTATTTTTTCTACGGTTGTTTGGTAGTTCTTGTTGATCGCGAGCTGGCATGAGAGTGGGCATTGTCCATAGATACCGATACAATCGTCGTCCGTCTCACAGAATCCATATCTTTGTATCAGTGCCTCTACGTCAGCTTGGCTTGGGGTTCAGATTTTCGTCAACTCGTCTATCGTCGCTACTTGGTAATAATGGTTGCCTGCGGCCGCGTCTAATGCTTTCACGGCGCCTACGAAGTTCACGATATTTCATGGGACGAGATCGTCTTGGATATCCAAGTATAGTAAATCTTTTTTGGATTTAGAATCCTTTTTATGATTTACTATATTGTACATCCAATCCAAAATCTTCGTCACTTTCGTTCCTAGCTTTGTGGTGGATGTACTATAATTGCTCCATGATTGTCTATCGATGAACACATGATCGGAATGATCTTCAAAGGTTTGCTTCAGCGCCAAGGTGTCTGCCGCTATCGTCTGTTCGAAGCTTTCATCAGGACCGACTCAGGCCACGATAAGCGCTCACGAGTAAGGAATGGTGTCTGTCAGTGTTGTTCAGGTGTCTTGTGGGGTTGTTTGGGTTTGGGGTTTGAGCGAGCATCACGTAAAGGTAAGTAGTGCGAGCGTGGTTATAAGTAAGGAGAGTTTTTTCATGAGAAATTTTTTCTATATTTAAAACTAATATATCTGAACTATATTTTTTTCTGACTCGAAAACTATGGGCAGATTTTTCTAATTTTTCCCTATTGCTTATAAACTATGGGTAAATTTCCTTACTTTTTAACCCCACTTTCTTTTAAGGGGTCAATTTTCATCACTTTTTGACCCCATATTTTACGATATGTTCAAATTTTCCTACTTTTTTCCAGTTATTTTTTCAGATTACTGGAAATTATAGTAATTTTTCCAGTCATTTTATTTTTGCTTATAATCTTCATAGAGATCTGATTCTTCGTCCAAATCATCAAACATTCCTGTCGGCAAAAAATTCGCTCACGTCACGACATCTTTTCATGTCTTCTTTTCCAAGGCTTTCCTTGCGTTCTTCGCTATTTGCCCTCATTTCTTCGCTGGGATTTTATTTTCATCAAGTCATTTCGCTTCCGTGGTCTCTGCAATCTGTCTTGTGGAAAGTTCAGCCAAAGCGGTAAAAATCAGCTCCGCTTCACTCATATGATCTCTCAGGTTGTGTGATTTGAGGTTTTTTAAATCTTTATGGTCTTGGACTGATAATCATGTCCGTTCCTGATGGATGATATTGGTAAGGATAGCAAATTCATCTCACGATCTGACCTCATTATTCCTCCGATAATCAGTTAATTTATTTCTTGTCTCCTGTCACATCATCCTCTGCTGTATCCGTTTTTCGCTTCTTCCGTATTTCTGCCGGTTTTCTCTAGCTCTATTGAGTGATCTTTCTGGATCAATTATTTCTTGCATTCTTTGATATCATACCTTAGCAAGCCACGCCTTGATAGGTTCTGCTTTTTTGCTAGGGATTGATTGGACTAAACGAAGGATTGACTCTACATCTGCCACATCAGTAAGCCTCATTTTCCCATCTACCGATAACATTTTCAACTGGTCACAATTTGTGACCACTTCAGATCATTCGGCCTTCAAACGGCTTTTTAGTGTTGTTCGATAGTTTTTTGCTTTTTTATAATCCTCTTGGTCAGTTAGAATGCCGACAATATCAATTATAGAAAAATATCGCATTCCTTTTTCTTTATCCCACACTCTTCTGATTTTTCTTCCTTCAAAAATCGCGATAGCAATGTTTTCTGTCATCTGGTAATTTTTAGCATCTAAATATATATTGCGTCTCAATTATAAAAATCTCCCTTTTATTGTCAATCTATTTTTTGACAAACAAAAAAGCCCTCTGACCATGCAGAGGACAAGAGCATACTCCATGCTCCTTATATACTCCTTATTTTTTTAATTTTTATCGTCTGCCAAGGTGTCTGCCGCTATCGTCTGTTCGAAGCTTTCATCAGGACCGACTCAGGCCACGATAAGCGCTCACGAGTAAGGAATGGTGTCTGTCAGTGTTGTTCAGGTGTCTTGTGGGGTTGTTTGGGTTTGGGGTTTGAGCGAGCATCACGTAAAGGTAAGTAGTGCGAGCAGAGTTATAAGTAAGGAGAGTTTTTTCATGAGAAATTTTTTTATATTTAAAAATATTTTATTCTGATTTTTTTCTGGGATTCTCTTTCCATATTATTTTTCATCTCTACTTTACTCAAGCCCACGTAATTTTCAATAAGAGAAAAAGAGCCGAATGGCTCTCTTTCAAAAAATTATTTATTCTGATTTTTCTTCTTTTTTCTTGTCTCTCTTCTTTATTCAGTCTAATTTTTCTGGAGGTAAATCTCAATACATTCATTCAATCTCTTTTGGCTGCGTTATCAAATAATTCGATATAATATTTATCAATCCAAACATTTTATTGGCAGTTTCATGATCGTCTTTCAAATCTAAAATTCATGGATGAATAGATTCATTACCTATAACTCTAACAGTATCTAAAGCTTTTTGAATAGTGAGACTCAATCCTTTCGTCACCAATTCTCCTATATCTTTATTTATATCCGTACCGCTTTCTCACAATTGAATCATAAGTTTTTGTAAAGCAAGTCTAAGTAAAGCACAAGCACCACGCGGAGAGTCTTGTACTATTTTTGCCGCTTCTAAATAATCTTGTTTGATTTCTTCTTCCAAATCGTCGTTTGGTAACGGTACATTTATTGTCCTTGGATAAAACATTTTACAATTTTTTGCGTAATAACGTCAATTCACAGGTGTCCAATCCCCAAACCACAAAGAGATTTGATTACAATGCTGGCAAGTTGCCTTATAAACAGTTCAATTATTGCCCGCACATAATTGACTCCAATCTTGTTTGGCCAACACATCGCAATGTGGACACGTAAAACTAGCACCATTAAAAATTGGACTTACAAATTTATTTGTCATTTTTTTGAAAATAAATATTTAAAAATATCTTTAAAATATTTATACATTTTCTCTTGAAAATGTCAATCCATTGGTTATACCCATAGTACATCAAGAGTAGATAGGAGAGCACTGGCTCGTTCGTACTATCTCAGCAACCTGCTTCACGGTAAGGTGCTTCATCCAGCCTGAGAAGGAGAGATGTGACACACACAAACTTTTCGTCTTAGGATAGAAAGGTTTTACTTTTTTATTCTAAAAAAATGCTTATTCTAAAAAAAGACCTGACCAAATGTCCGCATTGCCACAAGCTTCGCGGGACTATTAAAGAGAAGCACAACGGGACGGTTCCTGTCTGGTGTAAATGTGATATGAAAGCCGCCGTAGAACCAAGGGCGAATCCATGCGCTATCTGTATAGGTGGCGAAGATTCTGATGATCCGAGAATCATTCGGAGGCCAATTTCCGATTGTAAGATTGAGGATGGGAGATGGGTGCATGTGGCCCATTATTGCGGACCAGCGAACTGGTAAAAGAAAAAAGAGCCGGAAGGCTCTATTTCAAAAAATATATATCTGGATTATTTCTGGGGATTGATTTCCATATTATTTGTTCAGTGTAATTCAATAAATGAAAGATGTGGGAATAATTTTAATCTTTTTTAGGAAGGAAATAATAAAATCCTTCGTTACTTATTTCTACTTTAATATGTTTTAATCTTTCGTGTAACGCTTCTTCTCTTTTCATAAAACGTTTATAATCTGCTTCTGAATTGGCTGATAATAAACCTTCTTCTTTTTGTTTTTCGTATGCTTCTTTATTGAAATATTCTAAGATCATTTCATTTCATTCAAAGAAGTTATTAATCAGTAACTTCCAACTGATAATATCAATTTCTCAATCTATTTTAAATACTTTTGTATATTTTCAATATCTTGGATTCTTTTCCAGGGTTATTTCATTTCTTGCCTTGTGACTATCTTCATCATAACTCAATATTGCTCCATCTAAGTGGCTAATTATTTTGCTTTTTATGTCGAATAAACAATGAATATATCTATGCATGTAATAGCTACCTGTTTTTCTATTAGATATTTCTTCTATTTGAAAAGCTCCATTTTTCTGATCTATGAAAAATTCTGTAAATATTATACTGTTGTTCTCTGCTAATAATCAAGTATCGGCGATTAGTTTAGTAAATAGTGGTTTAGTAGATTTTACAAAAAGATTTTCTTCTGAATACAGAGGTCAGTAATACAATCATTCATCTCGAGCTATTCTTTTGTAATATTTTAAGGGTACGGCACTTCTTCGATTTAAATATATTTGAAATGTTGTTCATTTGCTATAAAATTTTGCATATGTTTCTAAAAATTCTATTCGAAATCAGGATAAAGATAGAAGAAAAGGATGAAGTGGAATGAAATAAGATTTATAATACACCCCTTCTGGATTAAACGCTATATCTTTTTCATTAAAATATTTAGAAGGAATTCTTATAGCCGCCACTGCAGATTTTGGAAGTTTGTCTTCAGGGGTCACATTAAAAACGAAATTAGTTGCATGATTACTTATAAAATTTTTTATATCTTTATTTGTAAAATATTTTGGACTTAATATGGTTAAGTTTTTATTAAGTATAGATTTAATATTTTCATCTTTTTTCAAATAATCAATAATATCTGTTGCTATTTTTTTATTTTTCTTCTTCTGCATAGCTATAACTTTTTCCAAAAAAACACATTCATCAGATTCGCTACAGACATTTAAATATTCTTCTATCTCTTTATCATTCAAATCTGGTATGTGCCATCTTAATTTGTATATTTTCTTTATTTTTCATTCATTCATTTCTTTTGAAAAACAATAAAAGTATTCCTCTATTTTTCCACTCATCAGACATGGAACCTTAATTATTATCTTAAATCAGCTTTTACACTAGCAATTTCTTTTTCGGTAAAGAGCATCTGATTCGTAAAGATTTTATCTAATTGTTCAAAATTTTCAATAATAGGTGCATCGTCATGATTCAATCAATAATCTTCTAAATTTCTTCATTTACATCTGTTTTTTAACATTATAAATTGTGTTTCTAATTCCATATAAAAATCATGCTCCTCTTTGGATTTACTGTTTAATTTAAAAAAATAAAATAATGTTCCAAAACACCTATTACAGAAAGAAAAAGATTTATGTGATATTCTTTTTCATCCATGAGTTATTGCATTTCTGAACTTGTATATATGGATAATATTTTTTTTCACTACATCACCCATTTGTGAGATAGGAATGTTATTGGACAGCTTACTTATGAAAGAATTATTTTTCTTTTTAAACCAAAGAAAAAATCTTTCTTTCCTTCACTGTCGTTTATGGTATGACACATAAACCTCTAAACAAGTTATAATTTTTTTAATTGCTTCGTTATAATCTCATTGATAAAAAGCATAGCAAGAATCAACGAATTCTGCTGTGTAAGGCAAATTAAAACTATTAGAAAGTGGAAATTCCGAAATTGGCAAAGGTCGTTCCACATCTTTTTCGTTTTGACTATCTGTATCCGCTATTTTTAAAGATAATATATCTAATGTAGAATAGGTTTTTGCAAGAAAATGACATTTTTCATATCTGTAGTCAAACATCCTTTTGTTTATCTCTGCTAGAACACTATCAACATATCATATCAAAAAATCTTTTATATTTCACATATTTATTTCAGCAACAAACATCGGTGAAAGCTCTTTTTTAACCATAACCATTAAAAATGGTCACAATCTTCTTACTCTTATTTCGGATTTATGTAAAAAAAAAGAAATATTATTTATTCAACTCGGACAAGGCAAATTAAAACAGATAAAATAATCCTTTTTATTCGGGTCATTAAGATATTCGTCTGAAGAATGTGGTGTAGGCAATTCTTTCAAAATATCTCCTATAGTGTTTTCGTCCATACTCTAATTTATTTTTAAAACCATCTTCCTCTCATTCTGATCCAACCCGTACAAAAAAACAACAAATTATCGACATCCTTATCCATTTTTTATATAACATATTCTATATATTTATTACGCTTTTCCAACTCGAATACCAGTTCCCAACGATCGTCAACACGATCTTTGACGATCAGTAGATTACAGTTCTTAAATATCAAAAGATCTATTGCATTTTATAAATAGATCAATATGATCTCAACGTTCAAGATATTTTACGTGATTAACTATCGAGAGAAAATGACAAAACAATTGACCGTAGCAGATTTTTTTTGTGGAGCGGGATGATTTTCTGAATGATTCAGACAAAAATGATTTAAGATTGCCTTTTGATTAGACAATCGAAAACCAGCAGTAGAAACACATGACTTAAACCATCCTGGCATGCAAACAACCCATATGGATATATTACAAATTGATGCAAATAAAATTGATGATATTGTGCCAGATGTCGATATCATTGTATGATCGCCTCCATGCGTTTCTTTTTCTTATTCAAACAAAGCTGGAAAAGCAGATAAAAGCTTATGAATACAACTCATAGAACAATACCTCAGAATAGTACTTTGGAAGCAAGCAAAGGGCACATTAAAATATCGGATAATGGAAAACGTTCCTAATTCCAAGGATTATGTAAAAGATGAATATACTTGGGCAGAATTATGACTGCCATGAAAATGACCTTCATTAAAAATCCCGCAAAAACATATATTATTGGCTTCGGATTATTGAGCTCCACAAAATAGAAAAAGATTTGTCTGTGGCGATTATCCAATCCCTGTAAAAACGCATGAATGAAAAGAAGTCCTTGTAAAGACAGTCATGGAGTGCATCAAGAATCCTTTGGATTGAAAATGAACTAGTGAAATCAAAGATCCTATATATTGATTCACTATACCAAAAAAACAATTGACCGACCATTTCTATGATACAACAATAAGTGAACATGATTGGAAAAGAGCAAAAAGATTAAAAGAAGATCATGGCTTTATGGGAAAAATGTCTTTCCCTGAAAGTATAGATAGAACCTCTAGAACAGTAACAGCAACACAATCAGCTTCTACCAGAGAATCTATTATTTTTTGAGCTACAAAAAATAAAGAATGAAAATGGACAAGTTATAGATTACCAACCATAAGAGAGATTTCATGTTTCATGGGATTTCCGATAAACTATCAATTCACATGATGAAACGAATCTACAAAATATAAATTAGTCTGAAATGCTGTTTGTCCCCCAATGTCTGCAGCGCTTGCATGAGCTATTTTAAAAAGAGAAAAAATGGAAAATCCTAAGTTCATAAAAAACAAAGATGTGAAAGCGAGTGTTGATTTGACTTGAAGAGTAAGCAACGCAAAAAAACAAGCTCCGAAAAAAATCAATGCTAATTATTCTAGACATATTCCTTATCTTAAAGTCGGTAATTTGAGAGTCGAATTATCAAATAAATCTTCTGATTTTGAGAAATGAAAACATAAGCGAGAAAGCAATCTTCATCGATGAAGTTGAACAAGTGCAAAATCTACACAAGTAAAAGAATCTATAGTAGCCGAAAAAATAAAAGAAGAGAAAGAATTTCAAAAATTCATCAAGGAACTAGAAATCACGTTCAAAAAAAATCTCTTTTCTTCAAAAGAGATGCAAGAAAGATATTGTCTGATATCTAAATCAAAGGAACACTTCCACCCAGATGATTTGTTGGAATACATAAAAGAAATGGTGGATAAGTTTTTCCCTGAGAATAAATTCAATAAAAAACTTATTGAGAATAAAAATATAATAAATGGTAAATCAAACTTTCCTATAAGAGTATTAGCTTGATTGTATGCACTAAATCTTGCTGTATCTAAATTAAAATAATTACTGTATTTGCTTTTCTATATATTTTGCGTTTAGTCGAAAACATTTTTTGACATCTTTTTCTCCGTTAGGATATTCGATAACATCATTCTTATTTTTACCATGAGGTCTCACATGAGATACGAGATTTTCTTTTATTTTTGGAAGATTCTTGTTATTTCAAGCATTGATTCTTCTTTTTGTTTCGTCAAACACCCATCTTATATCAATATCCAAATCACTATAGGGAATATTCCAAAACATTACTTTTTTCAGGAATAAGTTTTTCTTATCATCATACTGAAAAACCACGAAAAAGAATTTCTTGTCCATCATTTGTAATATATCTGAATCCTCCCGTTCTTGATTGACAATCTCTTTTGGATCAAAAGCAGGGAACGAAATGGATTCCTTGAGCTTCCCTTTTGAATTTAATCTGATTACCTTCATTGTTACATCAGCTTTTTCAAATTCTTCTATCTTTTTTCATTTGACTCATAGAATCAGCCTCGCTAATTTTGCAGGATATTCTTTATCTTTAACATTCAAATCGATTCATAGCTTATTAGCTATTTCCTGTGGGGTTATCCCAATATAATCATTGAATTTTCTAGCGATATATCATTCAAAAGATTCTTTTTTTAATGCTGCGAGATCATCAAATATAGATTCACTCTCTTCCGCTTGTCTCAAAAGACCATCAATTATTTTGTTCACGTATGTCTGTTTTAGACTGAATGCCCTTGGTTTTGCCGTTATATCAGAACATGGTTGTTGTGTCCTATCCAAATTATTTCTTGCTTTGGTACATGCTCAAAGATAGAAAGTATCTCATTCTGAAAGTTCATGAGCTTTTCAGTCCATTACTTTTCTCTGGATTTTTTGCCAGTCCTTTTCCATCATAAGCAAATCCTTTTCAGGAAAACTTCGTAAACTAATTAATTCTATAATATAATCCCAAAACGATTTATCTTTTTCATAAAGATAGAACATCAGCAAAAGATTTTTGTTTTTTTTCAAGAAACTGCAGCTTTTCCGTTCTTCTTTAATAATCTCCATAAAACTTATCTTATTCATAACTAATCTTTCTTTGGAGACTTTTTTTCAGGATTTTAATTTTTTCAAAGGAGATGTTTTCAATTCAAGTCATACTTTTGGAAAGTCTGGTTCTGGTCTTGGATTTGGTTCATATAAGAAATAATATTTTTCTATTATATTTCAGTATCATCATCTTCATCAAACATTATTTCAAATTTCATTCACAATCGATTCATCAACAAAATCCCTCAATCTATTATGAAAAAGTTTTTGGGCGTATTGTAATATCGAATTCGAATCTGAGTCATCATATGGTAAAACCATCCGAAATTTAAATCAGATAAATTAGTTTAAAGTCTGTATTTTAGAAAGGTATTTAGCTGCGTAAAATAACACCATTGACTGCAACCCTAAATACACCAACACCAAGAAGAATATCAATTCCCCGGGAAGGTCGGTCCTTATAAGCAATATCACGTTAACGATCATCGCTCCGACACTCGCTACTATCCGGTACATATAATCCGTCTTGCTGAATATCTTGGCCAACATCGGCACCTTGTGTGCGTAGAATATCATCGATGAACTCACGATATTCCGGATGATCCCCCGGCTTACTACCGCTCCTACGTCGCCGCTGAAATACGAGAATAAGCTCACGTAGATCGCGAAATTGATCACGAGGAAAACGACGAGGTTCTGCACGACGCTGTTGTATCCCACCTTCTTGAGCAGGAATACGTTAGCGATAAAGGTCGCTATCACCGCCCGATAGAGCAGATGATTGACGGCCATGAACGAACCCATATGCGTTATATAGTAGACGATGAGAATCAGAATAAGGATGACATTGAAGAGCTCCAAGACTTGCTTCGTCCGTCACGGCATCGCTGTCATAAACCCGTACAACGCTTCCACGGTCTTGGACGTGAAGACTTTTTTGGGTGCGGTGATCCTCTCGCCTGCGAGGATGCGTCTCACGGAGACATCTTTCTTTTTGTCCGCTGACACCGGCGTGAATTGGAAGACCTTGTATACGAGATAATACAACCCGGTAAGGATCAATGAATTAACCGTAAGGGCAAGATATATATTTTTTATCTGATCAAACACGACGAGGAAGATTGTCCCCAACGACAGGACTCCTAATTTATACCACATATACTTTTCGACGGGCTGATGAAGACCGACTAAGAAAATCATAAACGCAACCACTCCCAAATGCAGTACCCGCAACATCGCGAACACATTGAAGAACGCTATCCATCCCCCTAATGCTAACGAGATGATGAGTAACAACGCGATACAGAAATAGAATCCTATTTGAAAGACGGACTTCCCGTCTTGATAGTTAGTAAGCTGTGAACCGACTCGAAGTACTAAGTTCAGCGTAAGTAATGATAGTGCTGTGACCGTAGCATCTAGTCAGAAGTAATTACACACACCGAAGAGTCCGGCCATGATAATTATCCATGCGAAATATAATGCGTATCTTTGGAGGACTTTGGAACCTTCGACCTTGATTGTCCTTGTCGCACCATAATACCCGAAAAACATCCCGACGAAAATCAACGGAACGAACGCAAGATACCACAAACCTATCCCACTAAAGAACAGGACGAATCCTACGACAACGACAGAGAGGAGTAAAAGAGCCATAATATTTTTTTTAATTTAAAATTTTTTTAATTTTTTTTAACAACCCCCTTCCCGCCTTGGCGGGCTTTCCCCCTATCAGGGGAACATTTAGTTTCCAGTGTCCCTCCCTGACAGGGGAGGTATGCGCCGACAGGCGCTAGGTGGGGTTGCCTGTGCGACTACAACGCAAAATTCGTAGTCACTGCCCGCATCAGCACATAATGCAACAATATCGCTAACAATATAATGAGCAACAATCTACCGATGTTTTTGTTTCTGAGATATCTTGCTGCGAAGATAACCATCCCTCGAAGTCCAACACTCATCAGCATATACGAGAGTCCAAATTGGTTGACTGAGAAGAGGTAGATCTCGTTCGCTAAGGTATACACCCCGAGTAAGGACACAACGACGAGTAATATCAATTCCGTGATATCGTAGAGTGATGACAACACCGCTGGGAGGTCGGCGAACTTGAGGAGCAAGTCTTTTTGTAAGAATTTCCAGTAAATAGCAGATGAACCAAATGATGCGTAATCCTGGTTCTTGAGTGAGATATGCGCACCGAGTGATTTAAGGATTCTGACGTTTTCCATACGCTCGAGTTCTTTGTCGACATCTGTCGTAGTGACGAGCGAATCCGGAAGTATCGTAACGTTCGGATCCTGGACGCTCGCAAAATAATCGTCGTCTATCTTTTCTATCATTTTGAATATCGCTTGGATGGTCTCTCTGATCTTTTCGAAATTGGTCCCCATACGGAGCTTCTTGAGCTCTTCGACGAGTTCCTTGAGTTTTTTATTGTCCTGCATCGAAATCAGTCCGGTCGCTCTCTTGGTACATTCATCCACTTTTTCAAACACTCTGACAATAATTTTTTTCGCTGATTCCAATTTTTCATCGACATAGATTTTCTTCTCGGCTGCCTCCGTTTGCTTGATCGCTTCCTTGACCGCGGCCTTTCTTTTCTCCGCTTCCGCTTTGGCCTCTGCGATGATCATATCGCTCTCTTTTTCGGTGATCGGCATACTAAATCTATTGATGGTTCTGATCTCGAATCCCACGAAGCTGAAAAAATTCGCGGCTTCCTGGAGGTCGCTATATTTGGTGACGATCTCTATCGTCTGAAAATTTTGTTCTATAGTAAAATAGATATCGCCAAACGTTTTCTTGTCCTGGAGAAATTCTTTGACGGAGAGGATCAGAATATTATTGGTTTCGAGGAGTTTCCTAGCAAGCAAGGAGGCGTCAACACCCACCAGCATCTCGACATTGTATTTCTGGTCTTTCTCTTGTTTGATACCATTTACGCTGAATGTCATCACAAAAATACTAGGTAAAAAGCCATAACTTCCGCTGACTTTATGCTTTTATATTGAATTTTCAAAGAAAATCAATATAAGGACCCCGTTAAAGTAACCAATTTAGCTATTATGATATCTACGATTTCTAGACACGATATGTAAACACATAGACAACACAACCAAGGACGGAAATATCCAAGTCCTTTTTTCTTCTACTGCTTTATAGTGACCACAAACAAATCCACCATCCGCATCGGCGGATACCTCCTCCTTTATCAAGGAGGCCATTGGCAAAAAGACGGTGTCCCTTGATAAAGGGAAGGGTACCTTTAGGGTAGGGATTTGTTCGCTCAATAGCTTTTATCACTCTATTACAAAAACCCATGAAAAAACTTCTTCGGACCATCATCATGCTCGTCCTCCTTGTCGGCGTAGGATTCGTCTACCTCGTAAAGAATCCAGAACTCCCAATTTCTCAAAAAGTCCTGACCGCCATCGGTATGGATCTGACTTCAGGCAAACAAGCCGCTATCGATCCCAACTGCATCAGCTACTTCGACGGATGTAACACCTGTATGGTATCTGGCGGAATCATCGGTGGATGTACAAAAATGTTTTGTGAAACTCCCGCTGAACCACAATGTCTCGAATACATACGAACTGGTATGGATTTAAGTAATTGTATCAGTTACTTCGACGGCTGCAATAATTGTACAGTAGAAAACGGCAGACCAAGTGCGTGCACGCTTATGTACTGTGAAAGACCGGCACAGCCAAAGTGTAATGAATACGCGAGTGGTGACACTGCAAGAATAAATATTTACAACTGCAAAACATATTTTGATGGCTGCAATACCTGCAGCGTAAAAGACGGACAACCTGAAGCCTGTACAGAAATGTACTGCGAGACACCAGCGGAACCAAAATGTTTGGAACTCAATGATGAGGAAGATAACGGAACTGTCGGCATGGCAAATCCTGCATCAACTAATTGTATAGATAAATGATGAACACTAAATATAGTTACCTCATCAGACGGCGGACAAGTCGGTATGTGTACATTCTCTGATGGATCCGTCTGCGAAGAACGAGCATACATGAGAGGTGAATGTAAACCATGAGACAACAACCAATGATCATCTGTCCCTAGCAATCCAGGAGAAGAAGAGCCTACTATGTGTACCATGGATGCCAAACAATGTCCCGATGGTAGCTATGTCGGTAGAAGCTGACCAAACTGCGAATTCGCACCATGCCCAGGCAACTAAACAACAGCGATTACATGTAAAAAAAACAAACAGCTGTCTTATTTTCTTATTATAAGAGAGAGATAGGAAACCCAAGAGATTTATTTCTAAATAATCAAAGAGATGAAAAAACTTCTGTGATTCCTTTGTATATTATTGCTTTTGGGACTAGGATTTCTCTACATTATCAAAAATCCCAAACTTCCCATCGCTGAAAAAATATTGACCACACTCAACATCGACATACCAACAAGTATATCAGCAGCTGATATCAGCGGTTGTCTTATTTACTTTGATGGCTGCAACAACTGTCTTATCTCATGAGGTGTCATTGATGGTTGCACCAAGATGTATTGTGAAATCCAAACCGAACCTAGATGTCTCGAATATGCAAGTTGAACCGAAGATACCGGAGTGCTACAAAACTCAGATATTACAAGCGTTGTTGATTTCCAATCATGTATGGATGCCGGCAACCCTATCATGGAATCCTATCCGAGACAATGCGCCCACAATTGAACAACATATACAGAAATCATCACTGAAGAACCTACGGCTTGCACGATGGAATATATGCCTGTCTGTGCTAGCGTAGCTATCCAATGTGTAACAACTCCATGCGATCCTATACAACAAACATTCAGTAACAAATGTATGATGAACGCAAACAAATTAGCAACTTTCTTACACGACGGAGAATGCTGATCAGTAAATAGATAATCCCCGAGGAAAATAAAATAACTAAGAGCCTCCCTGATAAGGGAATAATGGTTGTCCTCTGATAGGAGGAAGGGACCCGGCAAACCGGGTAGGAGGTTGGGTATCCAACCAAATAGCTTTACCACCTTGTAAAAAAACATGGAACAAATTATCTGAAATTCATTCCTCGACCAATACTTCGACGAACATACGATGTCCCTCCATATCAAGGAAGGTCGCCCTATGCTCAGAAAAAAAGGTACGCCAGGAAATCGAAAACCAGAAATCGATACTAAGTCTTTTGCCAAAGCAGAGATGGCGGAATTCATCCAAAAAATTTACAATGAGATAGATAGTAGAGATGATGGATTTATGGAGATCGATAGAAAGCTGTCCAAAGTCTTACAGCTCGGGCCGTATAGAATAGTCATAGTCTATCCTCCCCTGTCTGATGGATTGGAAATGACGATCGTCAAACCAATCAAAAAGTTGACGATGGAAGATTACAAACTTGAAAAAGATGTCTTCGAGTTATTGAGAAATGAAGCAAAAGGTATTTTGATTTCCTGATCACCAGGAAGCGGAAAAACAACATTTGCTCAAGCATTGATTGACGTCTATCACCAAGACAATCATATCATCAAGACGATTGAATCACCACGTGATCTGTTGGTAAGTGATGACATCGTGCAATATAGTTTCACCTATGGAACGCATGATGAAGTCAGAGATATCTTATTATTATCGAGACCAGATTATACTATCTATGATGAAGTAAGAAATACCTCAGACTTTGAATTGTACAAAGATTTGAGATTGACGGGAATCGGATTGGTGTGAGTCATTCACGCTTCGAGAGCCGTAGATAGTATCCAGAGATTTTTGGGAACTATTGAAATGGGAATCATCCCACAGGTAATCGATACGGTCATCTATATAGATAAATGAGTGATACAGCAAATTTATAGATTAGCGCTTACGGTCAAAGTTCCTGAGGGAATGGAGTCAGAAGATTTGGCTAGGCCGGTAATAGTCGTCACAAGTTTCCTTACGAAACAAGTCGAATACGAAATCTATACCTTCGGAGAACAGATAGTCGTCATGCCGCTTTTGTGAACTGCAGATGGCGAATGAAAAGTTGCTAGCAAAGGAAAAACAGCATTGTCGGATTATGCGAAACATACGATCACGCAGAAGCTGCAACAATTATTACCATGTGATTTCCTCTTGAAAATAAAATGAAGTTCAACGCTCGCGCTCTACATCCCGGAGATGTACAAAGGCCGCGTGATCGGCAAAGCCGGAGCCAACATCAACGACCTAGAGAAGAATTTATGATTGAAAATAGATATCAAGAGCTTTGAAGATTTACCGCTCTTGGAGGTGAAGACGCAGGTCAGTATGCCAAAGAAAAATGCGAGGACGGATATCATCTTCCCAGAAGAATTCGCCAATCAAAATATCTGTTTCCTTATCGGAGACGAAGTCGCCTACTTTATGGCCGATGACCGTGGGGTCGTCAGTATCAAAAACAAAGAGCTCGTCAAAGCCATGGGCAAAAAAGGCTTTGTCATAGTAGATACAAACAAACTATAAAACAAATATTTTGTCTCCCTTTGTAAGGGGAGAAGCCGAAGGCAGAGGGGTTTGGGTCCCCGACTCAATAGCTTTTAAATCTTTCATTGTGTAGTATGAACAACTTCCATTTCGCAAAAATTATCGCCGGTGTCGGACCGACATTAGCCAAAGAGACCGTACTTTCCAAAGTCATCAATATGGTCGACGTGTTTAGAATTTCGCTTTCTGGCGGATTCGATGACAACAACAAAAAATATATCGATACTATTATGAAGTTGGATAATAGCAAAACTGTCATGCTCGAAACCAGAGGGTCTGATATCAGAATCAAAAATGTTGTAGATATCAAAGTCAAAGCAAGACAAACGATAGAGCTCGATTATAGTGAATATGCGCAAGAGCACGATAAGAAAATTTTCATCGATGCACCGTTCTTGAAAGATTTGAAAGTCGGACAAGTGATAGAGTTCCAGCAAAGTGGTGTCGTGATGAAGATCAAATCTAGCAAAGAAAATCTTGTCATGTGCGAAGTGGTGGAATGAGGATGGATCCTCCAGTTTGATAGAGTATTTTTCAATAAATATGATTTGGATCTCCCGTTCTTGGGCGAAAGAGACAAGCACGATATCCTTCGAGGATTGGAATACGGCGTACATGTGATGGCCGCTTCCATGACCAGAACCAGCGACGATATCATAGAATTGAAAGAATTCCTCAAGACCAAAAACGCAGCGAATATGAAAATCCTCGCAAAAATAGAAACGGAAGAAGCATTGGAAAACATAGACGAAATCTTGGAAATCTCTGATGGACTCATCTTCATGTTTGAGAAAATTGAGAAGCCAATGAAAGCGATGAAGCTCAACGAAGAGACGCTCATCAAGAAATGTAAGGTTGCCGGCAAACCCGCTATCGTCACCTTCGTAGGTAGATTCGAAAAGAACAAATATCAGCTCATCAATGAAGCGCAATTGAAAAAGTTCTCCGGCTTCGCTGCTGATGCATACATGCTCGATACCTTGCTTCAAGAAGACGATCCTTTGAAAATCATCACCGAACTTTCTGATGAATTGGACAAGCTCGAACTCAAGATCCCAAAAGAAGAACTCGTACGTTTCTACGCCAACAACGAATATATGGTCAGAGATTATATCATCTACAACGCGCATAGGACAACCCAAGAAGTGGATGTCAGAGCGATGGTATTGTATACGGAAAACGGCTATTCCGCAGGAAGATTATCAAGTTTGAAACCAAGAGTACCGATTATCGCTTTCACCAAAAGCGACGACAATTACAGATACTTGAATATCTTGCGATGAGTGAGAGGATACAAGATTTCACAATCATTCAGTTACGAGAATTTAAAAAGAATAGGAAAAGAAATGATCAGAATCATCTTCAAAGGAAATATTTCTCTCGACGACAAAATCATCATCGTACAGGCGAACGAATTGACGAATGATGAAAAGACAGGCATGATTAATGGTTTGGAGTTATATAAGTTTAAAAATATTTAGCCACACATCGTCGCATATCGCCTCAGATAGTTTCAGGTTGTAGTGATAGAGTATGATTTGTAACAATCTGTAGCGTCCGCCAATGCGGACTTGCGACAATCTGCAACGAAAATAAATGAGTAAATCCGCTTCCCCAAGCGGATTTTTTTTCTTAATCACCGTCGGCAGATGCACGCCACGAGATAGTAAAAAATTCTTGGATAAAGAAGTAAAATAGAACGAACCGAAATGGGGACCCGCTTTTGCGGGGTTTGAGGTGAGTTAGTAGATCATGTATTTTCGGAGCATTCGTTCAGAGTATTGCATCTGCCTAGCGTTTTTGCTTACTTTTGGGGTGATGCCAAAAGTAAGCCTAGCGGAGCGTTTAAAAAATATACAATAATCCTGGCTTTAAATACATATTTGGGATACAATTTTTTATAACGAATTTTCTGTTGCAATAGATACTTGATACTATATATAGTGGCTACCTTTTTCCGTACACCACAATATATTGTGTATTATACCAACTTTCAAGAAATTGTAAATACCAAATTTAACTAACAACTAATAACGAATAACTAACAACGAATGAATTGTTTACTTATAAACTATTGTGGATTACAATAGTTCATAAAAAAACAAATTCCTACACTGTTCACTGTTAGTTATTCACTGTTCACTGTTAGTTGTTCACTGTTCACTAAGTTTTAATTATTAGAGTAACAAAGTATGGCTATCTACAAAATCAGGAAAAGAAATGGAGCGATTATCGATTTCGACGTCAACAAAATCGAGATGGCAATCAAAAAAGCTATCGAAGCCGTCGGCGGCACTGACTTCAAAGAAGTATCTACACTTGCGAAGAAGGTAGGCAAAGAACTCGAAAAGAAAGTAGGCAAAGAAATCCCTGATGTAGAATCCATCCAAGATATCGTAGAACAAGTTCTCGTCAAAGAAGGACATGATAAAGTAGCAAAAGCATACATCCTCTACCGCAAACAGAGAGAGCAATCTAGAGCTGAAGCGAATGTCGTCGTCGAAGTAGGCAAGACTATGGACGAATATCTCGATCAAAGCGATTGGAGAGTTAATGCAAATAGTAACCAATGATATTCACTAGGAGGATTGATCCTGAACGTATCAGGAAAAGTCATAGCCAACTATCGGCTCAGTCATATCTATCCAGCAGATATCGGAACCGCACATAGAAACGGCGATTATCATATACACGATCTCGATATGTTCTCCGGATACTGTGCAGGACGAAGTTTAAGACAGTTATTGGAAGAAGGATTCAATGGACTAACCAATAGAGTACAATCAGCGCCACCAAAAAACCTACAAGCAGCAGTCAATCAGATGATCAACTTTTTGGGAACATTACAAAACGAACGGGCAGGCGCGCAAGCGTTCTCTTCATTCGATACCTACTTGGCTCCTTTCGTACACAAGTACAAGACGGAAATAGAAAAAGAGCTTGATGATATAGGAATGAAATTCCCTACTCCCGAAGCCAAACACGACTATATCTACAAAAAAACCAACAAATATGTTACCCAACAGATGCAGAACTTCGTTTTCGGATTGAACGTTCCATCACGCTGGGGAACTCAGACGCCATTCACCAACATCACACTTGATCGAAAATGCCCTGAGGATCTCAAAGAAAAATCATTGATGCTTGGAGGTATCGAAAAATGATATTACCCAAAGAAATTCAGCGAGCTCGAAGACGAGATGAAGATGATCAACAGGATCCTCATCGAAGTATATACCGCAGGAGATCGGACAGGATCAGTATTCACCTTTCCTATCCCAACCTACAACATCACAGAAGACTTCCCACGGGATGATCCGGATATCGATCTGCTCTTCGAAATGACAGCAAAATACGGAATACCATACTTCCAAAACTTCATTGGATCTCAATTCAAAGTCATCAAAGACAAAGACGGCAATGTCACCAAAGAGATAAATCCCAACGCCTACAAGCCAGGTGCGGTGAGATCAATGTGTTGCAGACTACAATTGGATCTGACACAATTGGAAAAGAGATGAGGAGGATTATTCTGATCAGCAGAGATGACATGATCCATCGGAGTAGTGACGATCAATATGGCCAGAATCTGATACAATTTCAAAGAAGATATTGACGGTTTCAAAGCCCAAGTACGCCACCTAATGAATTTAGCCAAAACTTCTCTTGAACTTAAAAGAAAAGAGATTACAAAGCGATTAGACTTAGGATTGTATCCGTATACCAAGAGATACCTAAATTCCTTTAGAAATCACTTCTCTACTATAGGACTCAACGGTATGAATGAAGCAATCCTCAATTTTACTAACGGCAAATTCGACATCACCACCGACGAAGGCAAGAAATTCGCGACTGACATACTAGATTTCATGAGAGATATCCTCAAACAATACCAAGAGGAGACAGGAAACCTCTACAACCTCGAAGCGACACCAGCAGAAGGAACTACCTACAGATTTGCAAAAGAGGACAAAAAACAGATACCAAACATCATCCAAGCAGGAACCCACGATGCTCCGTACTACACCAACTCTACCCAATTACCAGTAGGATATACAGACGATCCATTCGACGCATTGGAGCAACAGAACGATCTACAATGCAAGTATACAGGAGGAACCGTTCTCCATCTCTATATGGGAGAAAGAGTATCCAATGCACAAGCATGCAAACAGCTCGTCAAAAAAGTCATAGAAAATTATCAGTTGCCATACGTCACGATATCACCAGTCTTCTCCATCTGCCCTAAACACGGATACGTCATCGGAGAACACGATTTCTGTCCAAAATGTGATCATGAACTTGGATATACCGGAGATGAATTTAATATAGATATCAGACAAAAACATACATCAGACCCTGAAAAGCTCAGAATCATCGAAGAAAGAAAAATGAATGGGTAAAAAACTTCGTCACATATTGCTACAGATCGTCTCAGATTGCCACATATTGTTGTTGAATAGCTACAATCTGAAGCAACCTGAAACGTGAGCATAGCGAACTTGAATCTATCTGTAGCCAACAATAATACACTTCCCCCCCTTTTACCTTCTTAACAAAAAGCCGCCATGCAAACCTTCTACAACAAAGAATGAAAGGAGATCCAAAGAACTCCATGCCAAGTGTACACCAGAGTTATGGGATACCTCAGACCAGTAAGCCACTACAACATCGGAAAAAAATCCGAGTTCTATAGCAGGAAGTATTTCGACGAGCAAAAGACTTCGAACTCAGCGTTCGTGAGACATTTTGCACCAGAATTCGTTGCATGCGGATGCGAAGCATAATATCATTTTATTGTTCGCTTTATGGTAATGACAGAAAACAATAAGATAGGAGTTGGATTTGGTGTTATGATTCTGAGAGAAGGGAGAGTACTTCTCGGACAAAGGCATGAGGATCCTACCAAAGCCGATTCCGAGCTTCATTGAGAATGAACCTGGACCATGCCAGGTGGCAAGATGCATTTCGGAGAGAGTTTCGAAGAGACTTGTTATCGCGAGACACTCGAAGAGACAGGTTTAAAAATTAATAAAGCTACTATCAAAATAATTAGTATAACCAACGATATAGTACCCGACAAACATTTCGTAACGATAGGATTTTTGTGTGAAGATTGTGAAGGAGAACCGCAAGTCATGGAACCAGACGAAATCACCAAACGAGAACGATTTGATCTCAACAACCTACCTACACCACTCTTCTTCCCAAGTGAGAAAGTGATCAAAAATTATCTTGCAGGAACTATTTATAAACACTAATATACAAGTAAAGTTACAAAACAGAAATATAGAGAGAATACTCTGTTTTACAAAGCTTTACTTTTTATTTACTATAAAAATACCATGCGCTACACCGATCCTATATATGGTACCATTGAGATCCAAGAACCAGTGATTTTGGAACTTATCCAAAGTCCTACACTTCAAAGATTGAAAGGTATCGATCAAGCATGATATCATGATAAGCATTTTCCTAATTCCAAACATACACGTTTTGAGCATTCTATGGGCGTATATCTGTTATTAAAAAAATACTGAGCATCGCTTGAAGAACAGATTGCTGGATTACTTCATGATGTTTCTCATGGTACATTCTCTCATTGTCTGGATTATGTATTCGAAGAATGATCGCAAAAAGAACAAAGCCATCAAGATAATATTTTCGAATCTTTTATAAAAAAAACTGACATCCCTGATATTCTCAAAAAATATAATGTAGATATCGATTACATCATCGATGATACTCACTTTCCCCTCAAAGAAACCACATTACCTGATCTCTGCGCCGACAGAATAGATTATTCACTGAGAACAATGCTGTATTATGAAAAACAAACCCTACCGAATATTACGTATTTTCTTGATCATCTCATCGCCAAAGATGGTATATGGATGTTTGATGACTTCGATTCAGCTAAACACTATGCAGAGACATTCCATAGAGCTAACGAGATATATTATTCCGGTATTGAATCCGCTATCATGCATCAAACTGTTGGTAATTGTCTTAGATATGCTTGGAAGCAATGATATCTTGATATGGATGATTTCTACACTACCGACCAACAAGTGTTAGACAAAATCACTGCTCATATTGAAACCGACGATCAATTGAATATCTATTGGCAACGCATGAATAATAAAATCCCGTGCAAGAACGACCCCAACGATTTTGACTTTCATATCTTCTGCAAAAGCAGGATTGTCGACCCACTCTTTATACACAATGATGCCATACAAAGAGTTTCTGATATCGATAGAGAATGGGGAGCAATTGTACAAACCAAAGCACCACCAAAAGAATACTTCTTGAAGTTTGCAAAATCATTGTAGGGGCGATTATCAATCGCCTAGGCGGATAATATCCGCCCCTACGCCAACTATTTATTTTATTATGTTTGAAAGCGTGAACATTGCAGGAATACAGCAAAGCACAATGATCGACTATCCAGGTAAGATAGCCTGCGTAGTTTTTACGCAATGATGCAATTTCCGCTGTCATTTTTGCCACAATCCTGAATGCGTATTGCCAGAGAGGATGCAGCTATTCCAAAACGATCTCATCCCAGAAGAAGCATTCTTCAATTTTCTCAAAGCCAGAAAATGACTCCTTGATGGAGTAAGCATCTGTGGTGGAGAACCTACCCTACGACCTGACCTCTACGACTTTGCCAAGAAGATCAAAGAGATGTGATTCTTAGTCAAGTTGGATACGAACGGGAGGGATTGGCAGATCGTCAAAAGAATGATCCAGGATAAAATCTTAGATTATGTAGCGGTAGATCTGAAACATTCACTCCATCGTTATGTTGATGCTATCTGAGTAGAACAACCACCAGAATTTTATAACAGTTATCAGAAATTGTTGCAAGTATTGTTGGAGAGCAAAATAGATTTTGAGTATAGAACTACCGTCGCAAAAGGGCTTCATACCGCGGACGATATTGAAAATATGGCCGTCTATATCAGATGAGCGAAACATTATTACCTTCAGAATTATATCGGCGGAAATACACTCGACCCTGATTTTTGATGAACACCATTTAGCGATGAGGAACTCGAAGAGTTCAAAAAAATAGCTGAACGTTATGTCCAGCATTGTGAGATACGTAAATAAACTTCGTTTAGTGCTAAGTTCTAAGTATTAAGTTTTAAGTAAAAGACTTGTATTTCTATGAACTATTGTAATATACGATAGTCAATAATAGAACAAATTCCTTCACTTAGCATTTAACACTTAGCATTTGTTTAATTATTTCTTAAAGTGATTTAAGCATTCATTGTAGCCTGCTTCGTAGGCTTTTTTCATTTTCTGCTTGTCCGTATCCAAAACTTTCAAGGGTACGGTGATATAGAATGGATGTTCAACCAAGGGGAGATTCTCTATAGTATTGTTCCTCAATAATATTTCAAAAGCGATGGATAAGGTATCCAGGACATTGCTTATCTTCTGATTTTCTCTGAATCTATTGAGCGCGATACCGATGATCTCCGTCTTGGGATATCTTCTCTTCGCAACATCTACAGGAAAATTATTCGTCACTCCTCCGTCCATCAACATCTGACCCTCATGGGGAATTACAGGAAATATTCACGGAATAGAGATGCTTCCCAACAGTATCGTAGGCAGATCGCCTTTGGAAAGCGCACTGAATTTTCCGGTATTCGCATTGGTGATTCCGATATAGGTTTTGATGGGAAGCTGAGAAATATCTTTGGGAAGATCATGTTTGAACTGTTCAAAAAGTCCGTTGGATTTCAATAAGCTCTTCCTTGAAAGGAGATTGAGTGCATAGATATTCAGGAATTTTTTCGTATGCAAAAACATATCATAGATTTCCTCGACTTTATGTCCCGCTGCTCGATAGCTTGCCAAAATAGCTCCTGCACTGACACCATAGATTGCTTTGATGTTTTTTTTCAGCCCTAGCTCTTCCAATCACTTTAATACTCACAATCCATAAAATCCTCTGGTCCCTCATCACGAGATCACGAGCACGTATTCCTTTTTCTTCGACAAGAACGAAAACATTCACATACTTTTATTTAAATTCTAAATTTTAAGTTCTAAGTGTTAAGTGAAAGAATATCTTTATATGACTATTGTAGTATACAATAGTAAATACTACCACTAATTCCAATACTTAGCACTTAGCATTCAACACTTAGCATTTTTTATTTTATAAGTTCTGCCCAATCACCTGGTTTCACACCTGCCGCATTCGCTTCTTCGATATCGATATGGAAGTCTAAAGCGTAATCGTCCTTCGCTCTGACGGCTACATTTTCAAATATAATTCCTCTGATACCTCCTACGTGCATCTTGACGACATCACCATTTTTTATTCACATTTCTGCCGCTTCCTTCACGGTACAATGCAGATGTCTTTGTGCTATGATAGCGAATGGTCCGTAGACTTCTCCTACGGGTCACACGATTTTTATATAGCCCAAGTCCTTCGTATCTCCGGATACTTTTATCGGTGCGGTGACTCATAAATTATATGCATCTCCGATACTGAGTTCCACCTGTGTGGTTTTCCTATTTGGTCCGACTACTCTCACCCTCTCTATCTTGCCCTTCTCACCAACTAGTGTAACGAGCTCTTCAGCGGCATATTGCCCTGGTTGAGTGATAGTTTTAAATACTTTGAGTTCGTATCATTTACCAAAAAGCTTCTCACAATCGCTCTGTGATAAGTGAACATGTCTATTGGATATTCATAATGGTATTCTCATGAGAGATGATGAAATGATAAAATGATGAAATGCTCTTTTTTAGTCATTTCGACAACTACAAGGAGGAGAAATCTTATATAAAGGCGCAGATTTCTCTTTTCATTCGAAATGACCTGTTTAGTTTAAATTTTCAATTTGGTAATAACATCTTCTATCTGTTTATTCAGCTCTTCAAGTGTTCCATCGTTATTAAATACGTGGTCTGCGAGTTTCATACATTTAGCGATATTTTGTTTGTTTGGATCTTCATTGTCCATTTCTATTTTTTCATGATGCTCGAATTCTTCGAATGAGACATTGTCTTTTTCTCCGCCTCTAGAAACGATTCTTTTGTATCTTATAGTTATATCAGCATCTACGGCAAAAAGATAAAATGTTCATCACTTCGATCTCATCGCCTCTACCTCACCTACTGCCATCAAACTTTCTATCACTACATTTTTTCAGCTGGCTTGTGCCCTATCATATAGTTGTTCTGCCATATATCCATTTCCATATGTTGTACGGAGATGAGTGGCCATATATATGTAACTATCTCTATTGAGTGGTAAATTTTGTTCTCTACATTTTTCTCTTAAAAATTCAGTCATAGAGAGATATAAGAATCAATGTTTCTTTACCAAAAAATCTACAACGGTTCACTTTCCCGCTCATAATGTTCCGCATATACCGATGATAATCATGGCTAAATGATTAGGGGATAAATTTTTTCTAGTATAGTTATTTCGCTGAGAAAATGAAAGATATTTTATACCTACCAATATACAAACCAGATGCACGCCAGACGCTCCCCGAATTCGAAGCAATCAACACGAACGAACCGTAGCGGGTCCCGCCGCAGGTGGGGCGGAGGTGAGATGGTAAGCTATCCTGTTTGAAACGACAGTTCAGTCGGTTTGCATCTGGAAAGTCTTTTTGCTTACTTTTGGGACATTGCCAAAAGTAAGTCTAGCGAAGCGTTTAAAAATAGTTCTCAGCGCAGCGTTAGTAAAATAAAAAAGAGACACTAAGGCCTCCTTTTTACTTATATGATATAACAATTAATTAGTCTCTCCCGTAAGTGTATTAAGCGTAACGGTATCACCCTCGTTCTTGTGCAATGGAATCATTATCTCCATTCCGGTCTCAATAGTCGCGGGCTTTTTTCCTGCTTGTGCTCTATCTCATTTTACTCCTGGGACAGTGGCAACTATCTTGTATGCGACTGTTGGTGGTAAGATTACACTGATAACATTCCCCTTGTAGACCATTACAAAACAATCCATATTTTCTTTGAGATAGCCCGTGATATCATCAACCATATCTTTGTTGAGGTCGTGCATTTCTCCGGTATCGTTTTCCATGAATGTGTAGCTATCGCCAGCACTATACAAGAAGACTGCGTTTTTTGTTACAACATCGCCCTTCTCCAGAACGGTCCCTGATTTGTAGGTGAAAGCTTGAACTCATCCCGTGATGAGATTTTTCATTTTGAAAGAATAACTTCCTTGTCTCTGTTGCATCTGCATAAAAGCAAAATCTACTACCTTGTACAACTGACCATCAATTTCTACGATGGTATTCTTTTTGATTTCTGATACATCTAACTTCATTACCCTATGACTTACAAAATAAATTACTGGATTATTTGATTATAGTTTATCAACCGAATATTTATTCGTGTTGATAACTATATATCCTTCAATCAAAAATAATAAATATATTTTTGAAGGAGGATATACGAATTGCGAATTGCGAATTTTATAAATCCGTAATCCGTTAATCCGTAATATATTTAATTGTTTAATTGAGTTCAAATATTATAAGCTGACTTCCTCCACCTAGACTTTGTCCGATGATATTATTTAGTACCTCTTGATATTGAGGACTATTTGAAGTGACAAGATTCCTGATTCCGAGATATTGACTCAAAATCATCCTTTCATCTTGAGATAATGTCTCTATAGTCGTTGCTATATCTTCTGATTTTCCTTGGTTCGCAAGTACTTTTCCTGCAATTTCAAAGAGCGCTTTTTCATCTACGGATTTACCATAAATGTCTGCGATATCACCGATGACCTGACCATCACTTACCCTATTGGTAAATGTTTCAGTTATGAAATTCAATAGCTCTTGAGCATCTGGGAAGAATCTTGCGATAGACAATTTTGCTCTAAGGAAGATAAGTTCATCGGCTGACATATTTCCAAACTTTGCGGTAATCGCTGCATCATCCAGAGTAAACGCATATTTTGCTCCTAAATTATTGGTATTGAATAATTCTATGTATCCTGCCTTCCATAATTTTACGAGATTACTGATGGCACCATCTTCTTCTATCTTTCCACTGACCGCGTTTCTCTTGGCAAAGAATCTATTGAAGAGCGATTCATTTCATTCTCCCATCACAACGGTTCCGATATTCGGATCGATGACGAGATATTTGAGATTATTATTCTTAAGCCTTTGATAAGATTTACACATATTACCATCACTATTCTGTTCTCGGAACCAAGAAAGCATTCCATCACCTTTGATATTACGTTGATTGTGAAGAAAATATTGCATATACGTTCCTGCTATCAAAACGCCCTCTGTATCAGGCCTCTCTTTTACATATTCTATGAATTTATTGTAATGAGGGAACTGGAGATCAAAAACATCTTTCCATCCATATCCTGTTTTGATGATTTCTTTTTGTTCAAGATTGCTGGTAATTTCTGTAGACTTTCCGTTATTCATCCTATATCGGAGGAATGGACCACCGCCGCCTTGAGAAGATATTCTGATGAAGTTCATCACGAATTGTACCAATCCTCGTATAGCTAGAAGGAAAAGCAGTATATATATCATGAGCTTATCTTTTTCTTCCTGGGAATGAGCAAACATATCTTTGAGAATAAGCGCCACAGCTATTACGGTCCGCACAATCAATCACATTCCATACCATACGATACCTCATCCTATAATCCATCGTATAGCTCGTCAGATGATGGTTACTCAAGAAATGGTTATCAGATGCGTGTCTTGTTTGAAACGTTTTGTATTGAAAAGCGCATATACAAATCCCAACATCAAGAGACTGAAAATCATCAACCATATATATCCGATATCCGTATAATAACTACTCAGATTTTGGAGCGATCGATTGAATACGACATTGAATGGTGTTAAATATCTATAAGGAATATTTATCTTTCCTATCTCAGTTTTGATTGCATGATTCTGATAATATTGCCTGATAGCAAGTATCTGATCTCTGTATTCTGTCGGATTGATGACAGAGGTTGCTGCTTTTGATTCATAAGCAGCTAATGCACCGCTGATCAATTCATATGCTTCGGTTCCTGGTTTTAATTGCGCAAATATCGTCTTGAGCGTAGGAACATTAAAGTTTTCTATGGCCTGAGCATTCTTGCAAAGTAATTTCGCCTGACCGTTGGTCCCATAACATACATTATCTTTGGGGTAAAAAATCCTAAGCAATCCATATCCGAGATTGAGTCCTCCTCCTTTGCTGATATCTTTTCGTCCGTATCCTATATATCTTCCCACATCTTCGTTGGTAGTTACGGCTTTTCTCAGATTAACATTCAATTCCTCTTCTGTAAAAGTCGTAACTGCACATGTTTCTGGCGAATAATTTGTGGTTTCCACGACTATCTGATCCACCACATTCTGTTCTTCCAATGCAATATCTCATGTAGCAGCCAATAAGACTTTAGGAGTATCTTTTTGCACCAACAACGTACTTTTGATGAAATTCACTGGAGTGAATGTCCCTTGAGTAATCTGGTATACAAGAATATTTGGTCATTTGAAGATAAACACCACTCCTACAAGCGTAAGCGCTCGTATTCAAATATATTTGAGCAACCTTTTACTCTCTGTTGTCCACTGTTTCTTTATCAACATCTGAATGATACCCACGATAACTATAAGGAATCCTATAATGACGATATACTTTCCGGCAATAGGATTCATCATATCTGGTGCATTGGCTATCTTAAGTATTCACATCATACCTACCGTCATAATACCTGCTCCTATAGCGATAATATTATTGATCCGAAGACCTATGAGTAACAATCAAAACAAGGTAATATCGATAAATGCTGTCTGTTTTGCCATCAATGCCCATGCAAACATAGCTCAAGAAATGATAATATATTTGAGGGAATCTCGATGGATCTTGAGTCCATGTTCACGATTATCCAACACATATTTGAGGAAAATAAATCCAGAAAGGATAGCTAGAATGGTAAGCGCCATCACACCAAGATCCGTCTTGTTGTCTACGAAGACGAGAAATGCTCCCATTCCGCTGGTAAGCCGGAACAACAACATCATCCATCCGCTATATACACCAAGGGTTGTTACTGTTTCATCTTCCTCTTTTTTTGGAGCAAAATAACTGATTGCTTCCTTGATGAGTCCTGTTCAGAAAATCAAGACGAATATTCCACTGAGAAAATTCATCGCTACTGCGATAGTATCTGGTGCCATCCAAAATCGGCTCTTGATAGGGGTAATAAGTGCGAACCAAAAAGTAATGAACATATGCCGAAGTCCTGGAGCTTGTTGTGCTGCTCATGTATTTCCTCGAAGCACACCATGATTTTCTGCAAGTATTTTAGGGACATACATATATTCATGATTAGCATCCCGAGCAGTTGAATACGGGATAACGGATAATTGAAATCCATAGAGATAGTAGATGATGGAAATCGCCAACAAAATGATACCCAATCGTTTCCATCGATTTGATTTCAGTTTTTCCCCTCTAAACTCGTCAGCTATTTCTGCGATGATAGCTTTGTATGGAAGCATATCTTTTTTCATACGATAGATCATATATCCCAATCCCAAGAAGACTATCCATATGAGTGCTCCTCGAAGGAGATGTATCATAGAAAATATATAGATGATGAGTAAGAATATTCAGAGTCCGATTCAGAAATTGATGAGCATCTCTTGTCGTCTTGTTTCTTTGAACTTGATATATTTTTTTGAAATCCATGTTCCAAAAGCAGTCAATCCGAGGATAGCATACATACCAAGGAAATAGATCAGCAAAGTATTGATCATCAAAATAATGAATCCAGCCGATCATCAGATGATAGTATCCTTTATCATGACAAATACGGTCGTATATACCATCAACGTCAATGGGATGATATACATAAAGAACTTCTTCACAGAAAATATCTTTGACCTGATAATGTATGCAATAGGGATACATACGGCAACAATACTTCGAAGCACAAGCTTCCGATTCATTCGGCTTGCAAGCATAGTCTGATAGTACGAGTGATTAGACATAAACTCATTGTAGATGCTTACTCCAAAGAAGCTCAGGAGTACAATACCGAGAATCAAAAAGATTTTTTGTTTCATTACATAAACTAAGAGACTAAAAGATGATGGTTACGGTTACAAGTTTCAGGTTACAAGTTACAAGTTTTCTTGCTCCTTGTTCCTTGTCCCTGCTCCCTATTTTTTTGGATTAAAGAACATATGAAGAAGCATTTTGGTCAATGGGACATTGAAGAACAAGGTAATCAGCATCGTTACGATCAACATAGATCCGAAGCCTTTGAAGACATTAGTACCCATAGAGAAGAGAACGAATGCTATCAATCACGTACTGAGCTGACCATCTCTGATAGCTGGTCGACTTCTCTCTTTCGCATTGTCGATGGCTCATCCCATACTTTTTCCTTCCTTGAGCTCTTCGCGCATTCTTTCATAGATAAGGATATTTGCATCTACTCACATTCAGATAGAAAGAATAATGACTGCGATACCCGCAAGTGATAATGCATAGTCAGTAAGCTTCATGAATGCAAAAAGAACCATAATAAACGCAATCAATACCGTAGCAGTCAACAGCATTTTCTTTCGTCAATACATGAAATAGATAAGTATCCAGATTGCGATAAGCCCGATCAATCCTGCCCGTAAAGCACCTTTCAATGCATTATCTCCTAAGCTTGGACTAATTTTCTCTTCTTGCATCAAAATCAATGGTGCAGGCAAAGTTCCTTCATTCAATGCATTGGATAACTCTTTGGCAGATTCTGTAGTGAATGATCCGTCAATCTGAGCTGTTCATCCACAAATTTTGGTTTGGATATTTGGAGCAGTCAATAAGTTTCCTCCGACGAAGATAGCCATAGGTTTGTTGATATTCCTTGATGTTATATTACAAAACACCTCTTTTCCTTTTTCGTCTAAGTTGATAACTACGACAGGTTCTCCCATTTCAGAAGTAGAGGTATTAGCAAACTTGAAGTAGGCTCCATTGAGAATAGTTTGACCATCTCTGGCAGGTATCCATGTTTCCCTATCCTGTACAAACACATCTTCAAACGTATAGAGTGTTGTTATATTTCCAGAAAGATCTTTTCCTTCTTTTCTTTCCAAAACACGGAACATCGTATATCCATCCAACTCCACTCCTGTTCCTTGTGTGAGTGCACTATCGGATTGTTGATAGATAGTAGTATAGTTGCCTTCAATGAGTCCGTATATTTTCCCGATTTCTGCGTTATCCAAAAGCTTTGGTGTCTTTTTGTAGATATCAGGTAACTGATCCAAACTATTTCATTCGAAAACGTTGTAATAGATATTTTCTGACATTCTTCCTTCAAGCGTTTTCTGGATATTCTCAGAATCGGCCTGTATCTCGGCAAGGACTTTGTTTGCCAACGCTTTTCTTGCTGCAAAGGTCGCTTTGGTAGGCTTCTCAGGATTTTCGAGTTTGAATTCAAGTTCAAGTGTCTTTCCAATCAATTCTTTTGCCTGATCCAAATCTGCAATACCTCCGATCTCTACGACGATATAATTCTGATCATCCATATTCTGGACATACGCTTTATAATCGCTGACTCCCAATTTGGAGATCCTGCTATCGATATTTTTCATGATGATATTTTCTATCATTTTTTTGAGCGCATTGAACTCGGTAGCATCAGTGTAGATCTTCTCGTATTTATCATAAGAGATCTTATAGACCAATTTGGTTCCTCCAGATACATCGAGCCCCTTTCTGAAGTGAGTCAATCCGTTCGGCGTGAAAATAAAATTTCTTGTGCCTGTTTCTGGATTGAAGTTTCTTCACATGAAGAATACAATAATCGCTGATACGATAAACAGTGCTGCAAAAATCGTTTGTTTACTGAATTTCATCTACTAGCATAAATTAAGTAAAAAATTGACATAATTTCAAAATAACAAAAAAACTGAACACTATTTTCTAGCTTTTTGGCCTTTCAATGCAAGAGGAAAAGAGTCCCAAGTTTGTGGTTGAGACCTGGACAAACAAATAGACATATATAGACAAAAACCTATCTCTACAGAGATAGGTAAGTACTAAGTTTTAAGTTCTGAGTTTTAAGTGAACGATTTGTTTTATATGAACTACCATAATTATACAATAGCTCATGTAAAAACGAATACCAATGCTTAGCACTTAACATTTAACACTTAGCATTTTTATGATGTTTTTATAATCTTGAATTGCTTCTTTCATTTCCTTAGCAGAATTATACCATTGATAAAATCTTTCTGTGAAAGGATCATTTGCGGATCAGTCACCTTCTCTTCGTTGATGAAGAGCGAACCGGATTGGATCATCTTTTTGGCATCTCCGTTGGAGCTGGTCAATCCAGATTGAGTGAAAATATCTAATACTTTGATTTCTTTCTCTTTGGTCATGATACTTCATGTTTCTTCAGCGAGCGCTTCCATATCTTCCTTGCTAAATGAGGTGATGGTCTCCATAATATCTGCTCATCCGAAAAGTACTTTGGAAATCTTCTCTGCCTGTACGACGGCATCTTTGCCGAATAATACCTCTACAACTCGGCTTGCCAATTCCTTTTGACCGTAACGAAGTTCCGGCTTTTCCATATGTTTTGCGACGATAGCGTCTATCTCTTCCAATGATTTCAATGAGAATACTTTGAGAAGTTTTCCGACTAATGCATCTTCAGCGTTCATGAAAAACTGGTAGACAAAATACGGACTATTTTTCTTCCTATCTACTCGGACAGCGTTTCCTTCGGACTTTCCGTATTTGGCTCCTGATGCGTCAGTGACCAAAGGAATAGTCAGACAATATACATCTTTGTCCAATTTTTTTCTGATAATCTCCATGCCGGTCGTTACATTTCCTCGCTGGTCAGAACCTCCGAGTTGGATATTCACACCGTAGTTCTCGAACTGGTAAAGGAAGTCATATCACTGTATCAGCATGTAACTAAATTCGGCATAAGTAATACTTTTTTCTGGATCTTCGATTCTTTTTTTTACGGATTCTTTGGCTATCATCGTGTTGACGGTCATATACTTTCCCACGTCACGAAGAAATTTGAGATAATTCATATCTTTGTAGAAATCGTAGTTATCGACCATCTCGTAGTCGAAATCTATCTTATAGTTTTTTTTGATGTTTTCGAGAAAATGCTTGAGTTGATCGTAAATACATTGTTCGTTGTGACGCAATTGTTCTTCGGAAAGAAATGATCTCTCTGCGTTCTTCAAGCTCGGATCACCGATCATACCTGTCGCTCCGCCCACGAGGAAATAACATTTGTTGCCATATTTCATGAGATGGATAGCGGCCATGACGGAAAACATATTCCCAATCTGGAGAGAATCTGCCGAAGGGTCGAATCAGATATAGAATTTTTGTCCTCATTGTTGGAGGAGATCAAATACCTTTTCATTGGAAAATTGGTTGATTATACCACGTTGTTCTCGTTCTTCACGTAACTTCATTCTTTTACTATTTACAAATTAAATATGGTATGTTTCAGATTGCCCCATATCGCTTCAGGTCGCCTCAGATCGCCTCAGATCGCCGTAATTTTACAACAACCTGAAGCAATCTGTGGCGGTCTGCTTCAGCAGACCTTGTGACAATCTGTAACAAAGGAATATTACATACGTTCCAAAAATCTCATTCAAATTAAATCCATTCATTTTTTCAAAGTCTCAAGAATTTTCTTGAGCAAAACGATTCTCGCTATTTTGGTTGGTTCATCATCTACCAGTATTTTGGTATGTGCATAATAGCCATTCACTCATTGTGCGAGGTCGAAACAATATTTAGCGATAT
>Ga0209450_10000076_pt1 | contig 61174 bp, 45 predicted proteins | sample FrelakmetLWP11LW_FD_187149 | JGI IMG/M metagenome (GOLD analysis project Ga0209450, IMG submission 187149) | Freshwater lake sediment microbial communities from the University of Notre Dame, USA, for methane emissions studies - LWP11 LW (SPAdes)... | ecosystem: Environmental > Aquatic >... | reverse complement strand
GCAATAATTGCAATACCGGTACCGCTGCAAAAGGCTTCGAAGCAGCCTCTTTTCCCGTAAGCTTCCGGACCATCGTTTTCCAGACGAATATGACCTACTTCACCGGCAAGGTCATTAGTGCCGGAAAATAATCTGCCATCGAGAATGATTCCTGCCCCCATACCTGTGCCGAAGGTCAGAAATACCATATTGTCCGATCCTTTTCCTGCTCCGAATTTCCATTCGGCAAGGGCACATGCATTGGCATCATTCTGCAGAAATGCCGGAACATGCAGAGTATCTTCGAAAAGCTTTACAATATTTATATTGTCCCAACCCGGCAGGTTTGGAGGGGATTGTACCAGACCTTTCCTGCTGTCAAGCGGACCGCCGCAGCTTATTCCAATTGATATAAGTCGCTGTGATCCAAGTTTCTGAGCTATTTCTGTTGCACTTTCAAGCAACCGGTTGATTGCATATTGCGGGCCTTTGCTTGTCTCTGTGGCGAAAGCAGTTTTTTCGAGGATATACATATTCTCACGGCCTGCTATCACTGCACATTTTGTGCCTCCGATATCGATTCCAAGATAATACCTGTCATCCATTATTATGAATTTGAAATAATAGTTCTATTTCATATTCTTCCAGAATTTCTCTTCCGAAGCCTTCAGCTCTTTCGTCTTTCTTCTTTCAAGCAACAGGAAATAGGTCCCTGCGATAATACCGATCACCACTATCCCTATCAATATATACTTCATCATTTCTGAGGTGGCAGCATCGGGTAAGATTGTCTCAGAAACGGACTCCTTAATTACGCCGGTAACTTTGTGACCAACATCGATATTAAAGATATTCTTTATGAAAAAGAGTGAAAAGAAGGCTAATAATCCTGACATTACTGGTGTAGCCAGCCAGCCTAGTGCAATCTGGCCAAGAAGCTTGAAATTAATATTTCTGACTCCCTTGTAAAGTCCGATACCTAAAACACATCCGACAATCACCTGAGAGCTCGATACAGGCACCATAGGGATGGCAGGCAGCCCCAATCTTACAAAAAAACCTGACAATGCCGAGGAAGAGAATACAAACAGAACAAGCGACTGGGCAAGGACGACAACCATAGCGGCTTCTGGAGAAAGCTCAACGATATTTGCGCCTATAGTTTCCATCACTTTCTTAGAGTAGGTGAGTATTCCTGCGGCTATTGCCAAACCGCCGAGCAGGAAAAGCTGCTGGGCTGATGAGAGTGTAATTAAATCCAGGTCGAGTGGTTGAAGATTGAAAGCAGGGACAAAAACCCCCATTACGTTTGCAATATTGTTGGCTCCAAGACTGTATGCCCCAAAAGCACCGACGATTATAAGCCCTGTTTTAATGTAGGATTCAAATCTGATGAGATGAATCTTTGAGGCTTTCTTTATTCTGATCAGAAGAATGAACAGCAGTATTGCGAATATGGCGCCGAGAATCGGACCTGATACCCAAGTTATGACGATCTTGGATAAGGTGCCTGAATCAGTGCTGTTTCTTGTAAAGAGATTCCATCCGATGATTGCCCCGACAATTGCCTGCGTGGTGGAAACAGGCAGTGAAAATTTCGTCATTACGTAAACAGTCACTGCGGCTGCAAGTGCCAGGGTGAAGGAACCTCCGATGGCGTTTACAGCACCCAGTTTGCCAAGAGTATGGGCCGCACCGGAACCCTGGATAACGGCACCCAGAATCACAAATATTGATGCTATTATCGCGGCTTTCCTGAAAGAGATCATTTTTGATCCGACTGCAGAGCCAAAGACATTTGATGCATCGTTGGCTCCAAGAGACCAGCCCAGAAAAAGACCACTGGTTAAGAAAAATAAAATCATCTAAAGCCGTTAATATGTTAATTAAAGTTCCTTGTTCTGGGTTCCAGTTTTAAAGTGTTTTGAACCATGAATCTTGAATCTTGAACCATTACATAACGATTTTAATTGCCATTGCCGATAACAGATCCGCAGCCCTCTGTGCAAGGTCGGAGATATTTTCTATATGATGTACAATATATCTCAGATGCGCTTTATGGGCCAGGTCTAATCCGTTTTTCTCCTGAAAGATCCGCCTCATAGTATTCAAAGAAAGTTTATCTGCTTCACTCTCAAAATAATACACCTTTAAAAGCTTCTCCCTGCAGGTATATGGTGCTTTAAAATAGGCACGCGCTGCAGGGATCAGTTCCTCAGCGGCATTTGCCGATGCTTCCGCCAGGGTAATAAAATCCTTGTTCAGCTCTGGTGGTATCTCAGGCATTTCGGTTATTATTTCATGCATCGATCTCTTCACATTGTCGATGATCTCATCCATCCTGTCAATCAGGTTTGAAACCTCAGCCCTGTACTGTGGAAGTATGGAATGAGTTATCATCTCATTTTCAATTGTAGCCTGAAGCTTATCGGCATTGCCTTCAAGTGTATCAACTTTCTGCAGATGCCTGTTGTATGCCTCAAAGTCCTTATCGACATAAGATTTTATACCTTCCCTGAAGACAAGCACTCCGAGCTCGATATTGTCGAAGAATTCGTCTATCCTGAGAATCAGCTTTTTGGTGGTTCGTGTAAATACTGCCATATGTCGGTTGCTGTTTACTGGTTTATGGTTTCTCGTTCTCCCGGATGACATCGTCATTGCGAGTCCCGGGTACCCGGGATGAAGCAATCTTCCTATGATCTATTAGTATATCAAATATAACAAATTATTTTTCAGAACTCAATTATTTTTTCAACCCTATTAGTCTTCAGATACTGTTTAAGTATCACCTGAATGTCGCGGTTGTCAGGTGAAGGCATGATGCACTCATGGAGTGCGGAGAGGCCGAATCCCATGTCGCTGATATTGAAATATCCAAATCCGGCATACTTCCCGTTTACAACCTTCACAGCGCTTCTCTCTTCATCATTCCTTCCTTTGTCGACAATGAAAAAATTGCGTCGTGCAAAAACAAATTCTTCTGCGGCCTGCAAGGCTCTGTCATTATATTTTTCCGGAGGCTCCTTACCGCAGCATGCACCTTTGCATATGCCAACATGGTACTGGAAACAGGAACCAGTCGTTTCATAGAGACCGGTGAGCTTCTGGCACAGGTTGTAATATTCAGTGAGTGAAACAAGCCTCGATTTTGCCTTCTCTCTTGATGTAAAAACAGAAAGAGGCGTATCATCGGAGTCAATAAGACCGAATCTGTAGTTCAGATATCCTTTATCATCAGTGAAGCTGTATATTCCCCACTGAAATGATGATCTTCTCTGAGCCCGGTTATAGAATGGCTTGTTGTCTTTTATTTCAAATGACTCCCGAAGCAATGCGATTAGTTCACTGCCTGTTACCTCCCAGTAGATATCAGCGATCAGATCGCGCATCTCCATGGCTCTGCTTGTAGTGTTATTCGAAAGATGAGTGGATATTCTCTGCTGAAGGTTCCGGCTCTTTCCTATATATATAAGATCTCCTTCTTCATTGTAGAAATAATATATTCCGGCTTCATCAGGAACAGTGTCCACCTTTGAGATATTAAGCCTGGGATTGAGCTTTGATATCCGTGTATTCCTCATAAGCCTAGATTTGCTTCCATTTATCTCGGTATCCCTTTGCAGCAGCATTTCGAAAAGCCTGGTCGTTGCAAGAGCATCACCTGCCGCCCTGTGTCTGCCGTTAATTGTTATCCTGAGATCCTTGCAGATATTACCCAGACTGTAGGAACGGTGCCCTGGGAAGAGTTTCCTGCTTAACGAAACAGTATCGAGGATATTCCTTTTATAGTTAAAGCCCAGCGACTTGAATTCCTGCCTTATGAATGAATAATCAAACCTGGCATTATGGGCAACAAAAGCTCTGCCTTCGGTGAGTTCAACAATTTCCTTCGCGATTTCATAGAAGTGAGGAGCATTCTCCACCATTTCATTAGTTATACCGGTAAGGTTGGTTATAAAATAGGGTATATTTCTTTCGGGATTGATAAGAGATGAAAATTCTCCCGTGATCTTTTCACCGTCATGAAGATAGATCGCAATTTCCGTGATTCTCTCCAGCCTGGCGCTGCCCCCTGTTGTCTCAATATCAACTATCGCGTACATAACCAATTCCGCTGATACGAATATAATGAGAAAAGCGGGCAGAGTGCTTAATTGTTTGTATTTTTGTTATAAAAGAGCCTGAACGATGAATGAGTGCTTAGGAAAGAAATTTATCCTTAATGGTGAGCTTCTCCCATGTTACCAGTTTGATAATTCATTGGTATATGAAGGTGATTCCGTTTATGAAGTTATAAGGATGGTCAAGGGCAGCCCGGTATTTTATTATGATCACATGGAACGGCTGGCGTCAAGCACGAGGCTTCAGAAAAAGGAGATGCTTGCTGATGCTGAAACCCTGAAAAGAGATATAATCAACCTTACGAAATCGGATAAGAAAAAAGAAGCCAACCTTAAGATTGTCTATAATTATAATAAGGATTCAAGGAATTACCTCGTCTATTTCATAGAGCCGATTTATCCAACCGAAGAGCAGTACCGGAAAGGTGTCAAGGGGATACTTTTCTATGCAGAACGTAAGGATCCGGCCTCAAAGGTCATCAACCACAAGCTGAGATCTTCGATCTATCATAAGCTTATTCTCGATGGAGGATATGAGGCACTGCTTGTGAACGAAAAAGGCCAGGTGACAGAGGGGAGCAGGTCTAACATATTCTTCCTTAAGGGAGACACGCTGGTGACTGCCCCTGACAATATGATCCTTGGCGGAATTACACGAAAATATATCCTCGATATCTGCAGCGAACAGGATATAAATGTGAAGATGGCATGCGTGAAAGCCGACCATATATCTGATTATGAAGCTGTCTTTATGACCGGTACCTCACCGATGGTGCTCCCTTTCAGTTGTATAGATGATAAAAAATTCAGAATTTCATTTCCGTTGTTAGAAAAGCTCAGGACCCTGTACATAATGAGGGCAGAAGAGAGCATTTCAAGGTTCAGAGCCGGTAAAAATGTATAATTGATTTTTTAATATAAACGATATGGGAAGTATAAGAAAGCTTAAGAAGGACATTGATTCAAAGGTCTATGAGGTGATCTCCGACTGTTTTACCTACTCCGAACTTTATCCGGACAAAAAGACTGACGATGTTTCAGGTATAATATCCGATGCGGTTAATTTCAGAAACGACTTGATTCACAGGGTCAACAATCCTGATCCATCGGGAGATCCGAAAGGAGTAAAGGCTCATTATCAGTTGATTAACCGGGATCTTGTTGCCGGTGTCGATAGTCTGTGTGAAAGACTCAGTTCTGTATCGAAGAAGAAAAAGAAGTGAAGTGTCTGAAAATCCTGGTTCCACAGGAAGAACATTTGCCCTTTTGATCAAGGTTTTGCAGCTTTATCGTATATCCGCTGCGTTTTGCAACGGTAGCACCGCATTTCGGGCATCTGGTGTTCTGACCTTCATCAGAGACCGTATTTCCTAAATAGACATAACTGAGGTGTTTTGAAGCTGTCTCAAAGAGCTTCCTTAAAGTATCATTAGGTGTTGCGGGATCTTCCCTTTTAAACATCGGGAAATACTTGCTCAGATGCAGCGGAACATCCTTCCCGAGCTCACCGGCTATCCATTCTGCCTCCATTTCCATTTCTTTGACATCATCATTCTGCCCTGGAATAACCAGAGTGGTTATCTCCAGGTGTCTTGATGATTTACCGATCTGCTTAAGTGCCCCTTTTACTGGCTCCAGCTCGGCTCCCGTAAGCTTTCTGTAGAAGTCATCATTAAAAGCCTTAAGGTCAATATTAAATGCATCGGTGAATGAAATGATCTCATCAAGAGGCTCTTTATTGACAAAGCCGTTACTTACCATTACTGTACGCAGTCCTTTTCTCTTTGCCTTTGTGGCGACATCTCGGATATACTCAAACCATACGACGGGTTCATTGTAAGTGAATGCTATTCCGATATTGTTAAGGGCTGACTGTGCATCCCTGACAATATTTTCAGGTTCAGTGGTTGTGTGGTAGCTTGACGGCGTACGCTGAGATATGTTGTAATTCTGACAGAAATCACAGTGCATGTTGCATCCATACGAACCCATAGAAAGTATATTGGTTCCGGGGAAGAAATGATAAAGCGGCTTCTTTTCGATGGGATCAAGGGCATATCCGGAAATAACACCATATGTAAGGAGCTCTATGGCTTTGCCGGTATTTTTTCTTACACCGCAGATACCCGTTTTCCCCTCAGCTATCTTGCAATTATTGGGACAAAGGAGACAAACTGTCCTTTCATTTTCATGTCTGAAAAGTGTGGTCATTTGTTAATGGCAGGAAATGTAAATATACTAATTCTCCGGTTACTGATCAATTATTATTTTGATACATTTGTTGAAATTGACTGACATGGCAATATATAATGAAAAATTACTGGCATTGCCCGCCATAACCCTGGCGAAGACGGGTTGGTTTATTCTTATTTTTTGTTCTTACCTGACTCCGGTTTGCAGTCAGGGCTGGGAGGCAAATCCGGCAGTCGTGGAACGGCTGTCAAAATCGAGGCCCGAATTCAATTACTATGAGGCCAGGGTACCGATATTTACTCTGCCTGATATTCTTGCCAATTCCAGGGGAGTTGAAATAACAAAACCAAAAGAATGGACTAAAGTGAGGAGAAATGAGGTTCTTGAGCTTTTCCGTGAGAATATTTTCGGGAGAGCCCCTTCAACTCCTTATTCGAAGACATTTAATATTGTAAATGTAGACAGGAATGCGATGGGAGGAGCTGCAACACTTAAGCAGGTTGATATCATAATTAACTCCGAAGGCAAAGAACTGAAGATCAGACTGACGATGTTTGTACCCAATAACGTTGAGAAGCCGGTTCCTTTATTCCTTCTGATAGATAACAGGGGACCGGCCAACACAGATCCTACACTACAGACAAAAAGCGAGTTCTGGCCTGCAGAAGAGATTGTGGCAAGAGGATATGGCATTGCTGTATTTTATAACTCTGATGTTGACCCTGATAGTTTTGATGATTTTAAAAATGGGATACATGGTGTTCTTGACAGGGGTGAACGACAGCCTGATTCCTGGGGAACACTGGCAGCATGGGCATGGGGCGCTAGCCGTTGCATGGATTATTTTGAGACTGACAAGGACGTTGATAAAAATAAAGTTGCAGTGCTGGGACATTCCCGCGGTGGCAAAACTGCTTTGTGGGCCGGCTCTGAAGATCAGCGTTTCTCAATGGTTATCAGCAATGAATCAGGTTGCGGCGGTGCAGCCCTGGCACGCAGAAGGCTTGGAGAGACAGTCGCAAGGATAAATTCCGCATTCCCTCACTGGTTCTGTCTCAATTACAGGAAATACAACGATAACGAAAATGCAATGCCTTTTGACATGCATATGCTTCTTGGGTTAATTGCTCCTAGAGCTCTCTACGTAACCTGTGCTGACGAAGACCTTTGGGGTGATCCAAAAGGTACCTATATTGCGCTTTACAATGCACTTCCGGTATATAAGCTTCTGAAAACAGGCTCCGACTTACCAGAATCAATACCTCCGCTTAATAAGCCGGTAATAGGAGGTAAGGTCGCTTTCCACATTAGAGATGGTGTTCATAATTTGTTGTTGAAAGACTGGAATTGGTTCATGGATTTTGCAGATCAGGTTTGGAAATAATTGTTTAATTACCCCCTTGCCTCCCGTCCCGATAGCTATCGGGAGCTATCGGGACTTCTCCCAAAGGGGCAAGTCCCACGCGGCAAGCAGGCCCCTTCGCTAAAATAGCCCCCTGGGCTATTTTTAAACGCTCGGTCCTCCCCCTGGGGGAAATAAGAAAGTGGTCAAGAAAACACAATATTTATGTCACAAACAAATCAACAGATTTATATTTCTTCGGATCAACTGAGATCTACGTTTCTTGCGATCCTGAAAAAAACCGGTTTCACTGATCAGAAAGCTGAAAGGATAGCTGAGATATTTACAACTAACAGCCTTGAAGGCATTTATACTCATGGTGTTAACCGGTTTCCCCGGTTCGTGAGGAATACACGAGACGGCTATATAAAACCCGATGCAGAACCAACTCTGATACATGCTTCAGGATCTCTTGAACAATGGAACGGGAACCTTGGTCCCGGACCATTGAATGCGGTTTTTGCTACAAACAGGGCAATTGAGCTTTCTGATAAAAATGGTATCGGTCTTGCAGCCCTGGCAAATACAAATCACTGGATGCGTGGCGGTCTTTATGGCTGGCAGGCAGCAAAGCGCGGTTATGTTTTTATCGGCTGGACCAACACAATTGCAAACATGCCTGCCTGGGGCGCTATGGACCCGCATCTGGGCAATAATCCTTTTATTCTTGCCGTCCCGTTTGGTAAAGAAGCAGTTGTACTCGATTTTGCCATGTCTCTCTATTCTTACGGCAAAATGGAGTCATATGCAACCGAAGGGAAGAGACTTCCTTATCCGGGCGGATTTGATAAAGACGGTGCATTGACAGATGATCCGGAAAAGATACTTGAATCGTGGAGAACTCTTCCTATAGGCTATTGGAAAGGTGCGAGCCTCTCATTGCTTCTCGACATACTGGCTACCATATTGTCAGGAGGCTCTTCTGTTAATGAAATAACAGAACGTAAAGCTGAATATGCTTGCTCACAGGTATTTATTGCAATAGATATCAATAAGCTGCAGAATTCACCGGCGATCGAAAAAGAAGTCCGTTCGATCATTGATGATCTTCACGGTTCTTTGCCGGTAAACGATAAAACGAATATTCGCTATCCCGGTGAGAACATTCTGAAAATAAAAGAAGAGTCATTGAAAAACGGAATTCCTGTTTCAAGAAGTATCTGGGAGGAGATATTATCACTTTGAGACTTTAAATCGTGCAACCGTGCTATCGTGCGATCTTGCAATCCAAATATTTCTAAACATCATGTTCCTCTTGATTGCATGATTGCATGATGATAGTCAGACTTCTTCTCTCTTCTCCTCTATAGCAACACCATTCAGATTGGCGAATTCCATAACCGCATCCTTTACAGGATTAATAATTTCGGTATAACTCAGTCCAAACCGGAGGATCATCTTTTTCTTTTTCCCCATCAGGAAGCAGATGCTCAGGGGAAAGATCTCAATCTTTTCAAGATCAGAGGTTTTTAGTTCAATTTTTGGCAGAAAAGAGTTCTGCTTGAGTATTATTTTGTCTGCTTCGAGTTCAATGAATCTTTTTATTTTGCCGAAGCCGGCTGCAATCTGATAGGCCCCGAATCCAACAAGGAATATAATAGTTATCCAGAGAGTCGGATCAGCTTTAAGTGAGCTTATATGGAATATCACCCAGTAAAGTCCAATGGCAATGCAGAGGATCCCAAAAATTACCTGGAATATCCTCATAAACTTTGAATTCTCCTTTGCTTCAAGCGGGAAATACTTCTTTTCCATGATAAAACCTTATCCTCTGTTTTAATTTTTTTTAACCAGTGAAAGGTAGAAAATTAAAGCGTGCGATGTAATCGTAATCAATTTGATTTACTATTTTTATAGAATCATTAATACTAAAAATACCTGAAATGAAAGAAGATTCAAAAAACATTACGCGCAGGTCTTTCCTCGGAACCACCGGTGCGGTAGCTGCAGGTTTGACCATACTTCCCAGCTCTGTTATCAGCGGTCTTGGCAAAAGAGCTCCAAGCGACAAGCTAAATATAGCTGTAGTGGGGATCGGAGGCATGGGAAATTCGAACCTCAAGGCTGTTAAAGGAACAGAAAATATTGTTGCTCTTTGCGATGTTGACTGGGGCTATTCAAAAGGAGTATTTGATGCAAATCCCGATGCAAAACGTTACTGGGACTGGCGCTTGATGTACGATGAAATGGGTAAATCAATTGATGCAGTGATTGTTGCAACAGCCGACCATTCCCACTGCATTGTTGCATCAACAGCCATGTCTCTTGGAAAGCATGTTTATGTGCAGAAACCCCTGACTCATACTGTGTATGAATCAAGGCTCCTTACGAAGCTTGCTGCAAAGCAGAAAGTGGCCACTCAAATGGGGAACCAGGGTTCGTCGGGAGAAGGGGTTAACCTTACTGTCGAATGGATACAGAATGGCGAAATAGGAGAGGTAAGAAAAGTTGAAGCATTTACGGACCGTCCTATCTGGCCGCAGGGACTAAACCGTCCTGCAAAGGGTGAATGGGTGCCTGAAACGCTTAACTGGGATCTCTTTATCGGGCCTGCCCCCGTGCGCCCCTACCACAGCATGTACACACCATGGAACTGGAGAGGCTGGTGGGATTTCGGAACCGGTGCACTTGGTGACATGGCTTGCCATATTATGCATCCAGTTTTCAAGGCACTCAAGCTGAAATACCCTGTAAAGGCACAGGGAAGCTCCACTCTGCTGCTGACTGATTGTGCACCCAATGCCCAGATGGTTAAGCTTGTTTATCCCGAAAGAGTAGTTCCTAAAGGCTCAAAAATAAAATATCCGCAGGTGGATGTAATATGGTATGACGGTGGCATCCAACCCCCAAAACCTGCAGGTTGGCCGGCTGGAAAAGACATGAATGATTCTGGCGGTGGAGTAATATTCCATGGATCAAAGGATACACTTATTTGCGGATGTTATGGTGTGAATCCGTGGTTACTTTCAGGTCGTGTTCCTGTAGTTCCGGTAACTGAGCGCAGACTTCCGGAAAAAGTAAGTCATGAAATGGATTGGGTTCGCGCATGCAAGGAGAGCCCCGAAAGCAGAGTTGCCTCCAAATCAGATTTTGCTGAAGCCGGTCCATTCAATGAAATGGTGGTTATGGGAGTTCTGGCTGTAAGACTTCAAGGCCTCAATAAAGAGCTTGAGTGGGATGGCCCGAATATGCAATTCACGAATATAAAGGATGATGATACAGTTAAGATATGTATAGAAGATGCATTTACTATCAAGGACGGACACCCCACCTTCAATAAGAAATGGACCGATGCTATGAATGCAAAACAATTTGCCGTCGAAATGGTTAAGCATAATTACCGTAAGGGATGGTCTCTTCCGGACATGCCTGCATAGTAAGTATAAAACCTGTAAAGTTATTATTCTATATGAAAGTATTTAATATCATTTTAACCGTGGTAACCGTGATTGGAATCACCTCATGTGCCACAACGGGCAAGAAGAAAACCTCAGCCGGCGAGAACTGGGTGAGCATCTTTGATGGAAAAACGGCAGCCGGATGGCGAGGCTATAATAAAACCTCATTCCCTGAAAAAGGCTGGGAGGTAGTCGATGGGACACTTCACTGCATCGGTTCTGGTGCAGGTGAAGCTGGCGGAAGCGGAGGCGATATAATATATGACAGAAAGCTGAGTAATTTCGAACTTTCGCTCGAATGGAAAATCTCTCAGGGCGGAAACAGCGGAATTTTCATACTCGGCCAGGAGATACCTGATATTCCCATATACGAATCAGCCCCTGAAATGCAGGTTCTCGACAATGAGAGACATCCTGATGCCAAGCTCGGTATTAATGGAAACAGGATGGCAGGCTCTTTGTACGACCTTATTCCGGCAGTACCCCAGAATTCCAAGCCTGCAGGTGAATGGAACAAGATCAGCATTATCTGTTATCAGGGCACTGTTGTCTTTAACCAGAACGGAGCCAACGTTGTTGAATTTCATCTCTGGACCGAAGAGTGGAAGAAGATGTGCGCAAATTCAAAATTCAAGGATTGGGAATGGTTCATCAATACAGCCAAAGAAGGCTATATTGGACTTCAGGACCATGGCAACGATGTGTGGTTCAGGAATATAAAGATCAAGATGCTGTAATAAACAAAGAGGCTGGACTAAAATCCGGCCTCTTTGCTTTCTAATCCGATTTCCCCTGCGACCTCCCGCATTCCTATTATACAATCGTTTATCAGGTCATCGAGACTAACACCCAGCATTTCCGCTCCCTTCTCAATAACTGACCTGTCGACACCTGCTGCAAATCTCTTGTCGTTCCATTTCTTCTTTACCGACCGGACTTCCATGTCCATAATACTCTTTGAAGGTCTTACCAGTGCACTGGTGGTCACAAGACCTGTAAGCTCATCAATAGCAAAGATTGTTTTTTCGAGAAGCGTTACCGGCTCTACATCTGACACCAGACCCCATCCATGACTGAGAACAGCTCTGATATACTCCTCAGGCCAGTTGTTCTCCTCCAGGATTTTTTTTGTCATTGCACAGTGCTGTTCGGGGTACATCTCATAATCCAGATCATGAATAAGTCCGATGATACCCCATTTTTCAACATCCTCTCCGGCTTTTTTTGCCATGTATCTCATGACTCCTTCAACGGCAAGGGCATGTTTCATCAGACTTTCAGTCTTATTGTATTTTCTGAACAGAGCCAGCGCTGTTTCACGGATTGGAATAATTTCAGACATAGTATAGATAAAGAATTATTGTTTTAGCTTGATAACCTTAATTGCCCTGGAATGACCGGCGTTATCGATTATGAGATAATATATTGCCGGTTCAAGCATCAGGCCGTCAATTGTTATTGGATTGCTGCCCTGAATCAGATGGTATTCTTTTCTGTCAAAAATCTTTTTACCGGTAGTGCTGACAAGTGAAACATGAACAGTATCTTCAGCTTCTGATACTATCAGGATATTGAGTTCATCGGAAAAGGGATTTGGGCTGACATGGACAGCATTTTTGCCATCGCCTCTCTCATTTTCTACAATCCTCCTTACCCTGTTTTTGAGACTGACACGTAGAGTGTCGTTCAGAAGATTGTCATCATTGTTGGCAAAACTGTAAACTTCCAGCTCATAATCTCCGTAATGGGAAAGATCAGCTTTTACAGTAAAACCTACCGTTACGGAATCACCATTATAAATGAGGCTGTCATTGAAATGCTGTATAACAGGGGTTCCTGCATTTAATGAATAAGCAATGTTAAATCCCTTTATTGTATCAGGACCAAGATTCAGCAAACTAACGGCTACATTCTCAATCCCCATTGTTGACGACTGGACCGGAGAAACAAGTTTCGCTGCCATTATGTCCCTGGTTATATAAGTGACAGTACTTGCTCCAGCAAAATCAATCAGGTCTACATGAGCACAATCAGAGCCCGAGGATATGGAACCATCTTTCTTGTATATCCACTCTATTTTGTTCATCCCTTCTTTTACTCCGACAGAAGTTTTTGTCCAGGAGATATCACCCGATTTCCTGAGAACCTCAACATCGTTAACCTTTACTAAAAGGTTATCATATCCGGTTTCAGATGAAACTTTATAGTAAAACCTTACTGAATCGTCTGCTGAATAATTTGCTTTAATGGCAATTATCGAATTCTGATTGTCAGTAATTATACCGGACCTTGCTGAAAGAATCCCTTCATACGGAGAAGATTGTGTCAATATCCAGGGCTTTTCACTCACATTTATCCAGGGAAATACCCTGAAGGAAGCAGATTCAAATGTTTCCTGAAATCGTCCGATCCTTATTTTAAAACTTCTGGACGTATAGAAGGGATCACAATTGAGCTCTGCAGTGAGACTTACTGTTGCACCTTCAGCTGCTGACTCTGATACTTTTGCCTGTAAAGGTATATTGGTAACATTTCCATAAGAAAGGATACCCGAATTCTTGCTAGGCTCAATTATACTGATCTCCTGATCAGGGCTTGAAATGGAGAACTGACCCGATGTATTACTGCTTCCCAGGTTGCTCACACTGAAAACAAATTTCATGTTTTCACCGGGATCAGCAATGAAATTGCCATTGCCTGTTTCAGTGTCATCAATTATATAATGTGTTATTTCGAGATCCGGAGCATGAATGTAAATATCGACCTTGTAAAGCTTTTCAACAGACCCGCAGGTAAGCTTCAGATCGACGGTAACTGCGGCATTATCCGGAATACTACCTGCTAGCCTGAACCGAAGATCATTGTATAAAACCTTCTCCTTGCCCGGACCAAGCGTACCGATATTAGCGGATCCGTCTTCTATTGTTACGAAAGGAGATGAAGATGTTATAATGGCACTAACTCCGGAAGCTGTTACAGATCCAAGGTTTCCGATTTTAAGCTTGAGAAAGATGGTTTCATTGTAGTCTGCCTTACCGTTACCGTTACCGAGAGAGTCATTAACTGTAAATCCTGATAGATTAATATATGCTTTGTTTATGGATGAAATGTATATTGTCTTGATAAGGGGAACCTTATTCTGGCCGGTGACTACAACAAGGCAAGAATCGTTGACAAGTCCTGGCATCCCGAGTGTAACAGATCCTGAAGGACTTACATATGAAGCATCCCATAATGTATCGAAATGGGAGACGGCTACATAGGAGAAAGGATCAGCAATGAAGGAATATGATTTCAGATTGTTGGGGAGGGTGTCAGGAAGTGATATGCTGAAGATACCGGGAGTACCGATTATCGGTATCACGCTGGGATCACCTACAAGATTATATATTTCCCAGTAATATTTCTTCTTGCTTGTTGTACTGCTGCTTACTGCCAGGTTACCGGCATAATTTACCTGTCCCATTGTGACATACCAGTCAGAAGCGCTCTCTCCGTGAGTGTGAAAAAGACGGTCAAGTGCTCCAAGTCCAGTTGACTGATAGGTGGGATTCAGTGAAATGGGTCCCACACCGACAGCCCAGTAATAATCTTCATCCCAGTATGAATCGGCTGAGCATCCTATATAGCCGATAGCTCCTTTCTGTGGAGCCAGAACCATAGCGTTGCCAAATGAGGAGATATTGAATCTGGAAGTCTGACAGGCATTACTGATCACGAAAGGATACATATTCTTGTTCTTAAGGGATGGTACATCCGTGTTCGTGATGTTCAGGTATAGCCAACCGGTTGTTGATCCATGACCGGTGTAGTTGATGAACGATAGACCCCTGTCAATAAGCTTGATTATACTGTCCTTTTTTGCATTCGGATAGAGGAAATGGAATTCGCTGATATTATTGGATGGTGTCAGATAATTTGAGACTCCGTAATTAACCTGGCCGTTCATGTGTGTTGAATGGCCGTCGTCGATACCTGCCGTTGCCAGTGCGCTGGAATGAAATGTGTTTGTATCGGCAAACTCAAATTTCTCATACTGAACTAATTTGCTGACCACTGTTTTGAGATCACTGGTGTCAGATACAGGAAGTCTTCCGATGAACATCTCGGGAATATAATCACCGCTGCCGTCAAATTCGCCGTAATAGAGGTCTGTCACATTTCCGGTGCCATAATAAGGTATCTTGGCGACATTACCGACAATCAGGAGGTATTCAGGAGGAGGATTATCTTCAGTGGAGGAGTTATATATAGCTGCAATTGAATTCCTGATATCTGTATAGTTTTCACCCGCATAAGCAGCTCCCTTGTAAAGAACATCAAGTTTGAATCCCTTCTGTGTTTTCCATTTAATAAAAGGCTGCAGATGCTTTTTGAAGGCAGTATCTGTCAGAATGATCATTCTTACGGGTTTGTCGGAATAACCGGTGATCAGGTCTTCAGGATTGTAGTTCAGAGTTCCTTTTTCAAGATTGTCTCCAAAGAGCAGTGATTCAGGAACCAGGGCTTTTTGTCCGGCTGCCCCTGTGGCGGTGAAGATGATCTCTATCTTCATGGAAGTTATCACCTCAAGAACATTTGAATGGGGATTATATCTCACAGGTGAAATAGAAAGGGTAGACAGCTTTTTGCCCCTTGCAATCCCGAGAGGCTCAATCTTTACGGTGTCGGATTTTATTGTTTCCCGCCGGGTATAAATGTCTTTATCTATCTTAAACCTGGGTTTATCCTGCTGCTGATCTTTTGTCTCGCCCTCCTGGACAGGGTGAAGATTTCCCCTTATTCTTCTGCCGGATGGTTTAATCCTTGAAAATTTTATGTCAGAGATCCTTATTTTATAGGTATAGCCATCCGGTATTATAATCAGCCGCGATAATACCGGCAGTTCAGGCATCCCGATATCTGAAACGGGAATATGACCCGGTATTCCGACGCGAAACCAATTGCCGTTCTCATCAACGAAGCTTTCAGCATTAAGTTCTGATATTGAATAGTTTATAATAAGGGAATTCTCTGAGAAGGCAATGGCGGTTTTCTGCGTGCCTGACCCGAGATGGTACTTGTGATTTCTAATCGGCTGACCGTATGCCGTCACACCAAAAATCAAAAACAATACCAGAATTCTACCTTGGCTTATTAACCCTAAATGCATCAGTGTTAAATAATTAACGCTGTACCCTTAATTCCCCTGGCAAGTTATATAAATTTCAATATATAACGAATCAGGTGCCAATAAATTTGATTAATATAATAAGATTCTTATATTTATCTTTGTTTTTATTACACGAACGGAGAATAAGCTATGAAACGACTTACCGTTTTTATCCTGCTAAATACAATAATATTCAGTCTCTCTGCGCAGATTGACAAATTTGGGACACCTGTATCGAAGAGCTACAGCATGAAAGTGACTCAGGCCGCTGAACAGAATTGGGCAATGACAAAAGATAAATTCGGTGTTCTATGGCTCGGGGGCGAGGATAATTTTGTTAACAGATATGACGGAACAAAATGGACGAAAATACTTCTCGATCAAAATAATCCTACGATTGTCAGAGCTTTGACCGCAGACGAAAATGGCATTATCTATGTCGGAGGTAATAACCAGTTTGGATATATTGAACCTGATTCATCAGGAACCAGGATCTATAAGTCGCTGAAAAGCAGATTTACTTCAGCACGAGATATTACTGATGAATTCCTGAGTGATACTTCAACTATTAAATTGCCAGCTTCTTCAGAAATTACTATCGGAGAGCTTAAATCGCTCATAATAAAAGATTCTGTAGTTTATTTTCTGAGCGACAGAACTCTGATAATGTACAATAAGGAAGAAGATGTAATCTCTTTTGTCAATCTCAGAGCGCTTGGATTCAGACAATTTGAAAGGATATACCTTCTCAATGGAAGAATTATTCTGGCAAACAACCGTCTGGGCCTTCTGGAACTCAAGGACAATAAAATAAAACTTCTTCCGGGAGGCGATTTTTTTAAGTTTAAAAGATGCATGGCTGTCTTTACCTATAAAAGCGAAAAGATTGTAGTCACTACACTTGACAGAGGGATATTCCTGTTTGATTGTTCAACTGGTGAGGTCGACAGCAGTCTGCTGGAGAAAAAATTATTCAAAAAGCTGAAGGAAGAACTTTGGACCTACTCGGCAGTGAGACTCGCCACTGGAGAAATGATTTTCGGGACAACAGATGATGGGGCTTACGTTTTTAATGAGTCTGGCAAATTAATTGGACATTGGACCAGTGAAAATCTTGAGATGCAGGACAATGTAATCACTACGATGTATACTGACCCGTCTTTATGCTCTGAACTTTGGATATCAACGACCGGTTCTGTTACAAAAGCGTATGTAAATCTTCCGTTTACACAGTTCTGTGAAAAGATGGGTTTGCTGGGAAGTGTAAGCACTTTTTGTGAATTCAATGGCGATGTCTATGTCGCTGCTGATCAGGGCCTTTTCAAAAGCGTTGTTGATGAAGATGGACGGAGGGTGTTTACTCTAGTAAATGATATCAATTCACAGATCTTTCCACTGATTGTCGCAAAAGTGGAACCCGACAGTTTCCTTCTGGCAGGATCTACATTCGGCGATGTATATCAGGTTAACAGAAGTGGAAAATCGCATATTCTCCCTTTTATTCAGGACAATACCAAAACTATTTATCAATCCAGATTTAATAGATCCAGGTTTCTTATTGGACTTGGAAATGGTAAAATTTATATTTTGGATTATTTAAAAGGCAAATGGCGTAAATATGCCAGCATAATGAACATATCGGGAGTCACAGATCGCTATGTTGAACTTGATAATGGTGATATCCTTGTCCTTACATCTTTTCCTGCAAGTGTTTGCAGGATACCTGTTAATGATTCAATACCTGTAAAGTATTCTGCAGAACAGGGTCTGCCTGAAATTGGGCTTAATTATCTGTGTGAGGATAACGGAAAGATTATTCTTTCTACTGATATAGGTCTGTATCAACTGAATATTAAAAATGACAAATGGGAACCATGTGACTATCTGACTGGCAATTATTCAAAAAATCACAAGGTTGACGCGTTATACCGAAGACAAAATGGTGAACTCTGGATATCAACAAATGAGGACAGATATTATGATATTTTTTTCAGGAACATAAATGATACTCTTATTATGACAAAGGGAGGAGCACTTGATGTTCTTCCAAACCTCAAATTCCGCGCTTTATCCGAGATCGATGGAAAAGTATGGATAGCCAAATCGAACAGTATTTACATTATTGACGATACAAAGCTTAATAATCAGCTTCCTGCTGTACAAACACTTTTAACAAGAATCGTTATTTCAGCGCATGGTGCAGATTCACTGGTGATGAATGAGACTTTCTTCAGGGAAGGTGCTTTTGCGAAAAGATACCCTGTAATCTCAAATGCTGGACAGAAGGCTCCTGAATTCAAGTATAACCTGAACTCTCCTTCATTTTACTGGGCTACTCCATATATGATCCAGGAAGAAGATATCCTTTACAGCTATAAGCTTCAGGGATTCGAAGATGACTGGTCAAAGTGGGATAAAATAAGCTATAAGGACTTTACGAACCTCTCGTATGGCAGGTATACTTTCAGTGTAAAGGCTAAAACCATTACAGGGATTGAATCACAGGAAGCCTCATACAGCTTCGTTATCCTCAAGCCATGGTATGTAACCCCCTGGATGATCTTCCTGTACTTCATTGCAGCAACATTGTCAGTCATAGGGATAATAATGGCATATACCAAACGGCTTAAAAACGAAAACATCCGCCTGGAGGGTATAGTGAAAGAACGCACGGCTGTTGTTGTAAAGCAAAAGGAAGAACTTGAATCGAGCATACATTATGCAAGCCGAATACAGATGGCACTGCTTCCTTCCGAAGCAATACTATCAGAAAATATTAAGAATTACTTCGTACTGTTCAAACCGAGGGATATCGTCAGCGGCGATTTTTACTGGATGACCAAGAAAAACCAGCGACTCTATATCGTAGCTGCCGATTGTACAGGTCATGGAGTGCCCGGGGCATTCATGAGCCTCCTGGGTATGTCATTCCTCGATGAAATAATCGACAAGGAAGCAGCACCGCGTGCAGACTATATTCTCAACGAGCTAAGGCTGCATGTTACAGAATCACTGAAGCAGATCGGCGGAGACGACGAAGCCAAAGACGGAATTGATATGGCACTGCTGGTCATTGATTTCAATACACAGCGCATTGAATTCTCCGGAGCTTATAATCCATGTTTCAAGGTGAGAAAACTTTCTGACCAGGAAATTTTCAAATATGAAAATGGACCACCTGAAAATCCGGATGGTTCGATGTCGAATGGTAAATATCTGCTCGAGACGATATATGCAAGCAAAATGCCCATCGGCATATCTTCACGAATGAATGAAGACTTTTCTTTCTACGACTGGACACTTGAAAAGGGCATTTCTTATTATATGTTCTCCGACGGCTATATCGATCAGTTTGGAGGTGATCATGGGCGTAAGTTCATGAAAAAGAACTTCAAGAGACTACTCCTTGAGATACAGGATTATCCTATGAGCAAACAAAAAGAACTTCTTGATAAAAACCTCAGGGACTGGATGGGAGCAACCCCCCAGATAGACGACATACTGGTGATGGGGATCAGGACAGACTGAATTCCCGGTAAAATCCAAAAGCTTCATGAATAAAAGAAACAAGAGCATAATAAAAACGATCTCTTTTTTAATCTTTATTGCTATGTCCATTCCGTCTTTTTCACAAAAATACCCTGCATTTGACACTTTCCGTACATCAGCAGGAGACGTTGAAATGCATTTCATAGGACACGGATCTCTCATGTTCAGTATTAACAATTATATTATTCATATCGATCCGGTGAGCAGTTCGGGAAGCTATGAAAACAAGCCTGAAGCCGATCTTATACTTGTGACGCATGAACATTATGATCATCTTGATCCTGATCTCATTTTTAAACTTCGTAAGAATGAGACAATTATGTTCTCGACCGAAAAAGTTGCATCACAGGTCAAATGGGCAAGGGTGATGAAAGCCGGTGATAAAAGCACGGCTGGTGCGATAACAATTGAAGTGGTTCCTGCATACAATATCGTTAATATGAGGGCGCAGGGTCAGCCATTTCATCCAAAAGGATCGGGGATCGGTTTCATACTTACGATAGGAGACAAGAGGTTCTATGTTGCAGGAGATACAGAGAATACTCCGGAGATGAAAGCACTAAAGAACATAGATGTAGCTTTTCTCCCAATGAATCTCCCTTATACAATGACTCCCGAAATGGTGGCTGATGCTGCCAAAGCATTTAAACCGGGAATTTTATACCCCTACCATTATGGTGATACCAATACTGATAAAATTGTTGAGCTTTTAAAAAATATAGGTATTGAAGTAAGAATACGAAGTCTAAAATAATATAAGTAACAACCCCTATCCCAGCCTTCCCCAAGGAGGGAAGGAGCAAAGCCTTTAACCCTCTTGGGAGGAAATTAAAAAGGGGGGTCTTTTAGCAAAAAAAAGTTTGATAATATAATTATTGTTTAAAAAATCAAATATATAGTATGACGGAAATAACAAGAAGACGATTTCTGAAGAAAGGGATCGCAGGAGCAGGGATAATGGCAGTTTCTCCCTCAATTATAGCATCAGCAGCACCACAAGCCGCGGAAGAAAAAGTAATTTACAGGACCCTGGGCAAAACCGGACTAAAGGTTCCGGTTATAAGCTTCGGAGTGATGCGCTCTGATAATTCAAGTCTGTGTAAGGCTGCATATGATAAGGGGATAAGGCTCTTCGACACAGCTAACGGGTACCAGGGTGGAAATAATGAAACGATGCTGGGAAACTTATTCAAAGAATTTAAGAGGGATTCATTCATGCTCGCCACAAAAGTAAAACCGAATACTGACAGGGATGGGAAACCTACAGACCAGGCAACTCCGGAGAAATTCCTGGAAACCTTCAATATAAGTCTTTCAAGGTTGCAGATGGATTATGTCGACATTCTTTATGTTCATGATTTAAGCAATCCTGAAATGCTTGAATACAAACCGCTGATAGCCGCCATAAAGAAGCTGAAGAAGGACGGGAAGATCAGGTTTATGGGGTTTTCAACTCATAAGAATGAACCCCTGATGATAAATGCTGCAGCCGACAAGGAAGATTGGGATGTTATCCTTACATCTTATAATTATAAGCAGGCATATGCAGCTGAGCTTGCTGCCGCGATTAAGAAAGCTGGTACAGCCGGTATTGGCATCGTTGCAATGAAGACTCTGGCAGGTGGCGGATGGCTCGACCGCGAGAGAACAAAGCCGATGAACACAAGCGCAGCGTTGAAATGGGTACTGTCCAATCCTGATGTCCATACAACAATTCCAGGGATGACAAGCTTCGACCAGCTTGAGCTTAACGCTAAGCTTTTAACCGATATCAGCCTCAACGAAACAGAAAAGAACGATCTTCTTGCCGATATGGCAGATCCGGGCCTATTCTGCTCAGGATGTATGCAATGCCTCCCTTCGTGCCCTCGTAATCTTCCTGTTCCTGACCTTATGCGCGCCTTCATGTATGCATATGGCTATTCATCACCATCTATGGCTAAGGATCTGCTTGCTGAAATCGGAATATCAGGCAACCCTTGCTCAGGATGCGATAATTGCAGCGTTAACTGCTCCAGGAGCTTCAGGATAAAGGAAAAAATTGCCGATGTATCAAGGCTGACAAATGTACCGTCTGATTTTCTGTCCTGATTAACTAAAATATTCAGAGAAATGAAAAAAACAGTTATGGCCGGATTATGCCTGGCTTTATTTTCGTTTTCTTCTTTGGCGCAGGAAATAACTTTCCCTGAACTTCAGGGATTCAAAAAGACCACTAAATACCCGGTTTATCTTCCTGAAAACCTTTGGGATTTCATTGACGGCGCCGCCGACACATACCTTGCACTGGGCTTTGTCGACCTTCATGTGGCAGAATACAAGAAAGGAAAGGATGTAATCAAGCTCGAAATCTACAAGCACAGCGATCATACCATGGCATTTGGAATCTATGCCTCTGAAAGATCTTCAGCATACCAATTCATTAATATTGGCTCACAGGGATATTTTATGGACGGTGTTCTAAACTTCTTCAAGGGTGATTATTATGTAAAGATCAGAACCTACTCTGAAAAGCCAAAAACTCTGCAGGCACAGGAATCGCTTGCCAGAATGGTTGAAGGGATGCTGACCGGAGAAAAGGAAATGCCATCATCGCTATCACTATTCCCGGATGAAAACAGAAAAATAAATGAGGAAACATTTGTGAATGAGAGCGTTCTCGGACATCAATTCCTGAATAAAGCCTTCAGGGCTGTCTATCAGGCAGGAAATGAAACCTTCAGCATATTCCTGATAAAAAACCCGTCAGCAGAACAAACCCTGAAAACTGCAACAACTTACCTGGCAGTGGGGAATATTGAACCTGACCAGTCAGAAAGCAGGTATGTTTTTACGGATGGTTATAATGGAACTGTATTCCTTGCCTGGAAGAACGATATGATGGTAATAATTTCCGGACTTGCAAAAGACCAGGCTGATATTGCAGAGAAATATACTTCAGAAATACTTAAATAAGTTATCAGGAGTACCAGGGTCTCTGCCTGTTTTTAAGATCAGCAAGGATCTCACCTGCTGTATTGACATCATCCATGATCTGAAAATCGAACATACCTACGCAGACAAAATCTGCCCCGTTCTCGAATGCATACCGGATACCGTCCTTTGGCTGTATAGCACCACCGGCAAGAACCTTGAAAGCAAGCCATGGCTTTTTAACCTCCATCATGTACTGAGCAGTCTGATCAGAGAACAGGTCGAACATATTGTCGTGTATCTGATTGTGATCGAGGTATTTGCTTGCATCAACACTGAATTCAACGCGTTTTTCTACAGGATGAGCTGACCAGTATTTGTCATGATGGAATGTCTTCACATAGTAGTCAACAGGAATTCCCTCCCTTTCGCAGGTTTGTACTACTGTGAGGGCATGACCGCCGATGCCAGCCATATAACCTTTCTTCTTGATATATTCTATGGCTGTCGCGAGCTCCTTTAATTTTCCATCCCTGATGTACCTGTCGCCTACGCCACCCTGAATATAAAGAGTTGTCGCACCGTTATCAATCGCCAGGTCAATGTCACCGAAGAGATCGTCATCCTTAAGATAGGTCTGGCATATCGTCTTCATCTTTCCCCCATATAGTTTCAGATACTTCTGGAAGATAGGAAAATTTGAATTCGTGAGAAATGATGCTGTGATGCCTGCCATCTCTGCAAGATGGAATGTTTCAAGGATCTTCTGGTCGGTATTGTATGCCTTGAAAAGGGTATTTGCGTAGATCAGGTCACGTGCATGGGCATATCCGCTGATCAGGTTGCAGCCCATGATCATTCTGCTGAGTTCGATATCACCAAGTTTGCCTTTAGGCAACTCAGTCTTGAGGTCCGCTATGCGTTTATATGTGACCTGGGGGAGTGTTGCACTGGAAACACCATCAACACCAGGTCTCGACATCTCCCTTAAAAAAGCTCCTCCAAAAGCTGCAAGAACCGGCACTCCTGCAAGTCCCTTTATCAGCTCCCTTCTCCGGTTTGTTTCCGGTTCTGCTACCTGAGCATTCTCAATCGGCTCTTCAATACGGATTTCCTTATTTTTTTCGAGAAGCTGTTCGAGCCCGAAGAATCGGCCAGACCTGGTAAATGCAAGGACAAGCAAACAAACAAGCTCGATGAGATTTTTGTTTACAAAAAGATAACTACCCTCTGTGGCAGCGCCATAACTGAATCCTCCAAATGGAGGATATGCAAGGTAATACATCGTCAGCATCAAGGTGCCTGCCCAGGATGCCACTCTTGTGAATATTCCCAGGATCAATGCAAGCCCTATCAGAGTCAGTCCCCACTCATTGGCGAAATTCACTAATTGCAGCCCTGTATCTCCGGATGCCAGCCATCTGAAAAAGTCTCCGAAAATCCATCTTGATCCTTCAAGATAGGGTCGTGCACTCCAGGCTGGATTGAAGATCTTTATCAGTCCCTCATATAAAAAATGCCAGCCGACAACGATCCTTAAAAGAGCCAGCATTGCAGGCACAATCTTATTTCTGGTAATTGTAAGAGCCATGATAAATTAATTTTACCGTGTTTCAGTATGGGTAAAATTAATAAATTATTGAATGAATAATAGACAGCCTGTTGTTTATCACGATTCTTTTTCAAGCAGTCCCGAGATGAATATTTTCATTTCATCATAGGAATTGACCAGAGGAATATCCGGATTATCTTTAATCACGTTGTTTGGAGGGCGGTAAAGAACGCCTGCCTCAGCTTTTCTCAGCATTTTAATGTCATTGTACGAATCACCGATTGCAATTACTTTGTAATTAAGGCTTTGCAAAGCTTCAACTACTCGTGCCTTGCCATTTTCCTGCCGGAGATGATAATTGGTGATGTTGCCGAGGTGATCAACAGTCAGATGATTGCAGAAGAGTGTGGGATGTCCGAGCTTAACCATCAGCGGATTTGCAAATTCAGAAAAAGTGTCTGATACAACAACAAGCTGAGTCCTGTTTTTAATCCAGGAGATACATTCCGTTGCACCCGGCAAGGGCTTAATATTTGCAATAACATGCTGGATGACATGAAGTGTGAGATTGTTCCGGTTAAGTATATCCAGCCTTCGTCTCATGAGTGCATTATAGTCGCTGATGTCGCGTGTCGTTAGCTTCAGTTCGTCTATGCCGGTATGTTTGGCAACACTTATCCATATTTCCGGAGTGAATACTCCCTCAAGGTCTGTACAAACAATATACATTGGAAATCATTTTAAATGCTTCAGGAAATATTCCTTAAGCTGTCCATAATCGTTATCAAGTTCAGTATATTCCTCGTTCTTTTCAGTTATGCCATTAAGCGATGACGGAACGGCAGGACTAAATCCAAGTATGCTGATTATATCCTCAGCGAACTTTGCCGGATGTGCTGTCTCAAGCGAAATGAAGATGTTATCGCCGGAGGCTTCCTGGCTTTTTTGCCCATGGTAAGATTCAAGTCCCCGCCATGCCACTGCACCGTGAGGTTCAAGAAGAATTCCGTATTTCTTATAGCACTCAGCTATCGTCTTCCTAGTCTCGTTGTCGGAAATGCTTATTCCAAAGAAATCAGACCTCATCTTTTCCAGCTCAGGCTCTCTGAGAATTGTCCCTTTCTCGTTCATTTCACCTCCATACAAGGCAATTATCCTTGCAAGATTGCTCGGATGACCTACATTCATTGCACTGGAAATACAGTTATAAGAAGGTGAAATGATATTATAGAGACCGCTCCTAAGGTACACTGGTACTTCGTCGTTTCTGTTTGTAGAGATAATGAAGCGGTTTACAGGCAATCCCATTTTACATGCCAGTATGCCTCCCATCAGGTTGCCATAGTTTCCTGACGGAACGCTGAAGACAGCCTTCTCATTTCCATTCTCTGTAAGCTTTGCCCATGCATAAAAATAGTAAACCGTCTGAGGCAGAAGACGTCCGATATTTATAGAATTGGCCGACGAGAGAGAAATATCTTTCAGTGAAGGATCAAGAAATGCTTTTTTTGCAAGACGCTGGCAATCATCGAATTTGCCGTCGATCGATATCGTATGGATGTTTCCCTTAAGGGTTGTCATCTGTTTCCGCTGGATCTCACTAACTTCACTACGGGGGAAAAGAACAATTACATCAATATTCTCCAGGCCATGAAAGGCATTTGCAACTGCGCTTCCGGTGTCACCTGAGGTTGCTGTAAGAATATTTAATTGCCTGCTCTTCACGGAAAGGAAGAAGTTCATAAGTCTTGCCATCATCCGGACGGCAAAATCCTTGAACGACGCTGTCGGTCCCTGATCCAGCCTGAGGATATAATTACGTTCAAAAACTCTATCAATTGGAACATTGAAGTTATATGCTTCCCCACAGAGCGATCCAAGGATGTTGTAATCAATCTCACCTGAAAGGAAATGGTCAAGTACCGCTGCAGCAATTTCATGATACTCTTTCGATCTGAAGCTCAATATTTCTTCCCTGTCGATCTTTGGAATTAATTCTGGCAGGTACAATCCCCCGTCAGGCGCCAGACCGGATAGAAGAGCCTCCCGGAAACTCACCTCAGGGGCTTTATGATTGGTAGAATAATATTTATTTTCAGACATTGACCACACGCATTAAATCAGCAAATACTCCTGCTGCAGTTACATCTGCACCGGCTCCATAGCCCTTGATCACCATAGGTAATTCCCTGTATCTTTCGGTTGTTATAAGTACGATATTATTACTTCCTTCGAGGTAATAGGATGGGTGATCCTGTCCGACCTCGATCAGTTCAACTTTAGCATTACCGTTATCTAGTGTCGCGAAAAATCTCCATTTCTTTTTCCTTTTCACAAGTTCAATCCTTTTCTGTTCGAACTCCTGATCATATTCCTCCACTTTTCTGTAAAACTCATTAAGGTCACCTTCAAAGCAACTGTCAGGAAGAAATTTATTCACCACGACATCTTTCTTCTCTATCGGATACCCTGCTTCCCTGGCCAGGATAAGAATCTTTCTGACGACATCCGTTCCGCTCAGGTCGATACGTGGATCAGGCTCTGTATATCCCTTTTCTTTTGCCTTGCGGATTGCTTTGCTGAGCGGCAGCTCGCTACTCATCTCATTGAAGATGAAGTTGAGAGTTCCTGAAAGGACTGCTTCTATCCTGTAAATTTTATCACCGCTTAAAACAAGGTCGCTTATGGTCCTGATAATTGGAAGGCCTGCCCCGACAGTAGTCTCGAACATGAAACGGACACTCCGTTCACCAGCAATTGCCTTAAGATGCTGATAATAGCCGTATTCCGATGAACAAGCTATCTTATTAGCCGTTACCACGGAAATATAAGATGAAAGTATATCACCATAAAATGCTGCAACCTTTGCATCTGCAGTGCAATCGATAAAGACAGTATTTCGCAGATTCATTTTTCTTATCCGCTGGATGAATTCCCTGATATCAGCTTTTTCTCCATCATCCTTCAGCAGGTCGCGGCAGGAATCAATTGGTATTCCTTTCTGACTTGTGATCATTTTCCGTGAATTGGTTATACCGAGAAGATTTACCTTGACATGATGATCATCAAAAAGAAGTCTTGCCTGCTTTTGCAACTGCTTTAGCAGGCTGGATCCAACCAATCCTGTTCCTGCGACGAAAAGGTTAGCCTCAGTGTAAGCCGAAAGAAAAAATCCATCATGGATGACGTTCAGTGCTTTCCGTAGGCTTTCATTTTTAATTACAACCGAAATATTGAGCTCTGAAGATCCCTGTGCAGTAGCAATTACATTAATGCCGTTTCTGCCGAGTGATTTGAAAAGAGTGGCCGATATACCCGGCGTGTTTTTCATCTTTTCTCCGACTATTGCGATGATGGAAAGATTCTTTTCGATAAGTATCCTGAGCTCATTATTCTTTACAATCTCGCGTTCGAACTCTCCATTTATGGCTTCTGTTGCTGCATCTGCTTCAGCGGGGGAAACTGCAAAAGTGATAGAATATTCCGACGACGCCTGTGTGATAAGAATAATATTTACATTACGTTTAGCCAGTGCTCCAAACAGCCTTGCAGATGTTCCTGTTACACCAACCATTGCCGGACCCTGCAATGTTACAAGGTCGATATGATCTATCGAGGAGATTCCCTTAATCGGACTTCTTCCGGCAGCAGGAGAATCTCCATTTATTAAAGTACCCTTCCCTTCAGGATTGAGGGTATTTTTTACAACAACAGGAATTTTAGCTTTATATACCGGCCTCAGGGTAGGAGTGTATATTACTTTGGCACCGAAATGCGACAGCTCCATTGCTTCGGCATAGGTAAGATTCTCTATAGTATAGGCCTTTTCGACTTTCTTGGGATCTGCGGTCATAAAGCCTTCAACATCAGTCCATATTTCAAGGATTTCAGCTTCCATAGCAGCGGCAATTATCGCAGCTGTGTAATCAGAACCGCCTCTGCCCAGAGTTGTCGTGTCTCCTGACAAGGAGCTGGCTATGAATCCCGGAATCAGTATGAGTTTTGATGATGATCCTATCTTTTCTTTTATCAGGCCGTTGGTGATGCTGAAGTCAACAAAATTGCTTCCTACGCTAGTGTCAATTTTTATAATTTCGCGGGCATCGAGGTAAATGCTGTTTCCCAGATAGCCATTGATAATCCTTGATGATAATCTTTCGCCAATCGCAAGCATATTGTCGAGTGAATGCTTTGTGATTTCGTGGAGAAGGAATATCCCTGTGCAGGTTTCTGTGAGCTCATTCAGGATATCATCAACATATTTCAGTACTTCATCTCTCTTTACTTTATCAGTGATGAGTGTTGCAGTTGTCTCCCTGTGCAGGGCAGTCATCTTTCCGAGTAGATCCCAGGCTTCTGCAGAACCATTTGCTGCCAGCTCTGCTATTTTGTGAAGCTGATCGGTAACGCCCTGAAATGCAGAAACCACAACTACACAAGGTAACAGCTGTTCTTCAACAATACGTTTTACAACCTTTATGCGTTCGGGTGTTCCAACAGACGTTCCTCCGAATTTCAGGACTTTCATTTCATCTTAATATAAAAAATGCATCCACAGGATGCATGTTAAAAATCAAAGATAGCAATAATTCAGGCAATTTCCTAAATAGAAATAGATATTATTAAGATAAATTGATAAACAGCTATAAAATGAAAGTGAATATACTGTTTTGATTAATGAATTTAATTTATAAATAGAATAATATATTGAAAAATAAAGAAAATCCGTTAACCGCAAAGTGCGCAAAGACCTAAAACCTAAGGACGCAAAGTAATCCGTTAATTGGATTTCATTTTGCGTCCTTTTCGGTTAAGAGGAACTTGCCAAGTACTTCCCTTTAACTGGAGGCTGCTTTTTGCAGACGCTTCATTATTGAGAAAATAAATGTTGCTGAGAGCAATAAGCATACTATAAATACAAACCAGAGCCAGCTCAGCTGGATCTTATCCCATAGAAGAGTTCCGATAAACAACAGTTTGTTTCCGGTAGCTGTTGCAAGCAGCCAGCCTCCCTGCATAAGTCCCTGGAACCTTGAAGGTGCTACTTTCGATACAAATGAGAGACCCATCGGGCTAAGGAATAATTCAGCGACGGTGAGTATCAGGTAGCTGCTTACAAGCCAGTAAGGCGACACTCTTTCGGTTTCGGCAACCGGTGCTCCGTGGAGTGATACCGGAGAAGGTGCTCCGATAGAGCCAATGAGAACGATCAGAAATCCGAATGCGGCTATTACCAGTCCTATTGCGATCTTTTTGGGTGTGGAAGGTTCAATTCCTTTCTTGTTAAGCCAGGAGAACAATCCCATTACAGGGAATGTCAGCGCTACTATGAAGAGAGGATTAAACGACTGGAACACTTCAGGTGATATCGAATTCTGAGGGCTGAACCTGCTGAGGCCAAATAACTTGCTGAGAATGGCAGTAGGATCAAATCCGTACGCAAAGAACATGATGAACCATAATGCAATAATGAAGAGGATACCTCCGGCAATCCTCGAACTGCTCTTCAGATTCTTATAAAATACCAGCACTATTCCTGCAATTGCTCCAATAACAGCAAGCATTGAAGGCAGCGTAAAGAACATGTTTGTGAAAATGCCAACATGTTTTACTGTATAATCCCTGGCAAAGAGAGTCAGAGTCAGTCCATTCTGGTGGAACGACATCCAGAAGAAAATTGCTACAATAAATACCAGCACCAGAGCTGTGATCCTACCTTTTTCCTCCTTGCTGGAACTCAGGATTATCCATGTAATGAATGCCGCAAAAAGTCCGAAGGCGAATCCGTTTGGCCACCCGATCTGCTTTATGAAATGAAGTCCGAAAGCAGTTATGCCCATTGCAATTAGTGCGGCAATTATCGGTACAGGTTTGAAATCTATTTTTTGAAGAGGTGATACAGCCGTCTTAGTTTCAGTTGCTTTCTCCTTATCCTTACTGGGAAGATATTTATTGAAAAATACATAAACGAGCAGCGATAATACCATAGCTCCTGCAGCTACTGCAAAAGCATAATTATATCCCCTTGAGAAGGTTTCGAGATAACTGTCTGCAAATGCTGAGAGGTCGGTTACAGGACCGCTTAAATTCACTTTATCGGCAAGCTGCTGAAAAACGGTCGTATCCGTAAGGGTCCCGTTATTGAACTGATGGCAGAGCGACGGGAGAGATCCATCGTGGGTAAATCCGTTGGTTTTCAGCCACCAGTTGCGCATGCCTTCTGCAGCGAAAGGAGCGAAGAATGCTCCTACGTTGATCCCCATATAGAAAATCATGAATGCTTTATCCCTCAGGTTCGAATATTTGGGATCGTCATACATCTGTCCGACAACAGCCTGAAGGTTTCCCTTGAATAGTCCGTTGCCAAGAGCAATTGTGAAGAGTCCTATAATTGTAAGCGTCAGGGTCATCCCTGGTATCGCCACAATAACATATCCTGCAAACATGATTATGATACCGGCAAGAATCACCAGCTTGTATTTTTTTGTGGAGTCAGCCAGGATACCTCCGATCAGGGCCAGGGCATAAATGCTGAAATAAAACCAGCTGTAAATACTTCCTGCCTTTGCTGCAGAAAGTCCATATTTGGCCTGAAGGAAAAGTACCAGAATGGCCATCATTGTATAAAAGCCGAACCTTTCCCCCATATTGGAGAAAAAGGCTACCAGCAATCCTTTTGGATGATTCTTAAGCATATATCTGATAAGTTATTTAATTAATAATTATTGAACAGGTTCTGAATACGACCTGAAACAAATATATTAATCTTTTTTTATTAATGACTTAAGAGTTTAATTTTGTACAATATTGAGTTTGCAAAATGAACATTTTCAGGTGTGATCAGATAAAACGGATAGATGAATACACTATCAGGAACGAACCGGTAGCCTCCGTTGACCTGATGGAACGCGCTGCCGGAAAACTGTTTGACTGGTATTCTGAAAGATTTAATCAGTCAAAACCGGTATACATATTTGCCGGACCCGGAAATAACGGAGGTGATGGAATGGCGTTAGCAAGAATGCTTTCCGTAAATGAGTATATACCTTTTGTGTATTTTGCGGGCTCATCAGATAATACATCAGCCGATTGGAAAATTAACAGGAGCAGGCTGGAAGAAGAAACAAAAGTGCCATTTGAAACAATATCGGAATCAGATCAGATTCCGGTTCTCCCACGTGATGCAATAATTATTGATGCCCTGTTCGGATCAGGACTTTCCCGCCCCGTAAACGGGATCGCTGCAGATGTAATAAAAAAGATAAATGGCTCCGGCTGTACCATTGTTTCAGTCGATATTCCGTCAGGATTGTTTTGCGAAGATAACTCTGGAAATGATTATGGCTCTATCGTCAGGGCTGCATTCACGCTTTCGTTCCAGTTCCCGAAGCTATCCTTCATGTTCCCCGAGAATGAGAAATTTACCGGACAATGGCATATTCTGCCCATAGGTTTGGATGAAAGTATTATCGAAAGCACAACAGCTCCGTACAAGTTTATTGATATGGAAATGGTAAAACCTTTGCTGAAGAAGAGAAACAAATTTGATCATAAGGGAAGCTTTGGACATGGACTTCTTGCCGGAGGCTCATACGGAAGGATGGGCGCAGTGGTACTCGGAACCAGGGCTGCTCTCCGATCCGGAGCAGGTCTCATAACATGCCATATACCCTCATCCGGCAATCTGATTATGCAGTGTGCTGTACCTGAAGCTATGTCCATTCCCGACAAGTCTGAAAAGAATATCTCATCCATTGGCGAAACTGATTCATTCAATGCAATCGGAATAGGCCCGGGGATGGGAACCGGAAAAGAAAGCCGGAATGCATTTCATGAATTTATTCTCAGTTGCAATAAACCTTTGGTGATCGACGCTGATGCACTTAATATTCTTTCAGAGAACAAGCCATGGCTAATGGATATTCCTTGCATGGCAGTGCTGACACCTCATCCTAAAGAGTTCTCTCGGCTCGCAGGTGAGTCAGGAAACAGTTTTGAAAGACTCCGGAAACAGGCTGATTTTTCTGCAGAATATAATTGCATCGTGGTGCTTAAAGGAGCCTATACTTCAATAAGCGAACCTGGAGGAATGATATGGTTCAATAGTACCGGAAATCCAGGTATGGCCACTGCAGGAAGCGGTGACACCCTGACCGGTATCATCCTGTCGCTGCTGGCTCAGGGTTATAAACCGCTGGATGCAGCGGTTTTAGGTGTATATATTCATGGACTGGCAGGCGATATTGCTGCAGCAAGTTCGTCATACGAATCTCTTATTGCCTCAGATATTATTGATCATATCGGTGATGCTTTTAACAGAATAAGGACCGAATAATTCCGTTTGATTGCTATATTGCGTTCATGAATAGGATAAATAACTGAAAAATGAAGACAGTAAAAAGCATTTTCTTCCTCATTATTATAGCCTTGCTGATAAATTCCTGCGTCCTTCTGAAGAAAAAGGCCGAACCCAGGCGGGCAGTTGCACACCTGACCGATACTACTCAACTGACTGACGGAAGCCTGGTCTATGCATTGCCTATGACCGTATTCACTATAAAGATCGGGATGGAGCGTGAGATTGAAATTCCTGGTCCATATGCAAAATATGCAGAGGTGCTTCTGGGTATGCAGAATGTCATTCTTACTGAAAATGAAAAATGGAGTATCAGAAGCGTTTCGGTTTCCTCCCACGAAGAAGCCGACCCTTCGGAATTCTATGTTATTGAGGCTGAGGACATCTTACCGACAAATGTAATCTCTCTGAAAAAAGAAGGCTTTATACTAGACCTCAATCCAGGATCAGCTTACAGCAGCGTTTCATCCATCGACAGGGAAATTAATGTCAATAATTTCCGGGCAACCGACCTTGGCTCCGATGAATATTATCTTATTCAGACCGATACTGCCTACAAACGAGTCAAAATGGATGCTCAGTTTGTCAGGGTCCCATACATCATTGAAAAGAACAAGAAACTTACTGCAGATGAGCTTGCTCAGCGGGCTGCCAGAAGACTTTTGGATCTTCGCGATGGTAAGATGTTGATACTTACAGGCGAAGCAAATGTTTATCCACAAAGCAGTACTGCTATCGATGAAATGAACAGGCTTGAAAAAGAATATACAGAATTGTTCACCGGGAAGCGTATCATTGATACGAAAAACTATCAGTACAATTTTATTCCCGGCAAGGGACAGACCGGCAAGGCTGTCACCCTTTTCATGTTTTCTGAATCCGGAGGTCCGAAGGAACAGGGTACTCCCGTCAGCATTTCTGTCACACCGGAGAAGAAAACCAAGGACCTGACAGTGATTTCACGTCAGCAGCCAGGTGGCAATGACCAGAAATACAACAGGCTTTATTACAGGATCCCTGACGTTGTGAATGTTAAGATACTGATGGGAGAGAAGTCTCTTTATGAATCAAGAAGACTGGTTTACCAGCTTGGTGAAGTGATGCAACTGCCTGCAAACTATATTCTCGGGAAGTGAATTGTTTAATAATAAAATTGTTGCATGTTTCAGGTTGCATGTTTCATGTTGTAAAAACTAACCTTCAACTTGTAACCTGTAATTATTTTACTTTTCCTACGAAAGTTTTCTGGAAATCTTCCCATGATTTTGTTTTGTAGGCGTTGTCTGCAAAAAAGCTTAGAAGCGTTTCCATCTCCTTTGGCTGCTTGAATCCGGGTATGGGAGCAACCTCATATTTGTCATTCTCGTTTTTCAGCAGGAAGACGACGGTTGGATATGATAATTGACCCTGAAGCAGAGAAACTGCCAGCTGATGGGTCTTACCATATTTGCCATCGTTGATGAACTCACTTCCCATAAAAGTAATCTTACCATTGCTTTCAGCATCAAATTTTACCGGATAGTATTTTTTGTTCAGAATATCAGCTACAATCTCATTGGTGAAGGTCTCATTGTCCATTTTTTTACACCAGCCGCACCAATCAGTGTAAGTGTCAATAAATAACGGTCTGGGCGCCTGTTTCATGAGCTTTTCTGCCTCCTCAATAGTGTACCATTTTACACCATTAGGATAAGATGCCCTGGTTCCCTGGGAAAATACTGATGATGTTGAAAGAACCATCAGCAGAAATATAAGCGTTCTTTTCATATATATATATATATTGGTATATTTAAATTTGTACAAAAATAAAGAAATTTTCAATACTTATAATAATACAGTCATTTGTGTTATTAACAACAATCGGGCCATATAATAGTTCATTAATAGTGATTTATCAAACCATTTCATCAGATTAATTTTTTTACATTTACCGAGTTTTAACTCACTAAATCATTTTTATGGAAACGATAAGAAAAACCCTCCGTGATTCCAAGACAGCCCGATGGACAGCCCTGGCTGTAGTAGCTTTCACAATGTTATGTGGTTACTACCTTACCGATGTAATGGCTCCTTTGAAAGGGTTGCTGGAAGGACAGCTTCACTGGAACAGTTCTCAGTTCGGATTCTTCACCAGTGCTTATGGCTGGTTCAATGTATTTCTTCTGATGCTGATCATAGGAGGTATAATCCTTGATAAAATGGGAGTTCGTTTCACCGGACTTACAGCCGCATCTATCATGGTGGCAGGAACATTCATAAAATACTGGGCAGTATCGACCCATATGCTGGATGGACAGACATGGCATTTAATATTCTTTGATGTAAATGCCCAGGTACTTATGGCAGGACTTGGTTTTGCAATCTTTGGCGTTGGAGTTGAGACGGCCGGGATTACAGTATCAAAAATTATAGTAAAATGGTTCAAAGGCAAAGAGATGGCTCTTGCAATGGGACTCGAAATGGCTACCGCCAGACTGGGAACCGCACTCGCTCTTTCAACATCACTCCCAATAGCCAAAGCTTTTAATACAGTATCTGCTCCGATCCTTGTATGCCTTATCATGCTGTGCATCGGGCTGATATCTTTTATCTTGTATACATTCATGGATAAGAAGCTTGATGCATCAATTGCTGCTGCAAGTGATGCCGAAAATCCAGGGGAGCCTGAAGAAGCTTTTCGTGTCCGCGATATCTTGAAAATAATTACGAATAAAGGATGGTGGTATATTGCAATACTCTGTGTTCTATTCTATTCAGCCGTTTTTCCCTTCCTGAAATATGCTACAGATCTGATGGTCTGCAAATTTCATATCAACGAAGACTGGGCAGGTCTTATACCTGCGCTGCTGCCTTTCGGAACGATATTGCTTACTCCGTTATTCGGTAATATGTACGACAGAAAAGGCAAAGGTGCATCGATCATGATATTGGGGGCAATACTTCTGATCTTCGTGCATATTATGTTTTCGATCCCATTCCTCCATCACTGGTTTGTCGCAATAATACTTATTCTTGTTCTGGGAATTGGATTTTCACTAGTACCTTCTGCAATGTGGCCATCTGTACCCAAGATCATTCCTGAAAACCAGCTTGGTACAGCGTATGCCCTTGTTTTCTGGGTGCAGAATTGGGGATTAATGGGCGTGCCTGCACTTATAGGCTGGGTGCTGAATAAGTGGTGCTTCCTTGGCTATTTCGCAATTGCGGGAACAGGACTGGTGACAACACAGGGTCCTCAAATAACCGAGGTTGTTGCAGCAGATCGTAATGTATATCCTGTTACAGAAGCAGGTACAATAAGCAGAAAAGATATGGATCTGAAAGTATCGCAATTCATTAAAAATTCCGATGGAACGATTTCAGCAGTTGTCACTTCTGCAAATGATACAATAAGCACCGGATATATAACAACAAAATCTTTGAAGAAGGCTGTCAAGAAAGAAGAGTTGAAAGTGATTGATTACTACATAGGAGATAATAAGGTTGAGAATTTTGTGACCAATGACGGACAGAAGATATCAAAATTCAGCAATGTATTTTCGCACTACAATTATACCCTCCCGATGTTAATTTTTACAGGGTTAGGATTTCTTGCTCTGCTATTTGCATTCCTTCTGAAAGCTGAAGACAAGAAAAAAGGGTATGGGCTTGAGTTGCCTAATATTAAGAAGTAAACCGCAAAGTATGCAAGGCCCTCATCTCCGCCAGTCGGCAGATCCGAGGGTAGAAACGCAAAGGACGCAAAGTGATCCGATTACCGGGAACTCTTTGCGTCCTTGGTTGTTAATCCTTCGCGCTCTTTGCGGTTAATTCTTAAGAATAGAAGAACATTTTTATATTCTTATTGTTTCTCTGTTAAATAATTAACAATACTAACATGGAATCGAACGAATTTGAGAAAGCCAAGGTGTTCAGTTTTAATGATTCAGTTGAATATGCCAGCGGCGGAATTCTCAGTAAAACCGTCCTGAAGAAAGAAACTGGAAATATCTCCCTTTTTTCATTTGCCAGGGGGGAAGCACTGAGCGAGCACACTGCTCCCTTCGATGCAATTATTCAGGTAGTAGATGGAAGAGGTGAAGTAATAATAGGAGGGAAGTCATTCATTCTGGAAGCAGGTCAGACAATCATTATGCCAGCAAATATTCCACATGCCGTAAAGGCAGTAGAAAAATTCAAGATGGTGCTGACTATGATCAAGGACAAATAATAGGCTTGCGGTTTGCGGCTCGCGGCTACCGGCTTGGGCTACATTTTAATAAAGCCTCATGCCTCGTACCTCGTACCTCAAGCCGGTTTTTATGCCATTTTAATGAGTATCGACTTGATAGTATCAGTAACATCCTCCTCTTCATCGACTATTCTCTCCAGGATCTCAAGTATCTTATTGTTTTTCAGCAGCTCGGCAGCGTCGTTCTCTTTTTGAAAAAGTTCCGCGACAGCAACAAAATAGTAATCGTCAGTCCTGTGCTCGATTTCCGTTACCTTTTCACATGCTTTTGTGATCTCTTTCTTGTTTGCAACTGCATCGTTAAGACAATGAATGCATATTTGGATCTCTTTGGCTGCTTCATTGATCAGGTTTGCCATCTCTTTATAAACAGGCATAAGGTGTTTTGGCTTATACAGGCAAATCCTTCTGCTGACCCCGTTAATTGAGTCCACCACATCATCAATATGAGCGATAAGCTCGTGAATATCCTCCCTGTCAAAAGGAGTAATGAAAGATTTGTTAAGTTGCTGATAGGTTTTATCAGTTATCTCATCTCCGATATGTTCGACCTCCTTGATCTCTTTAAAGTACTTTTCATGAGTTTCGATGTCGGAACTGGATAATTGCATTTTGAGAAGCTCGGTGGCTTTTACCATGTTTTTTACATCCTCTTCAAAAAGCGGATAAAAGGAATGATCCTTCGGAACAAAAAACTTAAGAACTTTATCAATATTCATATATAAGATTTAAAAATTTCATTTTCAGTTAATCCAGTTGAAGAAAAGGTACATTACACCACCGATAAATCCTGAAATAGGAATTGTAACTATCCATGCTATAAAAATTTTCCGGGTCACTCCCCATTTCACTGCCGAAGCTCCTTTCCGTGCGCCTACTCCCATAATGGCACCTGTAATAGTATGTGTTGTACTGACTGGAATTCCCCAATGGGTAGCAACAAAAATTGATATGGCACCTGCAGTCTCTGCGCAGAAACCCTCAAACGGCTTCAGCTTGGTGATCTTTTGTCCCATTGTCTTTACAATTCTCCACCCTCCGAAAAGGGTCCCGAGAGCTATTGCACTCTGACATGATAACACGACCCACATTGGTATCGATGATTGTTTTGTGGCATGTCCGGAAAGTATCAGCGCCAGCAGGATAATTCCCATAGACTTCTGAGCATCATTGGCGCCATGTCCGAGACTGAATGCGGAAGCAGAAACTAACTGGAATCTGCGGAATAGTTTATCGACAGTATAGGCAGGTGTTTTTCTGAATAGCCACATTATAACTGAGGAGAGAAAATGAGCAAAGATGAATCCTAGCAGGGGAGCTATAAAAATGAAGGCTACTATTTTTAATACACCTCCTGTAATAACAGAACCAAAGCCCGAACTGACAATTGCTGCTCCAACAAGGCCACCTACAAGAGTATGCGAAGAACTTGATGGCAGTCCCCACCACCATGTTATAAGATTCCATGTTATAGCAGCTACAATCGCCGCACCTATTACATTCAGGTTTAGCACATCAGCCTCAACTATTCCTTTTCCCATCGTAGCAGCAACTCTTGGTTCAAAAACGATAAATGCAATGAAATTGAAGAATGCTGCCATTCCAACCGCTGCAAAGGGAGACAACACTTTTGTCGAAACTATGCAGGCAATTGAATTAGCAGAATCATGGAATCCGTTTATGAAATCAAATACCAGGATCAGGGCTACAATTATATACAGAAACATCATAGTCTGATCTTATTGGGAATCTTATTATTAGCGAGAAGCGGAAATGATAAAAATTTCATTTCTGGGGTATTTATTCTCGAAAAATCGGTGCTAAAAGTAAATAAAAGGTGTCTGATTTCAAAATTAACAGAGATTAAGTTATTGTTGCAATTATTACCACAGGTTAATAAAATCCATAACCATTTAATAGTGTTTTTTAATTTATAATCATTAATTTTATTTCCCGTTTACAAACATTTGTCAGTGATCAATCTGAATAATTTAAAAACCATTGTATATGAGTGACATCCGCAATCTTGAACCAAAACAGGTATGGAATTTTTTCCATGACATCACACAGATTCCTCACCCTTCAAAGAAAGAGAAGAGGATAGTTGAATATGTTGTGAAATTCGGTAAAGACCATAAGCTTGAAACCATTGTCGATAAAGTTGGCAATGTAATTATACGGAAACCGGCAACTAAAGGGATGGAGAAACGTAAAGGTGTAATCCTTCAGACACATCTCGATATGGTGCCACAGAAGAATAACGATAAGAAGCATGACTTTGAAAAGGATCCTATTCAGACAGTTATTGATGGAGATTGGGTGAAAGCAAACGGTACCACGCTTGGATCAGATAACGGGATCGGTGTGTCAGCTGTGCTTGCAGTGCTCGCTGCCAGGGATGTTCAGCACGGACCACTGGAAGCACTCTTTACAATCGATGAGGAAACTGGTATGACCGGTGTTTTTGGATTGAAGAAAGGACTGCTTAAAGGTGATATTCTCATGAACCTTGATTCAGAGGACGAGCATGAACTATGCGTTGGATGCGCCGGAGGAATTGATGTCAGCGCTGTGAAAAAATACAAGGAAGAAAAGACCCCCGGCAGGATGGCTGCTTACAGGGTAACAGCAAAAGGACTGAAGGGAGGTCATTCAGGAGTGGACATTGCTCTTGGAAGAGCTAACTCAAACAAGCTCATGTTCCGCTTCCTGATGCAAGCTGAGTCAGATTTCGGTATAAGACTTACTGAGGCAGGTGGCGGAAATCTCCGTAACGCGATACCACGTGAATCTTTTGCAGTGCTGCTTGTTGCCTCCGCAAAAGCCAAAGCTTTTGAGAAATTTGTGAAGGGATATGAGAAAATGTACCGGGCAGAATTTGCCGAAACTGAACCTGATCTGTCATTTGCATGCAAGAAGTGTGAAATTCCTTTAAAAGTGATGGACAAAAAAGATCAGTTCGGCATAATAAGAGCTGTCTTTATTTGTCCTAACGGAGTGCAGCGTATGAGCCAGGCTATGAAAGGACTGGTTGAAACTTCAAACAACATGGCAATTGTAAAATTATTAAACGGAAAACTTGAAGTTCATAATCTTTGTCGCAGCGCTGTTAATACCTCAAAGGAATCGACAGCATGGAGGATCGCTGCGGGATTCCATCTGATTGATGCAAAAGTTACTATGGCAGGTGCTTATCCGGGATGGAAACCGAATATGGCATCACCTGTTCTTAAAGTCATGAGCAATAATTATAAGAAAATGTTCGGTGTTGAACCGGATGTTAAAGCCATACATGCAGGACTGGAGTGTGCCATCATAGGCGGAACTTATCCCAACCTGGATATGATCTCATTTGGCCCGACAATAAAACATCCTCATTCACCTGACGAGAAAGTGAATATACCATCGGTTAAAAAGTTCTATGCTTTCCTGTGTGAGAGCCTGAAACAGGTGCCGGCTAAGTAAGCGCAACTTACACGTACTCACCCCCTTAATCCCCCTCTTTGCTCGCGCAAAGAGGGGGACATATTTTTTTATAATATATCATACCCCCTTCTTTGCTTTAGCAGAGAAGGGGGCAGGGGGGATGAGTGCATGAAGTAGCTATTCTACTTTAATCTCAACCAGCACATCCTCTTTCATAACATTGGTGTTGGCTTTGGTATTTACTTTAGTGACAGTGCCGTTTACAGGTGATTGAATTTCGTTCTGCATTTTCATGGCCTCAAGAATTACAAGAGGTTCGCCACGCAGTACTGTCGATCCTTCCCGGATGAGAACATCAATTATCTTTCCGGGCATCGGTGCCCTTACAATCTCCTTCTCAGCCTTTACCCTGGTTGAATTGAGAACTTTCATTCTCTGAAGTGAAAATGGCGTTTCAACTGTGAATATATAACTTATATCATTGAAAAGGATTTCATATTTATTCTGCCTCGATCTGATAATCTCAACAGGATACTTACGATTCTTCCATAAAATGTACGTTCCGTACTTTTCATCAGATTTGAGCTGAACCTCATAAACCCTCTTGCCGATCCTGATCTTGTTTCTCAGAGGCAGCGAAAAGCTGAATTTCCTGTTTTCTGAGGAGAGAGTATAAAGCTTGTCTATCCTGGGTTTATCGTTCATGAAATCTTCCGGATTAAAATTGGTTAATTCGTTTATTCAGAAGCCAGGGGCTCATGTCATTGTCATTATCGGAACCGGAGCCGATGCTGCTCTCCTGGAGGTTCTCATCCACAAACAGCTTCGTTGCAAGCCATGCAGCAAGCATCTCTTCGTATTCACTGTTGTAATAAAACCTGTCAAGATCTTTTTCGATGAATGCTGTGGTAAATGTTCCATCGAGAAATTTCTGATTGCGGACCAGCAGCCTGAAAAAGGGGAGAGTCGTTTTTGTTCCCTTTATCCACACTTTGTCAAGGGCCATCTTGCAGTGATTTATAGCGTCTTTCCTGTCCTTCCCCTGGACAATCAGCTTGGCTATCATTGAATCATAGCTTGATACTATTGACGAGCCTTCCTGTATGCCTGTATCGACTCTGATATAACTATCCGTCGGCATGCTCAGTTTCTCTATCTTTCCTGGATTCGGAGCAAATCCTGCCTGCACATCCTCCGCGTTGATCCTGCATTCTATTGCCCAGCCTTTCAGTTTTACATCTTCCTGTTTGATTTGCAGGGGCTCTTTATTGGCGACCCTTATTTGCTGTTCAATCAAGTCAATGCCAGTTATAAGTTCTGTTACAGGATGTTCCACCTGAATACGGGTGTTCATTTCCATGAAGTAGAAATTTCTGTCAGAGTCAAGAAGAAATTCCACAGTCCCGGCTGAATAATAATTTACAGCCCGGGCTATCTGGACAGCCATGCTGCCCATTTTTTTCCTGAGATTAATGTCTAGTGCACATGAAGGAGCTTCCTCAAGCAGCTTTTGATGCTTACGCTGTATTGAGCACTCCCTTTCGCCAAGATGGATAATATTCCCCTTTGTGTCGCCAAGTATCTGAAATTCAATGTGCTTAGGATTCTCAATATACTTTTCAATGAATACTGACGGATCGTTAAACGCTTTTTCTGCCTCTTTGCTGGCAGTAATGAACATCCTTTCCATCTCTTCGGATTTACGGACTATTCGCATTCCTCGTCCTCCTCCGCCTGACGCTGCTTTGATGATCACAGGATATCCTATTCTTTCAGCTATTTTGACAGCTTCTTCTTCATTGGAGATATTTCCCTCGCTTCCCATTGCCATGGGAATTCCATTCTTTAATGCCAGCCTCCGGGCAATCATTTTGTTGCCCATTTTATATATGGCGTCGGGTGAAGGACCGATATAGATTATCTTATTGTCAAGACACTTCTGAGCGAAGTAGGCACTTTCAGCAAGAAAGCCGTAGCCTGGATGAACGGCATTTGATCCGGTATTCACCGCGATTGAGATCAGTTTTTCAATGTCAAGAAAAACGGGGATCTCCGATACGTCCTCGGTGTTGTCAAATACCTCATCTGCAAAGGAGAGATACATGGCATTTGGCTCGAGAACAGTTTTTATTGCAACAGTCCTGATCTTCATCAATCGGGCTGTCTTCATGATCCGTACAGCAATCTCGCCCCTGTTGGCTATCAGTATCTTATTAATCTTCATTTAATTGCAATTATTTAAATTGCACCATTGTAGTAGAGACAGGTCTCAGACCTGTCTCTACTACAATGGCATATTCCCATGTTTTCTTGACGGCACCTTTACCCATTTATTGCTCAGGGCGCTGAAAGCTGATATGATCTTCTGCCTTGTCACCGCCGGATCGATTACCTCGTCGATATAACCTAGCTCGTCGGCAATAAAAGGATTGGCTATTTTATCCCGGTATTTTTTCACCAGCTCTTTTTTCATCTCAGCCGGATTTTTCGATTCCAGAAGCTCCTTGCGGTAGAGTATGGCCACAGCGCCGTCAGGACCCATTACAGCTATCTCTGCCGTGGGCCATGCAAAGCTGAAGTCGCCACCAAGACTCTTGCTGTTCATCACTATGAATGCACCGCCATAAGCTTTCCTGAGGATAACGGTTATTCTTGGTACGGTTGCCTCGCTGTAAGCGAACAGTAGTTTTGCTCCATGCCTGATTATACCTGCATGCTCCTGATCCTTGCCCGGAAGGAAGCCAGGAACATCCTCCAGGGTAAGAATAGGTATGTTGAATGCATCACAGAATCTTATAAATCTTGCTCCTTTTGTTGATGAATTAATATCAAGGACACCTGCAAGAACTTTTGGCTGGTTTGCTACAACGCCGATTGTTTTACCCTTAAGTCTGGCAAATCCGGTTACAAGATTAGGCGCAAACATTTCTGCTGTTTCGAAAAAGCTATTCCTGTCAACAATAAGCTGTATTATTTCTTTAACATCATATGCCTTGTTAGGATCGTCCGGAACTATGTCGCGAAGCTTTTCGTTTATGTCAGGTGTGGAATTTTCATCTGCAACAACAGGGGGATTCTCGACGTTATTTGATGGCAGGTAGGCAAGGAACTTCTTCAGCGCGAGAATTGTGTTTTCTTCATCATCATAGATCATATGGGCTACACCGCTTTTGCTGCCATGAACCTCGGCCCCGCCGAGTTCATCGAATGTAACATCTTCATTAAGAACCTCTTTGACAACATTGGGTCCCGTTACGAACATATAGCTGGTATGGTTTACCATAAATACGAAGTCGGTGAGGGCAGGGGAGTAAACAGCTCCGCCAGCTGCTGGTCCCATAATTACGCATAATTGCGGGATGATGCCTGAAGAATGGATTATGTTATTGAAAATAGAGGCATATCCGCTCAGGCTTGCCACGCCTTCCTGTATTCTTGCGCCTCCTGAATCCATCATTCCTATTATCGGAGTTCCCATTTTAAGGGCCATCTCCTGTATCTTGACGATCTTTTTAGCATGCACATACCCAAGTGATCCTCCCATTACTGTGAAATCCTGGGCAAAGGCAAATACTAGCCTTCCGTTGACTTTTCCATGGCCAACAATTACACCGTCACCATAGGTACGCTCAACTTTTCCGAATTCCACAGGCTGATTGGCAGGAGTCACAAAAGCATCTATCTCCTCAAATGTTCCTTCATCGAAAAGCAGACTAATTCGCTCCCTGGCAGTAAGCTTGCCTTTTGAATGTTGTTTTTCTGCCTGTTTAACGCTGTACTGTTTCCTTAATGCTTCCTGGCGTTCGAGAAAGGCTTTATAACTTTTTCCTGAGAGGTCCATACCCGTTTTTTTCAGGGTTTAAAATTAGTTAATCTCTGTTTAAATGCAAATATAAATTCGACCGGAATTTTCTGGATGATCTGATATATTTAAAATACAATCAAATAGATGAAATGTTTTTTCGACTACTCTGAATTAAAGCTACTGTTTTTCTTTTTGTGCCTTTATCAGGGGTGACTCTTTAATGAAGAATATAAGGATCGCTGCAATTAAGATTAAAACGATAAAAGAAACCATGAAAGCTGGTAGAAAGGATTTGTTTTTCATGCTCATCCCGGTAACCATGATCATCCCGCTGAGCTGGCCGACCCAAAGGAGAAGTCCCTGGGAAGTTGATTCATGAGCAGGGGCCGATACTTCTGCAGCATACTGAAAGCCAATGGGACCTGCACTCATAACCGAAAATCCCAGAATGAATGAAGAGATCAGAGCAACGGTATGTGCGGCAGCAGGATTTACGCCAAACCCTCCTGTAAGATGAGGAGCGAATACTATACCTGCGATCCCCGGTACCATTCCCACGACACATATCACAAGAAAAAGTTTCCTTCTCTTGTACAGGTCAGATAAAATGGGAATGATTATTGCACCTATAATACCCCCGATAAGCATCATCCCGCCTAGCATTCCGTTGGAATCATCTACTCCAAGATAATCTGCGATTGAATCTACCATTGAATTAACCGCATTGAATATCCCCAGGCCTATTGTAAATAACAGAATCATAATCCACATGTCCCGCAGCTTGAAGATGTGATTCAACCCGGGGAAGAAGTCAAACCTTTCATAAGGTTCATCTGAAGGGGGAGTTGCCGGTTTTTCTTTTAGAAGGAGAAGTCCTGCAATAGCCGACACAATTGTTATAATGCCATATATCATGACCATTCTTCCGATGCCGTTTCCATAATCAGGATCAGAAGGGGAAGAGACAATAAGCATAGGTGTTAAAACCATAGCGATCAGAATACCTATATACTGTGCCAGTGTTGCCAGTCCTGTGGCAATTGCTCTTTCTTTGACCGGGAACCATCGTGCTGCAACTGCAGTTGGCGCATTAATTACAAAGGGCTGGGAAATGGCAAGAAGGATCTGTCCGGCCAGAACAAGTGTAAATGAATTACCTGAGAATCCTTTTATCACGGCTCCAGCTGCCATAAGAATGGCACCTGCCCCCACACCCTTCACAATTCCGTATCTGTCAATGAAATATGATGCAGGTACGCACATGATAAGATAGAATATCATATATGAAGAAGCCAGGAAATCAATGTTGAAAAATGACAGTGGATTGAATCTTCCCTGATAATACACTTCGGCAGCCCTTTCAATAGGAGCATGTGTAAGCCATTGAACCTGGGCCATCATTGTAATGAACATGAGCGCTCCAAGTACAACCCAGCGGTATTTGTACAATTTTATAGTTCCCATTCAGACCGATTTAATTTTTTTTGGTTTAAATAGGCCTTCAGGTTTTGAACCGAGCATACCCGCCTTCAGCATTGTATCACTCGCATTATAAAGCTTGCTTATCATTTTACGGGTAGCTACAGGGTAATGATAAAGTGACTCTATTTTGTCACCTATGTATTCAAGGTCCTCGTCGGTGGTTTGCCACTTCCGGGATTCAAAGAATGTGATATCGAAAGGCCTGGAGTAAGATCTCAGCGATTTGAATCCGTCGGTATTGAAGAAAAAATCAAAATACGACATTATGAGTTCTCTTACACTTTTATAAACCGGTTCCCTGAAGCGGAGCGAAGTGAAGTTTGACTTGGCAACAGCTCCCCAGCAGACATTCTCTTTAAAGACAGCTATAACATGATCATCATCATTGACAGCCTGCATATCAATGATAAGCGGCTTATAGCCAATGAACTGCAATGCGGCTGCAGCAAAAAGCGCTCCCTCGAAGCAGTGTGCTGACCGCTTCTTCATAACCCACCTCGGCGACTTGCATTCATATTTGGGATTATAATCAATCGAATCCAGGAATGCCTGTATCTTATCCGGGTTATTCAGTGTTTTAAGTAACCTGATCTCATCTTTATTCCAGTCCATACAATCTATATTATATGTATTCAGTCATTGCGAGTCCCGATTCATCAGGACGAAGCAATCTATAAAATCCACCCCAATCCCCTCTCGGGAGCGGATTCCTCTAACTTGTAACTTGCACCTTGTAACGTCTTATTTATATTAACTCACCTATTATCTTTTGCATCTCCCCATACTGCTCTTCCATGCTCTCAAGCAACCTTATCTGTGCCCTGGTCCGCTGGAGATTGTGATTATCATGATGTATCCTGTAGTATTTGTCTCCGTCGATATGATCAGTAAGAAAACGCAGAGCCTGCTCGAATGTCATAACCATCGGAGCAAAGGCCAGGTACTCTTTTTCGATTTCGTTGAGGGTTTTACTCGTTTCAGAAAGATACCCCTTTGCATAGGCGCCGAACAGGTTGATATCCATTTTTATTTTTGAAAGCTCCTTCTCATCCTCGGCAGCTATATTTGTCCCTGTTCTTATGGCATCTCCAAAGTCGGAATGAAAAAAACCTGGCATTACGGTATCAAGGTCGATGATGCAAAGCGATTTATCATTTTCATCAAAAAGTATATTGTTGAATTTCGTGTCATTGTGAGTTATCCTGACAGGTATTCTTCCATCCCTCCCAAGTTCCTGGATCAACCTCATGTCATCTGCTCTCTTAAGAATAAATTCGGTTTCCATTGCAGTTTCCTTTACCCTGCCGACGGGATCCTTCTTCAGGATATCCATGAAGGTGCTGAGCCGTTTTTCAACATCATGAAATGAAGGAATTGTTTCATGGAGTGGAGAACCCGGCATATCTGCAAGTAATGCCTGAAAGCGACCGATAGCCTTACCTCCTTCATAAGCCTTATCAGGTGAATCTACTATATCGTATGAACGGTGATTCTCAATGAATACGAATACCCTCCAGAAATTTCCCTCATCATCAGTTATCCAGCTTTTTCCGTCTTTGGCCGGGATCATATGAAGACATTCCCTTTTGATATCGGAACCAGGAATGGCAGATATTTTATTATGCAGGTGAACCGTGACTCTTTCAACATTTTCCTGTAGCTCCGGGATATTCCTGAATACTTTGTTGTTAAGTCTCTGAAGTATATAATTGTCCTTGTCCGGCCCGGTTGTTCCTATATAATAGGTTTCATGAATATGGCCGCTGCCATAGGACTTGCCCGTCAGGAATGTGCTTCCTGTATCAAAACAGTCGAAAATCTTCTTAAGATTGTGGTCCATTTTTCAATCCCACCTTGTGTCCGAAAAATGCATAATACATAATAACAAGATAGCACGGAACACATACCCAGTATGCCGACTGTGTCGAGAAACTTATTGCCAGCTTGCCATAAAGAAGTGGAAGGAGTGCTCCGCCTGCAATAGCCATAATAAGAAGTGCTGAAGCAGTTTTGGTAAACCTGCCGACCCCATTAAGTGCCAGCGGCCATATTGCCGGCCATACAAGTGCATTGGCAAAACCAAGCAATGCAACAAACAGAACTGTGACAGGAATTATCAGATGAATTGGCTTAAAAGTCACAAGATCTATGAAAGGTATCGTGAAGGTCCTGGCAACAGGTACCAGAACTGCTCCAATAGCAAAAATAACACCGAGAATAGTACAGAGTTTGAGGGCGTTTACCTGTTTCAGGTATTTTGGAATTAGAACAATTCCTAACAGGTAGCCAAGGATCATACTAAGCATTGTCAAGGAAGTGAAGTATTTTGCTGATTCCATTGGAATGTGAAGTGATTGCCCATATCTTATTATAGTATCCCCGGCAATAACCTCGACTCCGACATAGAAAAAGAGTGCGACAACTCCGAGTATTAGATGAGGGAATTGCCAGATGCTGGTTTTTTTAATATTAGCTTCACCGACCGCTTCATCCTCAGCCTCAGTGTCAATTTCCGGAAGATGAACGAACATAAGAAGCAATCCCAGCAAAACCAGGACTATTGCCATAACAATATAAGGCATAATAACTCTCCGGGCAAGTTCATCAAGCAAAGAGGCGCGCATGATTGCATCGGAAGCCTGAGCAAGTTTTTCTTCAAGAATATGCGAGTCTTTGAGGATAATACTTGCGAGAATAATAGGGGCGATAACTCCGGCAAACTTATTAGCGATACCCATAATGCTGATCCTTTTTGCAGCACTTTCCCTTGGGCCTATTATTGTAATGTAGGGATTAGACGCAGTTTGAAGCAGTGTTAGGCCTGTTCCCATTATGAACAGACCTGTCAGGAAGAGTCCGAATGTTCTGGTTAATGCAGCAGGAATAAAGACAAGACAACCAGCAGCCATGATCCATAATCCTACAGACATTCCGTTCTTAAAACCGGTCTTCTTCAGGATAGGTGTCATCGGAAGAGCCATCACAAAGTATGCGATATAAAAAGCAGTAGCCACAAAATAGGCCTGGAAATCATTCAACTCACAAGCTGTCCGCAGAAAAGGGATCAGTATCCCGTTCAGCCATGTCACAAATCCAAAAATAAAGAAGAATAAGCCAATTATTGTTATTGAAAAGATGTAGTCTTTTCTGCTTATCCCGTTTGATGCGCTGCTGTTTGCCATAGTCCTGAATCTTTTACCTTGTTTCTTATTTCTTTGGTCTTTGGTCTTTTATCTTGTTTGTATCTGTTCAAAACTACTCTTTTTATAATATCCTGCAAAGTATATTCAGTTTGTTTTTTAGTTCATAAATTTTAGAACTAATCTGAAATTAGATTAATTTTGCAGGCAATATGATCCAAAATCTTGCAGCATGGTTTCCCAGGAAAAAGTGGTTCGTGAATTAGTGGAAGAGAAAGGAAGGATATGTGAAAAGTTTGGCTTTACTCCTATGCAGGGAAGGATAATTGCCTATTTTACAATTAGCGATACTACAGAAAAGACATTTGATGAGTTGGTAAAATTTTTCCATGGCAGCAAGAGCTCGATCAGCAGTTCACTGAACTTTCTTCTGGAGAACAAGATCATCGACTACCGAATAATCTCGTCAAAACGGAAGAGATATTTCTTTATCACGGACTCTTTCTTTAAAGTCTATTTTAAGAAAGTCCTTGCTAATGTGGAGAAACTGAAGGAATTTGCATTGAGAGCCAGTGAACATCATGGGGTGGGTGAGAATATCCTGAAATTGATCGCTGACGCAAACATGTTCCAGCAAGCCCTGGAGAAAACCCTTGCTGAGATCAGCAGGGAAAAGTTTTAAATATTTCCTGATTTCTCCCTCGATTTGGCCCCAAGATAACCTCCATGGTGTCGTTTGGCATAGTCAGCAGCTGTAAAGCCAATCTTCTCCATCATAAGCACAACGAGCGCATCGCCAATGACTGTAAAAATTGTTGTTGAAGTGGTTGGCGTAAGACCGAGCGGACATACCTCGCCAGGTGCTCCGGTCAGGATATAGCAATCTGCCTTTTCAGCCAGCTGACTTTCGGGGTTTCCTGTAATAACAATAACTGGCACCGAAGGGTATAGACTGTCCTTCAGGTCAATAAGTTCGACGATCTCTCTCGTTTTGCCGGAATTCGATACAGCAAGCAATACATCATTTTCCTGCAATATTCCCAGATCACCATGCTGCGCTTCGCTTGGGTGGAGAAACACTGATGGTGTTCCCGTTGAGCTGAATGTTGTTGCGATGTTATGTGCAATCTCTCCGGCTTTTCCCATACCAGAAGTCACAAGCTTGCCATTCTTTCCATGAACCTGCTTATGGATGATCTCTATCGCCTTTTCAAAGTAACCTGTAACAGGAATATTCCTGATTGCAGCCGCTTCAGCTTCAAAAATCTTTTTTACCTTTTCTTCCATCTTAATCTTTCTTACCCACTGCAAAACTACTAATAAACTTCCCCTTTGAAGGAGGTTAGGTTGATGTTTTTCAACTTATACATCCCCTGGCACCCCATGAAGGGGGGACTTAATAACTTATATAGTTCCGAGAATATCTGTAAGGAGCCTGTCAAAATCCATCGTTCCTCTTCTTGAATAGCCAAGAACGACAACAATCAGCTCCTGATCAGGCATTATATAGATCCTTTGCCCGTCATGTCCGACACACATATATGTTCCTTTGGGAGCTGAAGGTACTTCCTCCTTATCCGACAGATAAAACAATGCCCCGTACTCACCATTGCTTGCAAGACCTGGTTCACGTGTATAATTAACCCAACCCTCCGGTAAGATTCTTTTACCGTTGAAAACTCCGTCCTGCTGATAAAGCAGGGCGAACCGGGCGTAATCCCTCGCGGTTGCATATAAATACGAAGATCCGACAAATGTGCCCGAAGGGTCTGTTTCAAAAACAGCATCTGTAATACCGATCCTGTAAAACAGATGCTCATATGGGAATGTAAAATACTTATTATCGTCACTAAAGTGCTTCCGAATAAGGTAGCTGAGCAGATTGACACTGCCTCCTGAGTAATCAAAGTGTGATCCGACAGGAAATTTCAGCTTCTGATTGCGAACATAGGAAGCCATGTCATTTTTGCAGAACAGCATCAGGTTAACATCCGATCTGCTGCCATAATCTTCATTCCATTCAAGTCCACTCTGCATTCTCATCAGGTCATTCCATGTGATGTTGCGCCTGTCATCATTTTGCCATTCTTCAAGGCCTGTTGGTTTATTAATATCCAGGTCTCCTTCTTTTACAAGTACACCCACAAGTCCATTGACAAAGCTTTTTGCCATTGACCAGCTCAGAAATGGTGTGTCTTTAGAAAACTGCGGTTTATATGTTTCTTCCACAGGGATTCCCTTATGCAATACCATGAACGCGAATGCATTTCCTCCATATCCATTTTCGTTTATGAGCTTTTTAGATATTGATGAGAGTTTTTCAGTGTTTATGCCGGTGAGTTTATCCGGAATAAGATCTCCCATAGGCCATGAAATGGTATCTTTGCTATATCCCGGATGCGGCATTGAAGGGAATTTCACCTCCCTGATTTTGCTTTCTTTTGTCTTTCTGACAAGTGTCACTCCGAAATGATTACGGTAAACTGATTTTGACCGTCCCCACAGGAAACTGCTAGTAACACTGCTGTCGGTGAAATCAACCTTGTCTTTGGTAAATTTCAGGAATGAAAAGTCAAGGTCGGTTGAATCAACCTCCGCAGGTAATCTTCCTGAGACAAAAACCGCTGAGCCCATATTCTTTGCAGAATAGCCTGTTATAATCGGAAGAAGAGTGCTCAAATATACAGCTGCACCAATTATGGTTAATAAAAAGAAGATCAATACTCCAAAAAGAATCTTCTTGTTAACCCCTGATTTAGTTTTGTCTGTCATGGTTTTGTTTGAATTTTTGATGACGCAATTTATAATTTATAAAGATTATATTTATGACCATTTTACCGGATAATGAATTTTGTTTTAAAACAAATATGAATTGTAAAGTATAAGGATGATAATAATGTATTTAATATGAGGCTGTTAACATTAGTGCTTACTGTTTTCCTTACTTGCAGCCTGGCGGGATCACACCAGGAAAATCCTCAGAAAAAGAATTGTGTTACAGCCGATGAACTTAAGGGATGGGTCTCATATCTTGCTTCCGACGAAATGCATGGCCGCAGGAACGGTTCGCCTGAAATGAAGGTTGCTGCATCATGGATTGCAGGTAAATTCAAGGAATTTGGAGTCAGAAGCATTGGTGAAAATAATAATTACTTCCAGGAATACAGCTTTACATCGAGGCAGAGAACTGTAGCTGAACGGAACGTAATAGGCATGATAGAAGGTTCTGATCCGGTTTTGCGGAACCAGTATATCGTTGTAAGCGCACATTTTGACCACATCGGAATAAGAAAGGGGAACCCTCAGGATACAATCTGCAATGGTGCTGATGATAACGCCTCCGGAACATGCACATTGATCGGCATTGCCAAATATATGATGCAACAAGCTGAAAAACCAAAAAGATCAATCCTGTTCGCTGCATTCAGCGGTGAGGAGTCGGGAATACGAGGTTCAAGGAATTTTGTTTCCGTTGCTCCGGTTCCACTGAAGAATATTATCGCTGACATCAACTTTGAAATGATCGGGCATTCTGATTATATAGGAAAGAAAAAATATTATATGACCGGATGCCTGAACTCAAACCTCGATAACCTGATTGGAGGGTACAACAGGAACGGAGATATCAGGCTTATTGATACTATTGCAATCGCTGAACAGCTTTTCTATGCGTCAGACAATATTGCCTTTTCAAGGATTTCAACGACCGGAGGTAATACAACAGGAATCCCGAGCGGGACATTTGCCACTTCAACTCCAGGGCTTTATCTGCATAGTGTGAATGATGAAATCGACCTTTTTGATTTTGAGAATATGGCCGACCTTGTCAATTATTTCGGCGGGATGGTGCTTTGGCTGTCCAATAATGGTTCAGAGATAAAATGGACAGATCCCAAATATTCAAGGCCTTGAAATAACTAAGCTAAACATTCCCATGATATGAATTTTCATACTGCCAGAATCAGCAAACAAACATTTGTAATTATTACAGCATTCTTCTCTCTCCTTGCAATTGTAGGATTTGCTCTTTACGGACTTCCTCTTTTTTATAACTCCTATATAGACGAATTCGGATGGTCACGAAAGATTGTGGCATCGGGAAATGCATATGCAAAAATTATGGTGGCTCCGTTGTTCGGATTTCTTGCAGGCTGGATAGTTGATAAATATGGCCCCAGGAAAATGCTGATCACAGGTGCCTTAATGACCTTATTCGCTTTTCTGGGTCTTAGTATGATGAAATCACTCAGTGTCTTCTATTTATCTTATGTCTTCATCGCACTGGGATATGTTTTTGGCGGGCCGCTGCCATGCCAGGTGCTGATCTCCAGGTGGTTTACAAAGAACCGCGGAAAAGCCATGGGAATAGCATACCTTGGAATAGGGACAGGATTCACAATTGTGCCTCAGCTGGTTGCACTTCTTGAGAGGAAGCTTGAATGGAATATGGCACTTGTCGCATTGGGGATCCTAATAGTTCTTATTTCCTTGCCATTGGCCCTGTTTGTGAAAGATTCACCTTCAAAAACCGACAAAGTAAAACCACCTGAGCCTGCTGTCCCGATAAAAACCATCCTTAAGAATCCCTGGTTTTATCTTCTTGCATTTGGCAGTATGTGCTCCATTGGTGCAGTAGGAGGGATAAACCAGCACCTTAAGCTTTACCTTAAGGATATGCAGATGAATGAGGCGAGCATAGCAAACATTATTTCACTGGTCGCATTCATGAGTTTGGGCGGACGTGTAATTATGGGATGGCTTGCTGATATTTTTCCAAGAAAATATGTTATGATCCTCATATACCTTCTCGTTGGCGGCTCGATTCCTCTTCTGCTGATTCCTGATTTTCAGGGGAGATTAACCATTTTTGCTGTCATATTCGGTTTGGGACTCGGCGGCGATTATATGATTATCCCTCTGATTGCCGGTGACCTTTTCGGCGTAAGGACACTTGGAAGGGTGATGGGAATTGTACTGGTGGCAGACGGGATAGCAGAGGCCGGAATGCCGATGCTGGTCGGTGGGCTTTTCGATAAACACGGAACTTACATGAACGGATTTATCCTTCTGATCGGACTGGCGATGCTGGGCACACTTATAGTCTCTATGCTTCCAAAACAAATAATGGCCGCTGCCGAAGCATCAGAATGAATATTTCAGACGGGAAAAACCAATTGTAATAATCTCTTTGCATTAAAGTTGTTGGAATAGACCTCAAGCAAATTTTCACGATCAGCAATCACCTGTTTAGTGAATGGTCGTTTCATCAGGTCGTGTATCTTTTCAATAATGCCATCAGCCGAATCCTCAATACTACAGGCCTGGCCAAGCATTGTGCCTTTAATAATATTACTGTTTACGAGGCAATGCCTGCCTGAAAAAAGAGCGATAAGAAGTTTCAGCTTAAGTCCGTTTGCGGCAATTGCGAAAAGCAGGTTTATCTGCGCATTCCGGATAAGGTCTGACATCTGATCATTATCAGGGTTTGGGATAATGCTTATGTTTTTAAACGATAAAGCCATTGCTCCCAGGCTGGCAGGAGGATTTTTTCCGGCAATAATGCATTTATACGGCAGTTTTGAAAAAATCTGCGAGATCAGATATTCAGCGACGATAATATTTTCATTGACTGACAGGTCTCCATGGTAAATGATATAGTCACCTGTTCCTTCAATGCTCTCAGCATGGTCGCATGGATGGAATGAGGGGATCAGCTCAGCATTGTGATATCGGCTTTCAAAGTATTCCTGATCAGTAGTTGAAACTGTGAGAAGAATATCGGCTTCTTTAAGAATCTTTTCAAAGCGCTTCAGCTTAAACGATTCAAAAGTGTAATAAAGCTTCTTTGCAGGATTCTTTTCAAATCTGGCCAGAGTCCTGTAGTAAAAATGCTCTATATTGTGAACTCTTACATATTTCTGTCTGCCTGCGAGGAACGGATGACCGAGCCAGTAAGTTGCATGGAGACCGTCAAAGAGGATAGGGGAATCATCCCGGGAAAGGTTTTCAAGCAGCTTTTCAGAGTTTCTTGAATTTACAGTATATGGCATTAGTGACAGGTGCCCTGAAAATGAAGTATCCCGGGGGTAATAATTTACCGATTTACAAAATTTTTCAAGTTCTTCTGAATGTTTTCTGCCATATTCAAAGCAGTGAAGATGAATTCCAATTCCGGCTTCATGCAGTGCCCTGATCCGGTAATATGAATCTATCATCCCGCCATAATCGGGAGGGTGGGGGATGTTAAGTGTAATAATGTGCAGGCTGCCGGTCATGATAAGTCATTTGTCAGGCTTTTAAAGATAGTGACTTTACCAGCATGATTAATAATAAATTTGCATCGGTGGACGATAATTAGGAAATTTGCTAGAACTAACATGAAATCTGCCTTGGAGCAAGCCTTTGATCTGGTTTTTGAAAATCCGCTTGACAAGAGTGATTTTACTCCTGAAACAATTGGCAAAATGCTTTTCAGGAAGCTTCCTCACAGAGAAGAGGAATGCAACATCATCCTGAGTCATTTTGAAAACAATTACATTGAGATAAGCCTTAATCGTCTTCGTTATATTGTCGGCAGATTGTTTATTTCATTTGACCGCAAAAAGATATTGAAGGGGCAGACAGTCATTGTGCTGACCTTCCATGGGTGCAATGAAATGGTAACAGCCCTATTTTTCATTGCCCTGGCTGCAAGGGGATGCCGTACCTTCATGCCTATGTATTCGGAAATTGAGGAATTTTCCGGATGGCTGGATATTACTAATACAGAACATATTATACTTCCCCTGAATGAAGTATTGAGCCTGGACGGGCATGATAGGGAGAAAACAGAAATAAGGGAGATTGAAAAGCTGGCTTCACAAAAGAAAATTAATATCTGGGACACACTTCAGGATTTCGGCATCAGCGAAATGTTCACTGAGCCGTTCAATATGTCAGGCCAGGAAGATTTGCTTCCTGAAAAAGGAATTGAGAAGGTAAGTCCTTATGATGATGTCCTTATTGTCACAACATCAGGTTCGTCGGGCAGGTCCAGGCTTGTGGTATACAGTCATGAGGCCTACTTTTTCAATTGTCTGTCGTGGGAGCAGGCAGGCTTTTACAGAAAGGAAATACTCGGAGGCCACGGATTCACACCATTGCTTACACATACAATGGGGATCAGGGCACTTATAAACGCTTTATGGACAGGAAGTCCTGTCTGTCTTATCATTACTGAATGGTTTATCTCAAAACCTGAAACAGTCAGATACCTCCTCCTGAAGATGATGCCTGAACATATAACAGGCGGTCCTGCGGTATATAACATTTTCCTTGAGCTTTTCAGGGTGTTTCCTGAAATAAAAACCTTGATTGGCAGTAATCTGAAGACTCTCGTTTCCAGCGGGGCAGGATATGATCCGGTAACTGCAACTGAAGTAATTAATGCCACTGGACTGAGACTTAATAATGCTTTCGGAACAACTGAAACACAGCAGATTTTTTCTACATTATTAAGTTCATCTTCGGTTTTCAGAGGTAACATGATACCCCTTGGAGATCCTTTGCCGGGAGTAAGAATAGGTCTTGTTAAGGTAGACCAGAAATCAAATCATTTTCGGCTCCATGTAAAATCTTTGTTCGGACATAAATATTGTATCGGGGAAGAAAAAGGAAGTAATGACAATTATTTTGACACTGGTGATATAATTTCTCTCGATGAGAATAACAGCTTCCTCTATGTGAGGAGAGCAAGTCTTGATTATTTCAAAGATAGCTTTGGAGTAAAGATCCCTGTACTGTCTGTGAATGAATATTATAAAAACCTGCTGGAAACGGTCCTTCATAGTGAATTTTACCCTGTTAAGAATTTTCCTGGTCTGGCTGCCCTGTTGTTCATCAATGATAGCTCTCTGTCTCCGGGATCTGTGACGGACAGCCATACGCTGAAGAAATTCAGAAGTAATTTTGAAGAGATTAACAACCATTTGGTAAATACAATCGAACCATTTGAGTATCAGCACAGACATGTCTGCAGGATTGCGGTGGTAAATGAGTCTCCTCCGCGTACGGGCAAAGGAACCATATCAGTAAAACAGATCAATTACTGCTACCGGGATCTTATAGGGAGACTTACAGATTCACGTAAGGAATCAGCAGGAATTGAATCGACTGACTCAGTAAGCCACGGATCATCTAAATATGCAAAATACCTCAGTCCACAGATTGGGACATTTTTATCGGCACTGAAGCTTAACTACCAATACGAATACGGAGTAAAAGATTCACTTTTTACACATATCTGCGGAAAAGAAGTCGAAGTCCTTGATATTACAGGAGGTTACGGAACGAATCTTCTTGGACATAATAATCAGCAAATTATCGAAGCAATTAAAATCTTCCTTTCAGAACGCAGAATAGCGATCTGCAACCAGCTTAGTATCCAGGATTCAGCCAGTCTCCTTGCTGAAAAACTGAATTTATTTATTGGTTCTCAGACAAGAAGAAGTTACCAGGTAATTTTGGGCAGTACAGGTTCAGAAGCAGTAGAAATTGCAATTCATCATGCATACTTTGAATGGGAAAAGCGCATTGAAACAATTAAAAACCAGCAGTTCCAGGTTTTTGCCAATGATAAGAATGTTGATATTGCTGAAGTATGGCAAGACAATACTGAAGTCCTGTCAAAAATTAAGATCAGGATTATTGCAGTTACAGATTCTTTTCATGGACACACAACCGGAGCACGGAGTATCCTGGGACATCTGAAGAAAAGATCAAAGTTCTCCAGGCTTACTAATATTGAGGCTGTTTTTATTGATGACAGGGAAAAGGACTGGTTTGTGTCCCTCGACAACACACTTGAGGAATCATCTGTGACAATTCATAAAGTTGTACATGAAGGTCATGAGGTTAAAATAATCCCTTTCAAGATCAGTTCAGTTATTGCGGCAATAGCAGAACCGGTTATAGGTGAAGGCGGTGTACGCGTGGTAGATGATGATTTTCTTAGGGAGCTTTCACTTCACGAGTTTCCGTTTATCTCAGATGAGATACAGTGCGGTTTGGGCAGGACAGGAGATTTACCCGCTTGCAGGTACGCGCATTATTACCTGTTCGGTAAAGCTTTAGGAGGAGGCATCGAAAAGATCTCGGCAGTGATGATAGATAAATCAAGGTTCTGCTTTAATTTCAGCGAGTACTACACATCTACATTTGGAAACGGTGAACTGGCTGCAATCGTAGGTCTTAAAACCATTGAGATAATTGAATCAGGCAATCTGACCCAAATAATAGCTAAGACCGGATGTTATTTGAAAGAAAAATTGCTTGAAATACGAAATCAGTATCCTGATATAATATCAGATGTTTCAGGCAAGGGATTGATGCTGGCAATCTCTTTCAATCCTGAAGCAGGGTATGATAATTTAATACTCAGGATTCTGTTTGAAAAAGAAAAGGCAGGTTACCTGTTTTCTGCATGGCTATTAAACAGGCACCGCATTCGTATGTTCCCTACACTGTCGGCGCCAGATAAGCTGCGGATAGAGCCTTCGGCTTATCTTAGTTGCGGTGAGTGCGATACGATATGTAAAGCAATAGAAGAACTCTGCCTTGTCGTCAGGGAGAAAAAAATGTATGACCTCTTTTCTTTTCTTATGGATGATGATCCTTTCATTGAAGAGAAGAAAGATACTATTCCGGACAGAATCTATAACCAGATACTTGAGCCTCCGGCAAGTGGCGCCGTTAAAACAGCCTTCATAGCTCATTTTGCATTCCCGCTAAAGGAATTGCGTATGCTGGTTCCTGATTTTAAAAGAGCATCTGATACTGGCCTCCGCATCTTTTACAACAGGTTACAGATCCTTATGGATATGGAAGCTCTGCAGATGCTGGCGATGAATCTTTTCAACGGCAGGATCCATTTTTCCTTCTGGGTTATTCCCCTCGATTCCTCTGAGCTTGAATTTCTGCATAAATCAGGAAAGAGAAAGCAGATCGTAACAAAAATTCAGAAAGCTGTAAATATTGCTGCAGAAAATGGAGCAAAAGTGATAAGTCTTGGTGGATTCAATTCAATCCTGACAAACAACGGACTTTCTCTTGTCGAACCGAAGGGCTCAAGGATCATAACCGGAAATACTCTGACAGCAGCGACAGGTCTGGCACATCTCAGAAATACAATTCAGAAGACGCCCGAATTCAATAAGCCCAATATTATTGCAGTTATAGGAGCAACCGGGAATATAGGGCAGGTAATAACTGAAATACTGAGTGAACAGCAGGATATCTGCTCTAAGTTAATTCTTTTATCAAGATCTGAAAAGCGTCTGTACGGATTTGCCAATAGTCTTAAGAACCGGCTGAATTCATCTGTAAATGTTTTGGCTACCAGCAATATCTTTGATGTAAGGGATGCAGATGTAATTGTAGTTTGTTCAAATACTAACGATCCTATCCTGTTCCCTCATCATATTGCAGGAGACAAACCTGTTCTTATATCTGACCTGTCTGTTCCGTCAGCAGTTACTCAGGAAGTTATTAAGCTCACAAACGTAACTACTATTCCGTTTTCATCATATGTTACACTGCCGGAAGATAAAAATGCGGTGATAAGTTCATATTCTCCTCAGGGAACTATTTTTTGCTGTGCAGCAGAAGCAATGCTTCTTGGCCTTGACCAGTTTCCCGGCGCGCTGAAAGGAAGGATTCTGCCCGAAGAGGTGAAAATGATGACCGCACTTGCTGAAAAAAACAGATTCCTCATGAAGATGGGAAATATAAGTAGCTTTAAAGCCAGGAAGATCTGAAAAATGGAATTCCTTTATAACTACGGTATATCACAGGAGGATGCGCTTTCCGAATGCAGTGCGCTCGATCTCCGTGAAAATGATTTACTGCTTTGCATAGCCAGCGCAGGAGAGATCCCACTTAGCCTTGCCGCTATGAAAAATATAAAGATCGATGCTGTTGATGTGTCCCCGGCACAACTCAGGCTGTGTCGCATCAAGCAGGTTGCAGCTTTGAATATTGAGGCGGTTGCTGCGGCTTCCTTCCTAGGCTTTATGGATATGAAAGCAGATCAGCGTCAGGAGTTATTCCATGATGCAATATTGCTGAATCTGTCAGAGGATGATCAGAAATATTGGATGGCTAATCCGGCTGCAATAAAATGCGGCGTTATAAACAGTGGCCGTTTTGAGCAGTTCATGCAAAAGGTTTCTGGTATTGGCAGGTTAATTATCGGGAAGAAAAACCTGTACAGCTTGTTTGAGTGCAATTCTATTGAAGAACAGCAGGATGTTTTCGATAACAGGATCAACGGATTGATAGTGAAAGGTATTTTCAAGGTTGCCTTTCATCCATTGATATATAAAAACAGGGGTATAGATCCGGCAGGAATGACACACAGTGGAGCCAGGAATATAGGAGAATTCTTCTTCTATCGTTTCAGGAACTTTTGCTGTAACACACTGTCGCGGAATAACTTTTACCTTCAGTTTACATTTTTCAACAGGATACTTTTTCCTGAAGCACTTCCTGAATTTCTTCAGCCCCGGTTCCATGACAGGTTCTTAGTAAATTCAGGCAAAATTAAGTACAAGGAAAGCACGATAGAGAGAGCGTTGGAATTGTCAAAACCAGGAGAATACAATAAGATCCATATTTCAAATATCGGCGATTGGATGTCGAAGGATTCGATGTCTGACCTGTTCCGTCTGATCAGGGACCGGACAACGCCCGGAGCCAGAATAATTATGAGGTATATTCACTTTGATCACAAGATCCCTGGGGATGTTCCTGAACTTCATACTGATATTGATCTGGGTAATACGCTTGTAACTAAGGATCGTTATCCGTTTTACTCAATTGTTCCTCTTACCCGTATCTGACATGAGCATTTACCATATTGAGCCACTTGACAGAAACCATAACAGTGAAATTCTGAGTGTATTGCGATCAGCACCGAACGTTTCTGAAAACCTTACAGTATGCTTCGACAGGCAGCCGGATTTTTTCAGATTGCCAGAGATAAGGTATGATCCCTTTTTCTATTACGGATATTTTCGTCAGGACCAGCTGAAAGGATTCTGCGGCATGGGCTATCACGATGCTATGGTGAATGGTCTGCCCCGGACTGTATTTCATATGAGAGACTATTATGTAATGCCGGAGTCGAGGGGAATTGGTTTCGGATTAAAGGTTACTGAGAAATTCTATAAGGAAACCTTTAATGACGCTGTTCTTGGATATATTGTGATCGTGGCCGGTAACAGGGCTTCAATGGGTTATGTAGGCCGAAGAAATGAAGCATTCCCGTATATTCCTTATTCACGCATCATTAATCAACTGGAAGTCAGGAATATAATGCTCATCTGGCCAGTATGCAGATCACGAACATATAAAATCCGAAGGGCTGGGATACAGGATATTCCGGAGATTGTTACCATGCTCAATAATGAGCACAGGGAGCGCCTTTTCGGCAAGG
>Ga0209450_10000075_pt1 | contig 61348 bp, 43 predicted proteins | sample FrelakmetLWP11LW_FD_187149 | JGI IMG/M metagenome (GOLD analysis project Ga0209450, IMG submission 187149) | Freshwater lake sediment microbial communities from the University of Notre Dame, USA, for methane emissions studies - LWP11 LW (SPAdes)... | ecosystem: Environmental > Aquatic >... | reverse complement strand
CGTGAATCGGCCGCCGTGAATCCCCAACCGGCCATGCCTTTGGAGCCCCAAGCCTCAACGCACTTTCAAACCGGCGGATTCATACGCTTTTCACGCCGGCGCTGACAGGATGCCTATCCGCATCGCCTGCGCGCCGTCGGGCATCTGCATGAAGCAGAAGACGACAGCCAGGCGTGGCCGGAGTTGCACGACGCGATCCGGGCGGCGCGAAAAGAGTACCAGCAGGCCGGTGTGGTGCCGGAGTTCTCGACATTGGCCCGGAAGATCGGAGAATCCTCGCACTGACATGACAATGAGGCCGATCCGGCAATAGTGGCCTCCAATAGTTCTAAGTCATTTATTAATAATGGCTTGAAACACTTAGCTGTAGCCAGTCCATTCGCTTCACACCTCGTGTTATTAGTCGTGTCGCGTGGAAGTAGTTGACGCCAATATAACACATGCTATACTTTCCGCAGTTTGGCCCGGATGAGTTTGTTCATACCGACCGAACTGAGGCAAGGCATGGCAGCAGAAACGTCAACCTCGGCGCTCCCGTCCGACTACCCGACGCGCATCAAGCAATTCCGCGCCCGCCTCGGTCTCACGCAGGTCGAGTTGGCGGCGCGTCTAGGTGTCTCGTTTGCCACAGTGAACCGGTGGGAGAACGGCCAAACCAAGCCCTCGCCGTTGTCTTGGCAGCAGTTGGTTCGCATGGACGAAGGCGACGGCTCGGTCGGCTCGGCCGAGCAGGCGCCCATCGCGCCACCAGTCCTTGACTTCACGGGCTCACCTCAGGTGGTCCGGGCGCTTGCCGAGGGTGAGCGACTGAGTTTTGGCCACATGTTCAACCCGGCCTTCGCCACAGAGATCTCGCAGATCGACCCTCTGCCGCACCAGCGAATCGCCGTCTACGAACACATGCTCAAGCAGTTCCCTTTGCGGTTCCTGCTGGCCGACGACGCCGGCGCCGGCAAGACCATCATGTCGGGTCTGTACGTCCGGGAGATGAAGGCCCGCCGTCTCATCAAGCGCATCCTCATCGTTCCGCCCGCCGGCCTCATCGGCAACTGGCATCGTGAGCTTGCCACACTGTTCAGCCTGCAGTTCAAGATCGTCACCGGGGCGGATGCCCGTAACACCAACCCTTTCATTGGCGAGGGCAGCGATTGCCTGATCGTCAGCGTCGACACGCTTACGGGCTCGCGCATGTTCGCCCGCCTCCGCGAGCCAGGCGTTGTGCCTTATGACCTGGTGATTTTCGACGAAGCTCATAAGTTGTCGGTGGATCGTGGCAACGACCTGCGGGTTCGCAAGACCGAGCGCTACAAGCTGGCCGAGGCCATTGCCGGCGTGGGCGGCGTGGACGAGGCGTGGCGGCTGCCGTGGGCGGCGCACCATATCCTTTTGCTGACCGCGACGCCGCACCAGGGCAAGGACTACCCGTATTATGCCCTTTGGCGTCTGCTCGAGCCCGAGGTGCTCTCCACGCCCGAGGCCTTCGACGAATACCCTCCGGAGCGCAGGCAGGCCCACTTCATCCGCCGCACGAAGGAGGAGATGGTTCACCTTAGCGGCCAGCCGCTCTACCCCAAACGCATCTCCGATACGCTCGGGTATGACCTGACTCAGGGGCCGATCAGCGAACAGACCCTCTACGACGAAACCACCGATTACATGCGGCACGTCTATAACCGTGCCAAGCTGCTGAACCGCTCGGCTGCCCGGCTGGCGATGAGCGTGCTCCAGCGGCGGCTGGCAAGTTCCACCTTCGCGCTCCTGCGCTCGTTTGAACGGCGGATTGACAAGCTCGATGACCTGATCCGCCAGGTCCAGGAGGGCAAGCTGACCGAGGAGCAGCTCGTTGTGCTGCAGCGCCGCCTCGCGGAAGAGGATGATGTCCTGGACACCAAGACAGCGGACGAGGAAGGCACCGAGGACGGCCGCGAGGAAGGCGAGGTTTCCGAAGAGCGGCTGCTGGCTGGCGTCATCGCCGCGTCGCTCACAGATTTGGTGGTCGAGCGCGAGCAGGTTGTGAACCTGCTTAAGCTCGCCCAGAAGGTTTACGATCTTGGTGCCGAGTCCAAGTTCGACAAGCTGCGCGAGGTCCTGACCGATCCCCGGTTCGTCGGCGAAAAGTTCATCATCTTCACCGAACACCGCGACACGCTCAACTACCTCATCCAGCGTCTCGGCGGCATGGGCTACACCGGCCAGATCGCCCAAATCCACGGCGGGATGTACTACACCGAGCGACAGGAGCATGTCGAGAGGTTCCGCCTGCCCCACGAAGACGGTGGCGCGCGGTTCATGGTCTGCACCGACGCGGCGGCGGAAGGCATCAACCTCCAGTTCTGCTGGATCATGATCAACTTCGACGTGCCGTGGAATCCGGCTCGCCTCGAACAGCGCATGGGCCGCATCCATCGCTACGGCCAGAAGCACGACCCCGTGCAGATCGTCAACCTTGTCGCGCCCAAGACCCGCGAGGGTTTGGTCATCCAGACGCTGCTGAACAAGCTCGAAGCCATCCGCAATAGCCTGGGCAGCGAGAAGGTCTTTGACTCCATCGGACGCCTCTTTGAGGGCGTCTCGCTCAAGACCTATATGGAGCAAGCCATCGTCGAAGGTGCGGATCTCGTCGCCCACGAGATCGAAGGTCGGCTCACACAGGAGCAGGTCGAGGCGCTGACGCTGAAGGAGAAGATGCTGTACGGCGACGGCGGCGATGTGAAACGCCAACTCCCGCGCCTGCGCGACGACCTCCAACAAGAGGCATACTGCCGCCTCCTGCCGGGCTACGTCCGGCACTATGTCGAGAATGCCGCTCCGCTCGTGAACATCGAGATCGACGGCGACATGGATGGCTGCTTCTCGATGAAGCCAGCAAGCAAGGGCGCGGTCGATCCGCTGCTGCACACGCTTGAGATGTATCCCGCCCGCCAGCGCGACTGTCTGACGGTGATCCGCCCCGGTCCAGACCAGAAGAACACGCGTATCTGGGTCCATCCCGGCGAGCCCGTCTTCGAGCGGTTCCGTGCCCTTGTCAGTGACCGCCTGGGCGACCAGGCCCTGCGTGGTGCGGTGTTCGTCGATCCGACGGCCGACAAACCCTACCTGTTTCATCTGGCGCTGGTGAATGTGGTGCGACAAGCTGATCCCCTCCTGCCGGATCTGTCCACGGAGGAAACGCTTTCCTGCCAGCTCGTTGGCGTCAGGCAATATGAGGGTGTGGACGTCGCGCTTTGCCCGGTGGAACACTTGCTTCTCCTCAAGGGAGGCCACGGGCTGCCCCCGGCGGCGCAGCGTCTAGCGATCTCGGCGGAGAAGCTCAAGGCCGAGGCCCAAGCATTTGTGGTCGAGCGCGTGGCTCGCACGTCGGCAGCGGATCGTCGTGCGGCCTTATTCGCCGCACTGCCGGAGCGGGAGCAGTTCATCCGGCGAGGCTTCGACTTCCAGGAGGCTGAACTCGCGTCGGCCCGTGCGAAGCAGTCGGAGAAGTCCCGGTCGGGCAATCCGGCCGCTCTGAAGGCACTGAAAGAGATCAAAGAACAGCAGCGTTCGCTTGCTCATCGCCGCGATTTGGCGCTGGCGACGATTCGCCGCGAGCCGGAGTTGATTGCACCCGGCCACATGACGTTTTTGGCTCACGCGCTAGTCGTACCCTCCACGAACCCCGACGATGTAGAGCAGCATGACGCCGATGTCGAACGGGTTGCGATGGATCTGGCCCGCGCGTACGAAGAAGCCGCCGGCGCCATCGTGCAGGATGTTCATACGCCGGAACTGGCTCGCACCGCCGGGCTTCCTGACAATCCCGGCTTCGACTTGCTGTCCTTGCGGCCGCCCAACGAAGGCACGCTGCGGGAAGCCCGTGCCATCGAGGTCAAGGGTCGCGCCAACACCGGCGAAATCCAGGTTTCCGACAACGAGTGGGCCCGGGCATGCAATCTTCGCGAAGGCTATTGGCTATACGTCGTGTACCAATGCGCCACGCCGGCACCGACCATGGTGCGCGTCCAGGATCCGTTCCAGAAGCTCTTGGTGCGGCCGTTCTCGAAACAACAGACCACGGAGCGGACCATCCGCACCACGGTGACCGTTGGCGGCGTTTCTATCTCGGCATCGCAGATCTTCGGCGTATGCGAAGAAAGGGGGCAGTAATGCCTTGGAACGGTGGGCTTCAAGGTCAGGCGCTCCAGATTGCCGCAACGCCCAATTCTCCTTTGTGTGTCGTTGCGGGCCCGGGCACCGGTAAGACATTTGCCTTGATGCGGAGACTCACCCGTCTTCTTGAAGTCGAACACGTAGACCCCAATCGCATCTTGGCGTGCACCTTCACACGCACAGCCGCCGAGGACATCACCCGCGCAATCTCAGACCTTGGGGTCGTGGGTGCCCAAGATGTTGTCGCGCAAACCGTGCATGGGTTCTGTTTCTCAATGCTCTCGGCCCAAGACGTTCTGGAGGCCACTGGCCGCGTCCCGCGACCTCTCTTGCGCTTTGAAGAGCGATTCCTGCTCCAAGACATTTGCGGAGCTGCCTTCGGTGGCATACGAGCTTGCGCAAAGAAGCTCTTGGCATTCTCGGCGGCGTGGGCTCGCCTGCAACATGAACAGCCAGGATGGCCCAACAACGCTGTCGACCAAGCCTTCCATAGTGCTCTGCTGTCCTGGTTACGGTTTCACCGGGCGATGCTTATTGGCGAGTTGATCCCGGAGGGGATCAGGTATCTCCGTAATAATCCCCATTCCCCATACCGCAGCAAGTTCGACTACCTCTTGGTAGACGAGTATCAGGATCTAAATCGGGCAGAGCAACAACTCGTTGATCTTCTTGCCGGCGGCGAGCTTGTTGTTGTCGGCGATGAAGACCAATCGATCTATTCGTTCAAACATGCTCACCCAGAAGGCATTGTCGAGTTCCCTGGCACGCACCCTCACACTGAGGAGGTCGGACTTGACCAGTGCCGTCGTTGTCCACAGACGGTGGTCGCACTGGCCAATGCCCTGATTTCACACAACGCAACGCGAAGCCAACGCCAGCTTCAGCCCGTGGCTGGCAATCCGATGGGCGAGATCCATGTAGTGCAGTGGCACAGCATGGAGGAGGAAGCGGCTGGCATTGCCGCCTTCATCAAGGCCCGCGTGGATGCCGGCACCGCGCAGCCCGGCAATGTGCTTGTGCTTGCGCCACGGCGCGAATTTGGCTACCTAGTCCGCGACCAGCTCAACGAACTGAACGTGTCCGCCCACAGTTTCTTCAGCGAACAACTGCTCGACGGAGATCCGAAGAACATGGACGAATCCTGCGCTCAGCAGGCACTGGCTTTACTGACTTTGCTGGCCAACTCAGAAGACCGCGTAGCATTGCGCTGCTGGTGTGGGTTTGGGCACAACTCCTTGGCGGCTGGAGGTTGGGCGAGGCTGCGTGCTCACTGTGAAGCGAACGGAAGCAGTCCGTGGCAGACGCTTGAGCAACTGGCTGCCCAGACGCTCAATCTGCCGTACACGGGCTACATCATCGCACGCTTTCAAGCTCTGCAGGTTCAGATCGCCAACCTTAACGGGCTCACCGGACAGCCTCTGGTCGACGCGGTGTTCCCTCCTGCAGAGCCATGGTCCGCGCCGTTTAGGGACGTTGCAGCAGCTATTGAGGAGGACGACTGCGGCCCAGGGAAGCTGGGCGACGCGATTCGGCGCTCTGTGTCGCAACCGGACATGCCTACGGACGTTGATTACGTTCGCGTGATGAGCCTGCACAAGTCCAAGGGGCTAACGGCTGATTTGGTGGTTGTCTGCGGGTGCCTTGAGGGGCTGATCCCGTTCATCGACCCCGACGCCACACCTCAGGAACAGCAACGGGCGATGGAGGAGCAGCGGCGTCTGTTCTACGTGGCGATCACCCGAACAAGGCAGATACTCGTATTGTCCTCCGTGACCGGCCTGCCCGCGGCTGTGGCATTCAGGATGCGAGCCCGAACCACGCGGACGATTGGCGGAGTAGCCCGGACAGTTGCCTCGCAGTTCATCCACGAACTTGGCCCCCAGTGCCCGGCGGCGGTGACGGGCCAGCAGTTCCTAGCTGGCGAGGGGGTGCCACTATGAGCGTCGTGGAGAGCTTTGGCGAGGTGCATCTGCAACGTCTGTGCGATGTCCTGGCGGATACGTCAAGCGGTCTCACCGGCTCTGAGATCGGCAAGCTCCTGGGCGAACTGGGGATTACCGACCCGCTGCCGGGCATGACCAAACGCGTCCGGCTGTATGAGGCCCTACGCGCCCGTCAGCAACAGGACCGTTGCGGCAATCTTGTTGTCGCCTTCATTCACCGGGCGATGGACCCCGTCCGGTACACCGGCAACTCCGGTTACTACGAAAACAAGCGCCATGAGCTTAACGAAGTGCTTGCTTTCTGCGGTCTGAGTCTTGGCGAAGACGGCAAGTTGACCCGCCATGCCGCCGTGCGGACCCTGACGGAGGCCGAGGAACGGGCAGGACGGCTACGGGCCGAGCTTCAACGCCGTGGCGTACATGGCGATGTCCTTGCGTTCTGTCGGTCAGAACTGCTCCAGAAGAACTACTTCCATGCCGTCTTTGAGGCAACAAAGAGCGTGGCTGACAAGATTAGGACGCGCGCAGCACTAACCGGCGACGGTTCGGAGTTGGTAGACCATGCGTTTGGATGTGGCAAGGCCGGTATGCCATTTCTCGCCTTCAACTCCATGCAAACAGACACCGAGCGCAGCGAACACACCGGCATGATGAACCTGATGAAGGGCATGTTCGGGGCGTTTCGGAACGTCACGGCACATGCGCCGAAGGTGTCGTGGCCAATTTCGGAGCAGGACGCCCTTGACCTACTGACCATTGCTTCTCTTCTCCATCGTCGGCTTGATGCTGCGGTGCGAACGCCGAGGACAATATGACACACCTTCCTTCGACTCGATTCTGTCGCCGAACGGATTATTCGCCGGCTCTGAGTAATCCGTCTTCCAGATCCATCCGCCGAGCTTGTGGCGACTGCCAACCGACCCGCATTGGAGTTACTCAAGCAGGAGAAACATAAGATGCCCGACCTATGGGACGAGCTTAGCGCGAGGATTGTGAACGTCCAAGACCGCGTGCTTTTTGACGAGGCAACGAATTCAGCACGCGCCGGCGCGATGAGGACGTCGTACATCGCGGTGTGGTTGAGCTGCGCCGAATCGCTCAAACGCAAGTTCAAGGATGCTGCCCAGACCGACGCGGCAGCGCCGAAGGTTGTCGGCGACATCGCTGACAAAGAGACCAAGCAACAGGCAATTGACGCTTTCGTGCTGGGCGAAGCCAAAAAATACGGTTTCGTAACCGACGCGGAGTTCACGCAGCTCGAAAATGTCTATGCCCAGCGCTGTATCTACGGGCATCCTTACGAGCAAGCGCCCCTTGTTGCCCAACTGCACGCCGCGGCGGGTATCGTGGTGGAGTACGTCTTGGGCCGCCCGACCAAACTGCGGCACGGGTATCTGTCGCGGCAGGTAGACTTGATATGCAAGAACACCACCTACTTGGACGACCATTTCCCGGCCGTTGAAAATTGCGCCCAGATCGTCCACCAGCGTTCATCCCCCGACATCCACCTCTGGTTCCTGCAAAAGATGTGGCAGGAGTTCACCCCCTCGGCAAACGACCCGGCGATGGCCGTGTTTTTCCGCCGTGTCGTATGGTTCACGACCGCTTTCTTGCGCCGGTGTGACGCCGGGTTCTTCACTGCATGGGATGCGGTCAATGACCTGACTCGGTTCCCGTTCCTCTCGCACACCCTCGCGACGGCCGACCTGTTCGCGCGGGTCAGCCAGCACGCGCAGGACATTGTCGTGGGCAACCTCCTCACGTGGGCTCAGTCCCAGGCGGTCGCGGCCAAGTCGGTGCAGGACCTCCACGACGCAGGGGTTCTTAGCCTCCGCCAGGTCGAGAGATTCAATGCCGCACTCCAGGGGATACCGGCGCATGTACTTGCGTCGGCCGGGATTCACCCCCGGTACTACTACAACTGGATCATCCAACGACTACGCAGTTACAACTGGTATAGTCAAAGCCCCGCCATCGACGTGCTGCGGACGCTGGGCTCATCCGGGGTTGCCAAAATGGATGCCGCACAGCAACTCGTCGCTGGCAACAACATTCTGCAGGCCGCAGACGGCAGTTCCAATGCAGCCGCGTCCCTGATCTCCGAGATCGCATCCGGGACTACATTCTGGCCGGAGGCCTTTGTGGAGGGCGTGCTGGCCGAGTGTGTCGTCAACGCAGATAATCGGCACCGCTTTAAGACAACCTGCGCTGGTCAGGCGATGCTATGCATCAGGAGCGTTGAGCCGGCGGCTCGTGTCGGCGTGGTTAACCGCATCGTGACGCGTCTGCAGACGTCCACGCCAAAGTACCCAGCGCTGGACGCTGATGATCGGAACGCCGTCGTCGCAGCCATTGACGCCGCGATGGCCGCTGACGCGGCCGGGTGCGGGTGCCTTCAGCCACTTCGTCAGGCCGTGGCAGGATTGGAGCTTCAGCAACATGCAATCTGATTTTTCCCGACTCATTGAACACGCGTTCCCGCTGAAGCAGACCTCGCTGGACTCGGTCCACGAGAAGAACGTCCGCCACGGGCATATTTCCACGCTGCACATCTGGCCGGCGCGGCGGCCGTTGGCGGCTTGCCGGGCGGCGCTGATCGCCACGCTGTTGCCGGACCCCGGCACGGCCGAGGGACGCAAGGAGCTGTGCGAGAAGATCGCGGGCAAGGTCGTCAAGAAGACAGAGAAGAAGAAGATGCCCAACGGCCAGACCGTCGAGCGCATCAAAGAGGAGACCGAGGGCGGCATCCTGCACTGGGGCCGGGAAACCGAGAACGCCGACACGCTCGAATGGTTCCGCCAGGAAATCCGCAAGGCCTACGGCGGGCGCGCCCCCAAGGTACTCGACCCGTTCGCCGGGGGCGGGGCGATCCCGCTGGAGGCGATGCGGCTGGGCTGCGAGGCCACGGCCGTGGACATCAACCCGGTCGCGTGGTTCATCCTCAAATGCACCCTGGAGTACCCGCAGAAGCTGGCCGGGCAGACTCGCCCGCTGCCGGACTTCATCCTGAAGAGCGAAGAGTTCATGGAGGCCTTCTACAAGGCCAATCCGAGCGCCATCGGCAAGGGCAAGGCAACCAAGAAGCAGAAGGACACGCTCTTTGTCGACGCCAAGGTCGCCCACGCGCCGGAGGCCGACCTGGCGTGGCACGTCCGGGCCTGGGGCCAGTGGGTGCTGGACCGCGCCCGGCGGGAGCTGGCCCAGTACTACCCGACCTACGCCGACTTCGAGCCGATCAAGAAGGACCACATCGCCTACGAACACCAGCCGATGCGCCTCGTGCCGCTCAAGGACGACGGCACGCCAGACATCGACTCGCTGAACGCCGAGTTCACCGAGTACTACCTCGAGGACAAGCGCAACCCGCGCTGGATCGCCAAGCCTACGGTTGCATACCTCTGGGCTCGCACTGTGACATGCAAGAACTGCCGGGTGGCCATGCCGCTCTTGAAGACCAAGTGGCTCTGCAAGACAGACCGCAAGCGGGCCTTACTGACGATGAAGCCAAATGGTGACGGAAACGGGATCCAATTTGGAGTGCTAACGAACGTACCGGTGCAAGGCGGCAATGGCGCTCAACGCCGCGAGCACGACAAACGAATAGGTGCTGGGACAATGTCTCGGGCCGGGGCCAAATGTCCCTGCTGCGGTGCCATCATGACGATGGAAGATATCCGCACTGAAGGACGTGCTGGCCACCTTTCCAGCGTCCTGACGGCCGTCATCGCGGATTCACCCAACGGCAAGGGCTATCGAGTGCCAACGGAGCACGAGCTTCAGGTCATTGAATCCGCGACTGGTAACGTCACACCAGCATATGAGGGATTGCCCTTCGGATTGCCCGATGAACCGACACCGGCCGGCGGTGGTCGCGGCGCGTGTCGGGCATTCTCGATACAAAACTACGGGCTGATGCGGTGGAGCCAACTATTCACCCAGAGGCAGTTGCTGGCGCTTGGGGTATTTGTAAAGCACACCCGCGCTGTCGCCAACGCCCTGAGTGACCATGGATATCCCGCAATGTGGGGTGAGGCGTGTCGGGCATACTTGGCAATTCCAGTTGACAAGGTTGCTGCGTTCAACTGCACAATCACCCGTTGGTTTTCACATCGCGAGGGGATGTGCCCCATCTTCTCGGGCTATCGCATCGAGATGATGTGGGACCACGGAGAGATCAACCCTCTCTCTGACAGCACGGGAGCCTACGGCGAGGTCCTTGGTTGGATTGGACGAGTACTTGGGCCACTCTGTAAGGGGCTGACACACGGAGTCGGTCATACCCTCAACCGTTCCTCAATAGGGCTGACTCAAAACGAGCAGCCGGACGTTATTCTTACAGACCCGCCATATTACGATGCCATCCCCTACTCCGACCTCATGGACTTCTTCTACGTGTGGTTGCGGCGGACCACCCATGGGATCTCTCCGGAATTTGATCGCGCCTTCCAAACGCCTCTTGCGCCCAAGTGGGACCGCGCTGCTAATGATGGCGAGCTTATTGATGATGATAGCCGTCAAGGAGGAGACACCTCAAGGTCGAAAGCAGTCTACGAAGAGGGAATGGGCAAGGTCTTTCAGGCCTGCCAGCAGACCCTTAGCGAGGCCGGCCGATTGGTAGTCGTGTTTGCCCACAAGGAGCCCGACGCGTGGGAGACCCTTGTTGGGGCGATCATACGGGCCGGTTTCATTGTCGATGGCAGTTGGCCCATACAAACGGAAATGGGCGCACGTTCGCGCGCCTTGGGGTCGGCCGCGTTGGCATCCTCCGTCTGGTTGATATGTCGAAAACGTGGCGGCGGAACCCGTCCCGGCTGGGACAACAATGTTCTGGAGGAAATGCGGGCGAATATCGCGGACAAGTTGCGCGAGTTCTGGGATGCCGGAATCCGCGGCCCCGACTTCGTCTGGGCGGCGACCGGCCCAGCGATGGAGGCGTACAGCAAGCACCCCGTGGTGCGGAAGGCCAACGAGCCCAATGCCACGATGGGCGTGGGCGAATTCCTCAACCACGTCCGCCGGATGGTGGTGGACTACATCGTCGGCCAGGTGTTGACCGGCGAGAAAGGCTCGGACCTGGCGGCTGCGGATCGGCTGGACGAGGTGACGGCCTATTACCTGCTGCATCGCCACGACTTCGGCATGGACGAGGCGCCCGTCGGCGCGTGCATCCTTTACGCCACGGCGTGCAGTCTATCCGACGGTGAGCTAGACAAGACCTGGGACCTGCTGATCCACGTGGGCAGTGACGCCGCCCTCGCCGCCGAGGCCGAGGAAGCTGCGGAGTCGGATGATTCCGACGGCGACGACGCAGAGCCCGACGACGATGGGGGTTCCGGGGGCGGCAGCAAGGTGAAGCTCAAGACGTGGAGCCAGCGGCACGGCAAGAACATGGGCTACGAAGCGCCGGAGGGCCGGGTTGTACCGCTGATCGACCGTATTCACCGCGTGATGCACCTGTGGAAGGAAGGCGACGTCCAGAAGGTGGATGAGTACCTCGACCAGCACGCCCTACGGCAGAACGAGCTGTTCAAGCGGGTGGGGCAGTCGCTGATCGAACTGTCCACCAACAGCGAGCGGTCGCTGCTGGAGAGCATCAGCAACCACATCGGCGCGAAGGGCGCGGTCAAGGACCGCGGCCCGGTGCTGTTCAATGAGAACGAGTAGACGAATCCGGTAATGAACACGCGGGCGAGCATCATGCGGCGACCCGAAAGACAAAGGTGACGAAATGGCAAAGCAACCCTGGAAGACGTGGCACGAGGTCGTGAAACTGCGGGACGACCTGAAGTCGGGCGATCTGCCGCTGCACATGTTCGCGGCTGACCTTTACGAGGTCATGATGCAGAACGGCAAGCGCCCGATCTACGAGCGGCCCGAGGAGTTCTTCGCGCTGACTTTCCCAACGCACAACCTGCGCGGGCTGGTGCGAGACGTGGTGCTGCGCCTGGCGGGGAAGAACGACAAGGCGGTGCGGCAGCTCGAGCTGACCTACGGCGGCGGCAAGACGCACACGCTGATCACCATGCGCCATTTGGTGCATGACCCAGATAACCTCCCCGATCTGCCGGCCGTGCGGGAGTTCACCGAGACGATCGGCCACGCGCCGCCCAAGGCACGTGTCGCAGCGCTGTGCTTCGACAAGATTGATGTGGAGACCGGGTGTGACGTGCGGTCGCCGTCAGGCGCGGCGCGGCGGCTCAAGCAGCCGTGGAGCCTACTGGCTTATCAGATCGCCGGCGACGACGGACTGAAGCTCCTGCACGCCGAGGGCAAGGCAGAGGAGCGAAGCAGCCCGCCCGCCGAGAACACGCTGACGCAGCTTCTGTCGATGCCCCTCAAAGGCGGAATGGGCACGCTTGTGCTGCTCGACGAGGCGCTGCTGTACGCAAAGGTCCGTTGCCATACTGAGCCTGGGTTCCTCGACGTCTTGATCGGGTTCTTCCAGTACCTGACGCAAGCGGCGGCAAAGGTGGAGAAGTGCTGCGTCGTGGCGTCGCTGCTGTCCAGCGAGCCCAAGGACCAAGCCGATGCGCTTGGCAAGAAGATCGTCGCCGACATGTACGACATCTTCCAGCGCCAGCGTGAGGAGGCAGTACAGCCCGTTGAGAAGGATGACGTGGCCGAAGTGCTGCGGCGCCGGTTGTTCGATCCGAAGTCGGTGGAGTTGCGTGGCACTTGGCCGCAGCATGTCATTGCCGCCCTGAAAGGCATCGCCGCGCTGGATGACCAGACGGCCAAGCAGGGCGCGACGGCCGAAGAACGCTACCTTAAGAGTTATCCGTTCCATCCTGAACTGACGGAGGTGTTCTACGCCAAGTGGTCGGCGGGCATCGAGCGGTTCCAGAAGACGCGCGGCGTGCTACGGACATTCGCCCTGGCGCTGCGCGAGGCCGAGAAGTGGGATGAAAGCCCGCTGGTCGGACCGGCGGTGTTCCTCAACGCCCCCAAGAAGGAAGGCTTGTCCGAAGCGGCCCGCGAGCTGGTGTCCATTGCCGACACCATCGTCAGCGACGGCCAGGCGACGCGGTGGACGGGAATCGTCGAGAACGAACTCAACAGCGCCCGCCAGGTGCAGTCGGAGTCGGTGGGGCTGAAGTTGCGCGAGATTGAGCAGGCGGTGATGGCGACCTTCCTGCACTCCCAACCAACCGGCCGCAGTGCCAAGACCCGCGATCTGATGTTACTGATCGGGCCGTGCCGCCCGGACAAGATCGAGTTGGAGAAGGGCCTGGGGCGCTGGGCGCGGAACAGTTACTGGCTCGACGACACCAACATGCCGGAGAAGGAGGGACAACTGCCCGCCGAATGGCGGCTGGGCAACCGCCCCAACCTGAATCAGATGCAGTCGGCGGCAGCGGCGCAGATCTCCGATGAGTTGGTGAAGGCCCGGCTGATCGACGAGATCGGCAAAGCCAAGACGCTGACCAGCGGCGCGTCGGCTTCGGGCGTGCGGGTCCATACGCTGCCCACCAAGCCCAGGGACATCGAGGACGACGGCCTGTTCCACTACGCGGTTCTGCCGCCCAGCGCTGCGTCGGACTCCGGCAAGCCCAGTGCGGAGGCCAGGCGGTTCCTGGATGAGACGACGGGGTCAGAAAAGCCGCGTGTGTTCCGCAACGCGGTGCTGCTGCTGACGGCGTCGAAGGACGGCCTGAGCGCCGCAGAGGCCCGCGTGCGTGATTACCTGGCTTGGGAACGCGTCATGAACGAGCTGACACCCAAGAACGACGAGGAGAAGAAGCAGAAAGGATCGGTCGATGTCGCCCGGCTGCAGACGCTCAAGATCAACATCGACAAGGCCAGGGCCCGCGTGCCGGAGGCCATCCGCCAGGCGTACTGCATCGTCGTGACCGTATCGGACAAGGACGAGGCGCAGGCATTCAAGATCACGGTTAGCGACGATGCGCACTTCGAGACGATCAAGCGGGATTCGCGCTCTCGCGTGCAGGACACCGCGATTACCGCCGAGGCCCTGTTGCCCGATGGCCCGTACAACCTGTGGAAAGGCGGCGAGACGAGCCGTCGCGTGAAGGACCTGGCCGGGGCGTTCGCACAGCTTCCGCACCTGCCGAAGATGCTCAAGTCGCAGGCCATCGTGGAGACGCTGGTCGATGGCTGTGCGCAAGGCACGTTCGTGCTCAAGCTCACGCGGCCCGACCGGACTTTCCGCACATGGTGGCGCACGCGCCCAGACGATGCGGCACTCAACGATCCGGCGATTGAGTTGGTGCTTCCCGAAGCGGCGGCACTGGGCGAGATTCCTGGCGAGTTGCTCGCGCCCAAGGCGCTGCCGGACCTGTGGCCCGGTGATGAGATCACAGCCCAGGCCGTGATCGAGTACTTCGGCGGCAAGACGGTGGTCCAAGTCGACAAAGGCGGGTTCAAGGAGCCCGTGCCCGTGCCCAAGGCGTCGCCCGAGGTGGTCGATGCGGGCATTGGCGAAGCGGTCGCGGCCGGGAAGGTGTGGCTGCTATCGGGGCCTGCCAGCCTCCTGGCCGAGCCGATTCCTGCGGGTGTACTCGCCCCGAGCGCGAAACTGCGAACGCCGCCGGCGTTGATCTCAGCAGCGGCGATCCTGCCGGAGAACCTGCCCAGCGCCTGGAAGGACGGCGGCACAACCGCGCTGTCCATCGCCACAGCGCTATCCCAGCAGGCGGGCAACACGCTGCCGTGGAAGACCGTGCGCGACGTGATCGGCGGGGCGATCCAGGCGCGGTTTGTCACATTGGCAGACGACTCCGCACCCTGGCCGTGCGATCTGTCGGGTGCCAATACCATCAAAATCAAGGTCGGCGCTGCCGGGACTGGGGGCGGGACCGGCGGCACGGGTGGTGGAACGGGTGGAGGCGGCCCAACGCCGCCCAACGTTCGTGTCGCGGCGGCCGACTTCGAGCCGTCACAGATGCAGGACCTGGGTGATCTGATCCCGGCGCTGCTGGAGATCAAGGCCAAAGCGAAGGTCGGGATGAAGTTCCACGTCCGGCTCGACATCGGCGACGGCACGACCCGGCCGACCGACGAAGTGGTCAGCGATATCAACAGTCTTCTCAAGGATCTTGGCGACGACTTCCGTGTGAGCTAAGAGCGTGCTGGTTGGGCACACATGACAGGGAGCACCTATGGCAGCATCCAATCAAGCCAAGCTGATCGTGTGGACGAAGGCTGCCGGGATGTGCTCCTTTCCCGACTGTCGCAAGGCGCTTGTCCAAGAGCCATGTAAGGATGGTTCCATCCCAGTAGGCGAGATCGCACACATCGTGGCCGAGCAGGTAGATGGGCCACGGGGCAAGAGCCCGCTCTCGACGGAGCAGCGGAACCTGCCGCCCAACCTCATGCTGTTGTGTCCTACCCATCACACCGAAGTCGACAAAGCGCCACAGACGTACACCGTTGAGCGACTTACCGAGTTCAAACATCGGCATGAGGGATGGGTGCGGTCCACGCTGACCCGGCCCGACTTCGCGGGCGCACGGGCGCTACCGGCGCCGGAGATGGTCACCGAAACGGTCCACAGCACGGTGTTGCCCGTGCTGCAAACGCCAATGAACGTATTCCTGGCGCCACCGAAGACTTTTGATCCTGCAGAGATTCGCGAGCAGGCGACCCGAAGCGCTCCGTACATACTTCACAACAAGCAGTTGATAACCTTCGAGCCGTTGACGAACGCGGACAATGCGTTTGCCGCGCTCACCAACCACATGCAGGCGAGGCGCGAATCTGCGTCGGAGTGGTGGCGCGATCCTGACCGACAAAGGCTCTATGTCTACCTTCTCGGACGGTGTCTGAACAAGATCACAGGTGCTCACGGTCTTATGCTCGACCGAAAGCGGAACCGGTACTACTTCCTCGCCCAGGCGCCGAATACTGAGCGCAAGGAGCAGTACCGGCCTTTGAACATGGCCTGCTCTGAGCTGAGTGTCGTGTGGCAGCCCATCCAGAAGAGCCGTGGCGAGCCCTATGGATACTGGCTACACCGCGCAATCAGCTTTCGGTTTCATCTTGTGGCGGGGCGCCGATGGATGTTGTCGCTCCGGCCAGAGTTTCACGTTACGGCCGACGGGCGCACTGACTACGAAGCGTCGGAGGTGGGCGCCAAGGTCACACGGAAGAAGAGCCGGATGTACAACTACAACATCTTGAGCGAGTTGAACTTCTGGCGAGACTTCCTTTCCAATGGCCGGCCTCGCATCGTAATGCAATTGGGGCTCCAGCGTCTCGTGATCGGCACCACGCTGATTCAGACCCATGTGACTTGGCCCGGGGTGCCTGGCGATACACGTCCGTTCAAGAATGTGTCGATTCCTGAAGACTTGTTCTCGGTGACGGAGCTGAATGAATGTGAGGAGGACGAATGGAACGAGAGCGAGTTTGAAGAGGAAGACAACGATGCCGCACTCTAGGTCAAACATGGAGGGTGCTGTGGACAAACCTGACCGGGAAGAGCTGATGTTCACTTCCAAGTACCTCGGGGAACCCCAGCTACTGTTCGCTGACGGCGGTGAATGCGTAGACCCGCGGCTTGGCATAGGCACGTTTGGCCCCGAGTCGCTGGGAACCGCCCGTCATCCCGCTTCAATCAGGGCCGGCTTTATCGGTGCAGCCGACGATGTTGATGCTGCAAAGGAGTGGCTCCAACGGATCTCATATGGCGTCTCGGTTAACGAGGGAGAGCAGCCGTTTGCCGGGTTTCGGGAGGATCGCGGGTTCTTCAGCGAACTGAGGTTTTCAACTGACTGGGACGACACGCTTTCCCGCTCCGAGCTCAAGGATCTGAAGTCGAAGGCGTCGGAGCGCGAAGCTTTCGAAGCGACGCATGTGCTACTCCGCGAAAAGACGCGACTTCTGTGTGAACGGGACACACTTCCCAACGTCCTTGTTCTTGCATTGCCACAAGGCTTGGTTGACGCTGCGCGCGTTGCTGACTACTGGGAGGGGGAAAGAGGACAGGTGCATCGCGACCTCCGTCGCGCCTTCAAGGCCTCGGCCATGAGGTTTGGCATCCCCACGCAGATCATGCTGGGTCGAACCGTCAAAGGCGGCAAGGGAGTGGATCTGGAGGAGCGCAGAGCATGGAACCTCCTCACGGCGATGTACTTCAAGTCAGGTGGAGTGCCTTGGAAACCGGTTGGCCTGACGGAGGGCACATGCTATGTCGGAGTCAGCTTCTACCGGCCACTGGGGACGGCGAACACGCTGCGCACAAGTGTTGCGATGGCATTCGATGAGAGCGGCGAGGGGCTCATCCTTCGAGGGCAGGAGTTTCAGTGGTCTGAAGATGACGGTCCCAGCCCGCACCTGAGCGCCGCTCAAGCGGAGGGGTTGTTGTCGGCGACGCTGGCACGATATAGACAGGAGCGCAAGACTACGCCCAGGCGCGTCGTCGTTCATAAAACAAGTGCGTTCTGGCCGCATGAGCGTGATGGGTTCGAAGCGGCGCTGTCAAGACAGGTGAGCTCGTTTGACCTGGTGGCCTTCATGCCAACTTCGCATACGCGCCTCATTCGGCAAGGCCAGTACCCACCGCTGCGAGGCACGTGGTTCAGCGCCGAGGACCTGGATTTTCTATACACGACGGGCTACGTGCCTGAGTTGGGAGGGTACGCTCATGGCCACGTTCCCGCGCCACTCCGGATCTCTGACCATGTCGGGGGAGACACAGGTCGTGAGCACCTACTACGTGAGATACTGATCCTCACAAAACTGAACTGGAACAGCGCGAACTTGGGGGGGGTGATGCCGATCACCCTTCGGTTCAGTCGGTTGGTCGGGGATGTGCTGCGCGAGATGCCAGATGGTGAACCGCCCAGGCCACAGTTCAAGTTCTATGTGTGACGCAGCGTCCGAACGCTGACAACAGTATGTCACAGGGCACCGCGGAATTCGGATGGCAGCACTTGACACCCTAACAGAGTCCGTACATACTGTGCCAAGCTCATCCGTGGCAGGCCAGGGAAGTCAGGCCGGACAGTCGCATGGTCGGGCGACGCTGCGGTGACATAAATAGCTCATGGGAAGGAGCTTACAATGACACGCTTGGCAGCTGCCGCGGCCCGCGCGACCCCGAAAACTCGGACTCTCGGCACTCAACGGCTTCGCTCGATCCGGATCACTGGCGGATTCCTGGACGGCAGCGAATTCGACCTGGCGGACGGCCTGAATTGCCTGATCGGCGCCCGGGGCACCGGCAAGACCACCGTTTTGGAACTGGTCCGCTACGCACTCGACGCGCTCCCGGCCACAGCGGACGCTGAACGACAGCGGATCGAGACCCTGGTTGAGGCGAATCTGGGCGCCGGCACGGTCGAACTGACCATCGAAACCCGCGAAGGGCTGACCTACAAGGTGCTGCGCGCATGGCGCGACGATCCGGTCGTCGTCACCGCCGACGGTGCGGCCACGGAGATTTCGCTGCGCTCCGCCGCCGGCGGGGTCTTCCGCGCCGCCATCTACAGTCAGAACGAGATCGAGCGGATCGCCGACCAGGCCCTGTCCCAGCTTTCGCTGATCGACAACTTCGAGCCGGCGCAGATCGCCCAGATCACCGCCGAGATTCGGACGCTCGCGTCGCGCCTGGCGACCAACGCCACGACGCTACTCCCGCTCCAGGACCAGATCGACGGTCTGAACAGCGAGATCGCCGGTCTTCAGGCCATCGACGACAAGCTCAAAGCCCTCGGCCCCATCACCGGCCAGAACGCTGAGGTGGTCGGCAAGGCGCAACAGGCCAAGTCGCTGCGCCAGCGCGAAGGGCAGACGCTCGACGGCCTGTGGCAGTTCATCCGCGAGTACGACCAACAGGTGGAGGGGCTTCAGGGGCAGATCGCCAGCCGCACCACGCAATGGATGGCCCGTGACCTCCTGGCCGGCCCCAACGGCCAAGCCTTGACCGGCGTCAAACAGATGATGCTGGATGGCGGCGCCGAGATCGACGACCTGTTCCGACAGGCCCGATCCCGCCTCGCACGCATGCAGTCTGACCTTGGCGACGTCGGCACGTCGCTGCACGGGGCTCACGCGGAACAGGAGGCGGCTTACCAGGAACTTATCAAGCAGGACTCGGCCGTCCGCGGGCAGGCCACGGAGCGGTCCAACCTGGAGCGGATGAAGAATGATCTCCTGGCCAAACAACGGCAGCGCGACGCCCTGATCGAGAAGCAGACGGCGTTGCACCGCGACCGCAACCAACTCCTGCAGAAGCTGTCCGAATTGCGGGACAAGCGCTATACCATCCGCGCGGCCATCGCCGAGCGGATCAACAACGCGCTCATGCCGACCATCCGCGTCTCGTTCGAGCAATCCGGGCATCTGGGCCAGTACCGCACGATGTTGGAGGATGCCCTGCGGGGCGGGCGGATCAAGCAAGGCGTGGTCGCGCAACGAATCGTGGAACACACGAACCCCGGCGAACTGGGCGTGCTCATTCGCAAGGGAGATGCCGACGCGCTGGTGCAGCGCACCGGCATCAACGCTGATCAGGCCCGCAAGGTGGTGGACGCACTGAAGAACGCCGAGACCCTTTTTGCCCTGGAGACGGTCGAAATGGCCGACCGGCCCCGGATCGAACTCAAGGATGGCGAGGGCTACAAGGACTCCGCGGCGCTGTCCACGGGCCAGAAATGCACGACGATCCTGCCCATCCTGCTGCTGGACAGCGACACGCCGCTCTTGGTGGACCAGCCCGAAGACAACCTGGACAATCGTTTCGTGTGCGAGTCGGTCGTCGAGAGCATCTACAAGGTCAAGACCCGCCGGCAACTGGTCTTTGTCACGCACAACCCCAACATCCCCGTCCTGGCAGATGCCGATCGGGTGTTCGTGCTCGAGTCCGATGGCGCTCACGCCCGCAAGGCAGCCGAGGGCAACGTGGATGAATGCCGGGATGCCATCGTCAATCTGCTCGAAGGCGGCGAGCAGGCGTTTAAGCGCCGCCAGGAAAGGTATGCCTACTGATGGCCCCGCCGACCGGACATGGCGATCCGACCTCCGTTGACCTCACCGAGGCTCTGTCGCGTCTGCGCGCCAACCGCGACGCGATCCCCTGGCCGGAGCGACGGCAGATCGTGGGGCAGATCGCCGGCCCGCTGGCCGAAGGCATGGCCGGTGACCCGTTCCGTTCGCTCTTGTTGCTGCTGGCCGAGGACCCGAAGTGGGAGGTGCGCAAGGATGTGGCGGATGCGCTGGCCACGATCCCCGACAACGATCTGGCGGTTCTTGCCGAGAAGTTCCTCGCCGACGCCCATGCCTATGTGCGCCGCTCCGCCAAACAGAGCATCGAGCGGCGGCGCAAGGCAGCACGCGAGGCGCAGAAGCGCAAGCGTGGCGTCGACCTGGTGCTGGCGCTATATCAGGAACTGGAAGACCAGCACGGCAAAGCGGCCGCCGACAAGGCCCGGCGCCTGGCCGAACAACTCTACGATACGCTGATTGGCGCCACGGTCCACGAGATGCGCAGCGTGCTGACCGCCCTCAAGGAAGACAACGCCCAGATCATCCAGCGGGACAATGCTGGCGAACTCGAACCGGCGTTCCTACGCCGAAAATCGATCAAGATCGCCGACCGCCTGGCCTTCATGGAGCGGTTGCTCCAGGACATGCGCAACTATGCCCAGCCCGTCTCCGACGAGCGTGTTGCCGTCACCGTGGCGGATCTGCTCACCGAGGCCCGCAGCATCGTCTCGGAGAACCTCAAGGCGCGAAGCACAAATGCATGGAAGGCGACGCTCAACGTGACTGTCCCCGCAGACCTGACGGTGAAGGTATCGCGGGTCCACATCGTCACCGCCATCGTCAACGTGCTTCGCAACGCCTACGACTTCTTGCCCGCCGATGGCGAAGGCCCCGCCGGCCAGATTGATATTCGCGCCACCGTCAAGGGCAAGCACGTCCATATCGCCATTCAAGACAGCGGCATGGGGATTTCGGAAAAGGATCTGGAAGAGATCCGCCAGTGCCTGCCCGGGCGCACGAGCCGGCGCAACGTCGGCACGGGCTTTGGGCTCTGCAATGCCCGGCGATTCGCCGAGGCCCACGCCGGCAAGTTGCTGATCGACAGCAAGGAGAACCACGGCACGACGGTCACGCTGGTCCTGCCCATCGCATGAGATGTACGAGGTGAGATGATGAAGTACCGCGCACTGGTAGTTGAAGATAGCAGCGACATCGCAGAATCGGTAATTGACACGCTCGAGTCCCTCGGGCACGAGCATGACTGGGCCAAGTCGCAGGAAGAAGCCCGGCAGAAGATCGGCGCCGGTGGCTTTTCCTACGTGCTGCTGGATCTGCAAATCCCCGTGCGCTTCGGCCGCGGGCTAGCGTGCATTGAGTATGGCGAGCACCTGGCGCGGGAAATCCACCAGTGTCCGGCCATGCAGGGTGTGCCGATCATCGTCATGACCGCTTATGGCAAGGAGGGGTTCGAGATGGCCGCGCCCCTGTGCGAGCACGGGGTGGTGGACTTTATTAACAAGCCGTTCCCGCAGACGGGGCGCACGCTGGCGTCGGTCATCCAGGGCGCGCTGACACGATCATCACGAAAACATCAGCCGGCGCCCCAGCGCCGGACGCCCGACAAGCCATTCCAGGGCGGCGACATGGTGCTCTACCCCGACCGGGTGGAATTGTGCGGCGTGACGGTCGTCTCTAGCGGCAAGTCGTCGCAGATGTGGACGATCCTGGGGGCGCTGGCGCAGCGCGTGGACGGCCAACGGTACAAAGCGTGGGACGGCAATGCGCTGGCGAAGCTGGTCGGCACCGATGGCGGCCAGGGCAGCGTCGCCGGCAGCGTGCGCGACTTCCGGCGGAATGTGGCCGAGGCGCTGGGTCAGGAACTGGGCATCAAGGTCGAGCGTGAGGATGTCATCGAGACCGCCAGGGCGGGCTACCGCCTGAGCGCCCGCATCGTCGTGAAGGACCTGCGGCGCGCCGCGGCGCCCGTGGCTGTTCCGCTCTCCGCCCGCGATGAAGATGATGACGCGGACAAGCGCCGCGATCAGATCCTGTCTCTCTTGCGCGCCGGGGAGCGTCTGCGCGTGCCGGGCTTCGCCGAGAAGATGGGCTGCTCGTTCACCACGGCCAAACGCGAGGTGGACGCTCTGAAGGCGGAGGGCCAGATTGAGTTCGTCGGCCCCGCCAAGACCGGATTTTACAGACTGGTTGCGGCGGACGAGTCCGCGTTCAACGGAAGTGCAGGTTCCGGCCACCGAAGCGCGCGGAGGTAGTGGGTTTCACTCAGATTCGTCTGAACAGCATCTGTCGAAATGTCGACCCCGTGGCAACGACGGTGTGTAGGTGCTGCCAGCCTCTTTGATTTGCGAATTTGAGAAACTCAGGCAGCAAGTAGCGGGTGGAGGTCACGACAACTTCCCGTCCATCGCAGTGAGCGTTGAACACGGCAACCCAAGAACCGGGCACGTCGCTTCTACCCACTTTGTGGAAGCTCATTTTGACATCACGGTTTCGCCCCTGTCGCCCCTCAAGCAGTAGATCGTAGACTTCCTCGCCTTGATACTGTGTTCGAATTCGTTCTTGGAAGGACTGCCACGTTTCGCCATCGTGAGTATCGAGTCCGACGATCATCAGGTCGCCTGCGCGCGATGGCCCTGCAATGGATTCAAAGAACTCGCGTTCAGGCAGATTCCCAATCGTGCCGCCGAGCATCGACCAGACCACTCGATACCATTCGTGGCGACGCTGGAAAAAACGCGGCATCTTTAAGATATCGATTCGCTGAGCAGGCAGCAGCTCGATTCTTGCTGCCAAGGAGGCGTTCTCGGCTCGCTTCAATGCCCGGACTATACGGCATTGAGAATGGGTTATCATTTCCGGGCTGACGTCGACGAGGCAGTACTGCACCTTCTCTGGCGCAAGCTTCGCCAACGCACTCGCGAGCAACACATCTTTCTCTGGCGATCCTCCGCCCGCAAGCGCTACTCCCACGCTATACCCCTTGCCAGCAACGGCATCCCTCCACTGTCTCGACTGTAGCAGTTCCCCGAGCGTCGCTAGGCAGGCAGAGTACATGGCATAGTTGCCGTTCTCGACCAAAGTATTCCATTGGCGAGCCGCCTCAGGCGTCAGGAAGCAGTGCCACGCGCGCACATGGCCCGCAATGATGCCCGATTGTACTCCTTCGAACTCCGCCTCAAATGGTGTGTCGATCCTACCAAACTCAAACGCCCTCGGGCCTCCGTCGAACTGGTCGATCAGCCGCTTCAACTCGCTGCGCGCGTCCTCATCAAGTTTACTTGAGGGATCGTCACAAATGTTCTGCAGTATGTGCGCGTTGACCACGTCAACTAGCTGTTCTCGCACCAACGACGCAAACTCCACGAATGACGCTCGAAAAAACTTGTACGTCGTCACTCGATGGAGCCCCAAACAGCCGTTAATGATCCAGTCCCAGTACCGCAGGTACTTACCTTCAGGGGTCGATGGATTGGTACGCGTTGAACTCCATTTTTGTGCGGTTTGACGCAGTTGTTCAATGTCGAGCCGAGAGTCCACATCATCAGTGGTCAAAGTCTTATTGAAGGCTTCAGACGTCTTGACTAAGAATGCCGCGAAATTACTGACGGTTATAAGCTCAGCCAGCAACTTCCGCTTTGCTTCGAAATCTCGAATACCTTTCACAGCTGGTGCTTGCATGGTGCCCTACCTGTCAATAACAAGGGACCCATCCTTCGTGCTGGTTGATTCCACAAGCTTAACGCGTCGCGAGAGCAAGTAATTTGCCAGGAATCCAAGCGGAATTCCAATGGCTGCTTCGTTGATCACGGCAGACAGCCCACCAATATACCACACGAGCGCACCCGCCAGGCCGATAAACACTGCTGTCGTTAATGAAAGCGAGGAGTGACGCCACCCGAGGACTTTGATTGCCACAGCCGGCGCGAGGCCCGCGGCCATAAAGGATATTGAAGTGATTGCCAAAGCATAGACGGTCGTGCGGCCTTCTAGCATCCACGCAGCAAACACGGTCACGAGCCCGAGAAAGACAGCAAGCCACTCGGCCCGCAACACTTTGCCCTGTCGATCGATGAGATCACGCGTAGCTTGTGCCATCGCCACCAAGAGAGCGTTAGCCGTCGAGGCGATCTCGCCGAAAATGTCCGCGAGAATGAGCCCGACAAAAACCGCCGGCAATGTTGCGCTGACGAAAACCGTAAGACCCTTCTCCGGATCAGGAAGGTTAGGCATTACGCCCCGAAGCAGCACGCCGAAAATCGTCATTGTGGCCCAAGTCAACTGCACATACCCAATGTAAATCCACCGCGCAGCTCGTGCCTCGCGAGGACTGCTCGCCGCCATGTATCTACTGGTGACCTGCGGCTGCGCAAGGCCAAAACCGAGCGATGCTGCGCCATAGCCAAGAGCGAAAGCAACCGCAGATGCTGCGGTGCCGCTGCCAAGCAAGCTGAGGAAGCCATCTCCGGCGCTTCGAATGCGGGCAGAGAAAGCAGGTTCGTTTGCGGCGACCCAGCAAACAGTGCTTAATGCGATGAGCGTTCCGAGGATTCGCGTAACTGCCTGCAGGGTATCAGTGTAGACCGAACCGCGAAAACGCCCGATTGCGGAGTAGGCAATGATCACTGCCGCAAAAATCACCAGCGTTGAGCGACCGGTGATTCCGAATGCGCCCTCTAGGAACTTCTGTCCCGCCACCCACTGGGCCATCGTATACCCAGCCAGGCAGAGAACGACGAGCGCCGAGCATGCGATCGCGAGCGGATGAAATCGGCTGATATTGAGGCCATGGGTGATGATGTCAGCCAGGGTCGTTGCTCGTGCACGCGCCCCGTATGCATTGATGCGATGCGGAAAGAAAGTCCAGAACACCAGGTCGCCCAGGAACCAGCCCAACGGAAGCAGAAGCCAGTACACGCCGTAGGAGTATCCAAGGCCGACGGCACCCGTAACCACAAAGCCGCTATTCGCGGCCGCACCGGCGCTAAGACCAACCAGCCAGCGGTTTAGCCTCTGGTTGCCGATGTGCTTCTCGGCTTCTTCACTGGTGTCACGCCGCCCCTTCCACGCGACAAAGTACGTAGCCACTAGTACAGCGAAGAACACGCTCATTGCCACGACGTTCCATTGGCTATCCATATTGCTCCCTGTCTTTGACAGGGACTTTAAGCTTTCTGCGATCGGTTACAGCGGAACGATGCGGAATGGGGTGGAGCATCGCCGGAAGGACGTGGACTGCGTCGGAACACTTCAGAGTTGAGCGGACAACAGAGGACTAAGACGGAAGGCAATCCGGCTGCGTTCCGCCTCTCTCCTGCAAGCTCCCTTCGCGCCTGTAACAGGCCTGAAAGAATGTTCAGCAGTGGGCCGTACGTCAAGCGAGAGCGCCCGCAAGACATGGAGAACCAGATGAATGCCGCCACCCAAAACGTGACCGAAGCCACAGCGCGAAGCAGCTCGCCGTGGCCGACCCAGCGTCAAGACGCGAGCCGGCAGCCGCTTGATCCGGAGCTTGTGCGGGCGGCACCGCCCGAAGCGGGACCGGATCGGCTTTCGCATTGGTCTGACAATCAATGGGAGACCCGGATCTGGCAGCAAATGTGCGTTTACGCCCAGACGCACTGAACGATCAAAACAAAGCGGCGAAGCGTCCGGCCCAATTAAACAGGGCGCAGGCTCGTAACTGGAGGTTCTTATGAACCGCACTGTCATCATCGGGGGCCGCGAGGCCCGTAACGATCGGTCTGCTTCTGCGACGCAGCTGAGAAGGGCGGTGCACGCCGTGCCCCTCTTCGAGCGCCTGGAAGACAGGGCTCTAATGTCCGCCGCGTTCACGCCGTCAATCGGCGATCCTCTCGTCAGTCCAGCGCTGCCGGCCGTGGCGTATGTGATGCCCGCGTCGGTGGCGCCTGCCATTACCGTCGGCACGCCCAACGGCGGTGAAGCCTGGCAGACCGGCACCAGCTACACCGTGAACTGGTCCATCAGCGGCACCACCACCGCCATCGCGTACCAGCACGTGGCGTTGTCCCTGGACGGCGGCGCGAACTGGACCAACATCTCGCCGTCCAGCGGGCTGGCGGCGTCGGCCCGGTCGTTCAGTTTCACCCCGACCAGCGCCGCCACGTCGGCCATGATCCGGGTGCGGGCGATGGACTCGGCCGGGTACATCCAGACCCAGGACACCAGCAACAGCACCTTTACCATCACCAACAGCTCGACGGCCGTGACGACATTGACGAACGGCATGGCCGTCAACAACCTCAGTGGTGCCCTGAGCAGCGAGCGTTTGTTCAAGATCGCCGTCCCCGCCGGCGCTACCAACCTGGTCATCACGATCAGCGGCGGCACCGGCGATTGCGATCTCTACGTCCGTCAAGGCCAACCGCCCACGACCAGCCAGTGGGACCAGCGACCGTATCTGGGTGACAACAATGAGACCGCTACTATCGCCACGCCGGCGACCGGCGACACTTACATCATGCTCCGGGGCTACGCCGCTTACACCGGCGTCACCCTCAATGCCAGCTATGCCGCCGTCCAGCAGACCGTGGCCACGCCGACGTTCAGCATGAACAGCGGCACCTACAGTGGAGCCGTCAACGTGGCGATCACCACGTCCACTCCCAGTGCGACCATTCGATACACTTTGAATGGCAGTGACCCGACCGACAGCTCGCCGATCTACACCGGCCCGATCAACATCGCCACCACCAGCACGCTGAGGGCCAGGGCCTACGCGGCGGGAATGACCCCGTCGGCCGTGGCCGCGGCCAGCTACACCATCAACAACACCCCGACCACCACCACCTTGGTCAACGGGGTGGCCGTCAACAACCTCAGCGGCGCCCATGGCAGCGAGCGGATGTTCAGGATTTCCGTCCCCACCGGCGCCACCAACCTGGTCATCCAGATCGCCGGCGGCACCGGCGACGCCGACGTGTACGTTCGCCAGGGCCAGCCGCCCACGACCAGCCAGTGGGATCAGAGGCCCTACCTCGGCGGCAACGCGGAAACCGTCACCATCGCCACCCCGGCGGCCGGCGATACCTACATCATGATCCGGGGCTATGCCGCCTACTCCGGCGTCACTCTCACCGCCAGTTACGCTGCAGCGAACTCGATTCAGCCGCTACAGCGCGGGCAGACCGTGAGCAACTTGAGCGGCGCTCAAGGCAGTATGCGGCTGTACAGCATCAACGTCCCCAGCGACGCCGTCAGCCTCACGATCCGGATCAGTGGAGGAAGCGGCGACGCCGACCTGTATGCACGCTATGGCACGGCAGCACCGAGCACGACTGTGTATGATTTCCGGCCGTATCTTGGTGGTAATGCCGAGGCAATCCATATCCCACTTCCGCGACCCGGGGTGATGACGATTGGGGTTCGCGCCTGGAACGACTACAGCGGCGTGGCCCTGACGGTGAATTGGGGCGTGCAGACCGTGACCGTGAACAGCACCTCCCGGTGGATGCCCACTAGGCCGCCCACGATCAGCGATTTCGCCAACCGGTCGAGCAGCACCTACAACACCGTCATCAACCAGTTCAATGTGGAGAACAACCCGCGCTATCAGCCGACGGCAACTGCTACATGGTGCAACATCTTTGCTTGGGATGTCATGTCGGCCATGAACGCCGTCCTGCCCCACTGGGTAAACAGCACGAGCGCTGGTGTGCCTGTGGCGGCAGGCCAGGGCGTTGAACTCAGCGCCAATGCGACTCAGACATGGCTGGCCAACCATGGCGCGAATTACGGCTGGCGTACCGTCTCCGCATCGGAGGCGCAGGCCGCTGCCAACATGGGAAGGCCGACGGTTGCGCTCTGGCAGAATCCTGATTCATCGCAGTCTGGACACATCATGGTGGTGCGCCCTGGCACGTACAGTGAAACGGATGGCTGCCTTATTGCCGACGCCGGGCTTGCCAACCACAATGCGATCCGGATTCGCAGCGTCATGGGGACGCGCATCAGCGCCGTGACGTATTGGGTCTTCGACCGTTAAACGGTCCATAGATGATGTCTCGCCGGGGATCGGAGTGGCAACTCCGATCCCCTTTGTGTTTGTTGCGCCCGCGATTGGCGGGGGGGTGTCGCCATTTGCCTGATCCTGTAAATGGCGCGTATGCCCCAGTAAATCGTGGTCGTGACCCAGTAAAATGACGCAGTAAATCCGAGTGACCGAGTGATGACCCAGTAAATACTGGGTGAACCAGTATCCTCAACGGCGGCTGCGAAGAACGTCTGGCAGACCGATTCAATACCTTTATAGAGTCACCCCGACTTTCGTCGAGAGAAGGCCCTTCGATCAAAACATCGAAGGGCCTTCTCTTTGTCGTTTCAAGTCTTGCGGCGCTTCGGGAGGTTCTCAGTCGCGTAGCTGGGTGGTCTTTGACGGGAGGTCACCGCTGCGCTTTGCGACGCGGTCTGCCAAACTTGATCAGGCTCTCTGGAGGCGTCCGGCGTGACATGGCCTCCCAGAAAGAGGCCCGAATCACATCCTGATAATCTGCTAGGGCGCAGTTCGACTGGGCCGACTACTATCGTCGCCAGCGCGTCCTGGCCCGGCTCAGCGCTGTCTATGCCGGCAATGTCACCATCCTGGAAACAGGCTCGCCGGGCCTTCTGGCCGAGCTGCGGCGCAAGTCGCGGCAACTGCTGGCGCTGGGGTTTGACCAGGCCCGCGCTCTGGATCATGCGTTGCTGCGGGCCTTGCTGCTTGGAGATGCCGACCCGCAGTTGCGCGATGTCCAGCGCGACTTCATGCGCACTGGCACCAGTCATCATTTGGCCATCAGCGGCATGCACGTGGCCCTGCTGGGCGGGCTGGTCTATCTGCTGTGCCGGGTGATGCTGGTCGCGCCGCGTCCGGCGGCCTGGGTGGGACTGATCGTGGTGGTCATCTATGGACTGGCGGCGCTGCCGTCGGCGCCGGTGGTGCGCTCCGTGGTGCTGTGCGCCCTGGTGGCGCTGGGCATCCTGCGGCGGCGGAGCCTCGACGGTGTTCACCTGCTGGCGCTGACCGCGCTGTTGATGCTGCTCTATCAGCCGCTGGACCTTTACAACGCGGGCTTCCAATTGTCCTTTGGCACGGTGCTGGGGCTGATGCTCTTCTCAACGCCTCTGTTTCATCTGCTGTCGCGCCACAAGACCGGCGACGAGGCCCTGATGCAGGGCCCCGGGCCCACCGGCTGGCTGGGGATGCTGTGGCACAAGCTCAGACAAGGGCTCTGGCAGTCGCTGGCCGCCGGACTGGTGGCGTGGCTGGTTTCGGCGCCGATCATCTGCCGTCATTTTGATCAGCTCAATCCCTACGCGGTGGTGGCCAGCCTGCTGATGGCCATTCCGGTCCTGGGGGCCTTGATCGGCGGCTTTGCCAAGGTGCTGCTGACGCTGATTCTGCCCAGCCTGGCGCCGCTGTGGGCAAGCCTGGCGGCCTGGCCGGTGGCCCTGATGCGCCAAAGCGCCGATGGGCTGGCGCGGCTTCCCGGTTCCGACCTGGCGCTGCCGGCGCTGCCGCTGTGGCTGATGGTTTTCTACTATCTGCTGCTGTCACTGCCGCTTTTTCCCTGGCCGCCGCGCTGGCGCCCGCAGTGGCGGCGGCTGGGTCCGGCCTTGGCGGGCACGACGGTTTTGATGCTGCCGCTGCTGGGCGCCGTCCGCGCACCGGCCGCCGGCGAAGCGCGCTTTACCTTGCTGGCGGTCGGGGCCGGACAGTGCGCCCTGCTGGAGACGCCCTCGGGCAAGCGCTTCCTGTTCGATGCCGGATCAACCAGTGTGCCCGATGCGGCCTGGAGTGTCGCGGTGCCTTTTTTGCGCAGTCGCGGCATCGGACGGCTGGACGGCGTTTTCGTTTCCCATGCCGACGCTGACCACACCAATGCCCTGGCCGGACTGAGCCAGTGGTGCGACCTGGGACCCATTTACATCAATGCCTCCTTTGCAGCCGACGCCCAAGGCGACAGCCGCCTGCGCGGACTGATGCAGCACCTGGAGACGATGGACCGCCCGCCGCAAGTGCTTTCGGCCAGCAGCCGCCTGATCCTGGACGACCAGACCACAGTCCACGGTCTGTGGCCGCCCGGCGATAAGCAGGCCCGCGGCCGCAATGACGGCTCGCTGGTGCTGCGGATCGAGTGTCGCGGGCGATCGATTCTGCTGGGCGCGGATATTCAGGAAGCAGCTCACCGCCAACTGCTGGCCGGCCGACCGAACCTCCGCGCTGATGTGCTGGTGGCGCCGCATCACGGGGTGGCGCTGCCCTCGTCGGCGGCGCTATTGGCGGCGGTCGATCCCGCGGTGGTGCTGTGCTCCAACAAGCGGGTGCTGTCGCGCGCCCAGCGCCGTTACGATGGATTGGCCGGCGCGCGCCTGCTTTATCGTACCCATCAGTCTGGCGCAATCACCCTGCGCATCCTTTCCGGCGGGCTCATGCAGATCGAGAGCTTTAGATAGACGTGTCAGGCTTGCGGGTTTGGCCGACGCCGGTGCCATTCGGTGGCCGCTTCGTACATGCGGCCGATGCGCAGCAGCCTGGCCTCGCTGAAATTCGGGCCCAGCAGTTGCAATCCAATCGGCAGCGGTCGGCCATCGCTGGTGAATCCGCAGGGCAGGCTCAGGCCCGGTATGCCGGCGATGTTGGCGGTGACCGTGAAGACATCCACCAGGTACATCTGCAGCGGGTCGCCGCTCTTCTGTCCGATCTTGAAGGCCGGCACCGGACTGGTGGGGCAGATGATGGCGTCGCACTGGCCAAAGGCCCGCTCAAAGTCCTGTTGGATCAGCCGCCGCACCCTCAGGGCTCGCAGGTAATAGGCATCGTAATAGCCGCTGGACAGCGCATAGGTGCCGATCATGATGCGGCGCTTGACCTCGGGGCCAAAGCCCTCGGCACGCGACTTGGAATAAAGGTCGATGATGTGGTTCGCCGGCTCGGCCGTGCGATGGCCGTAGTGCACGCCGTCGTAGCGGGCCAGGTTACTGGAGGCCTCGCTGGGGGCGATGATGTAATAGGCGGCGATACCGTAGGGCATCGTGGGCAGCGAAATCTCGACAATGCGCGCCCCCATTTCCGTGTAGCGCCCAATGGCCGCATCGACCGCCGCCTTCACGGCCGGGTCCACGCCTTGTGCCGATGCAAACTCGCGCACCACCCCCAGGCGCAAACCGGCCACCGGCTGCTCCAACTGCGCCACACAATCCTCCACCGGCTGCGGGAGGCTGGTGGAGTCCATCGCATCGTGGCCGGCCAGGACTTGGAACTGCGTGGCCACGTCGGCCAGGGTCCAGCCAAACGGGCCAATCTGGTCCAGCGAGGAGGCGAACGCCACCAGCCCGTAGCGCGACACGCGCCCATAGGTGGGCTTCAGCCCGACCAGGCCGCACAACGCCGCCGGCTGACGAATCGAGCCGCCGGTGTCCGAGCCGATGGCCCCGCAGACCATGCCCGCCGCCAAAGCGGCCGCCGATCCGCCGGACGAGCCGCCCGGCACGCACTGCGTGTCCCAGGGATTGCGCGTGGGCCCAAAGGCGGAATTTTCCGTCGACGAGCCCATGGCAAACTCGTCGAGATTGGTCTTGCCGACGATAATGGCCCCGGCCGCCTCCAGCTTCTTTACCACCGTCGCATCATAGGGCGAGCGGAAATTCGCCAGCATCTTCGACGAGCAGGTCGTGGTGCCGAAGCTGGTGCAGATATTGTCCTTCAGGGCGATGGGCACGCCGGCCAGGGGACCCTTGCGCTGGCCCTGGTCAACCTGCCTGGCAAGGTCCAGCGCCCGCTGGGCATAAACGCTGGTGAAAGCGTGGATCTGCCCGTCCAGCGCCTGGATGCGCGCCAGCGACTGCTGAACCAGCTCGACGGCCGAAACCTCCCTTGAGGCGATGGCCTGCCGTGCTGCGAGGATGGTGTCAAACCGGAGCATGATGCGAAGCCTACGCTTCGGGCTTCTCGCCGCCGATGACCTTGGGCACCTTGAAGAAAGGCCCATCCGTCTGCGGAGCATTCATCAGGACCTGCTCCACCGGCAGCGCCTCCCCGGCCACGTCCTCGCGCAGCACATTCTGCAGCGGCAGGGGATGGGCCATGGGCTCGACGCCCGTGGTGTCGAGCTGGCCGATCGTCGCCACATAATCCAGGATGGCCCCCAGTTCCTGGCCCAGGCGCCGGGCCTGCTGGGGGTCGATCTGCAGGCGCGCCAGCCGGGCAATCTGCTGTACCTGCTCGACGGTGATGTTGGAACCGGCCATGGCCGACATTGTGACGGCAGGGGCGGAGTTTGTCACTGGGGCCGGCGGCCTCCGAGCGCGAAGATGCGGCCTCACTTGCATTCGTCGGCGGCGCAGCCTACCTTCGCCTCGTCATGCTGGCCATGGTGAATTTCGACAATCCCCTGCTCTGGGCCGTTTTCATTGGCTGGATCCTGTCGGTGGTGCTGCACGAGCTGGCCCACGGGCTGGTGGCCCACTTCGGCGGCGATTACACCATCCGCCAGCGCGGCGGGCTGACGCTCAATCCGCTTCAGTACGTCGATCCGGTCAACAGCATTGTCTTTCCGGCCATCATCTTCCTGGCCGGCGGAGTGCCGCTGCCCGGCGGCGTGACCTATGTGCGCGAAGACCTGCTGCGCAATCGCGCCTGGCGCTCGGCGGTGTCGGCGGCCGGTCCGGCCAGCAACCTGCTCCTGTGCCTGCTGCTGGTCCTGCCGTTTCACCCCGCTATCGGATGGCTTTCACCCACACCCGTCGGCGGGCAGTACAGCAACGCCATGCTTTTCCTGGGCGCTATGGCCTTGCTGCAGATGATGGCCGCGTTGTTTAACCTCGTGCCGGTGCCCCCGCTGGACGGTTTTCACATCATCAATCCCTATCTGCCCGGCCAGGTGCAGGAGAAACTGGCCAGCCCGCAGGTGCAGATGTTCGCCTTCTGGATTTTTTTCCTGGCCGTGTGGCGCATCCCCGGTCTGATGCAGTTCTTCTTCAATATCTTCGCCCACGCCCTTCGTCTGCTGGGTTTTGACTGGCAAACCGTGGAATTCGTGCGCCAGGCCTACAATGCCGCTTTGTTCGGTTAAGAGCGCCCGGCCCGGTCGTTCTCTGGCGGCCTCGAGCCTGGCTCCCAGTTGCATCTTCGTCCGGCGCCTCTACGATTGAGGCACCATGATTCACGAGAATCTTTCCGAGGCCATCGAGTCCCTTGCGGCGCGGATGATCGCCATCCGCGACTCTCTTTGACGTGCCGGGAAAAATCGCCCAGCGCGCCCAGCTTGAGCAGCGCATGGGCCAAAGCGGCTTCTGGGACAATCAGGAGGCCGCCAAAGGGGTCGTCGCCCAGGTCAAAATCCTCAAGGGCCAGATCGAGCCCGTCCTGGCCGTGCTGCGCGGCATCGACGACGTGCGCGCCTTGTACCAACTGGCCGAGGAGGCCGACGACGCCGACTCACGCCAGGAGGCCGACCGCATGTTGGCCGACCTGGAGCGACAGGCCGCCCAGGTGGAACTGCAGGCCCTGCTGGATGGGAAGAACGATCCGCTCAACACCTTCTTTACCATCCAGGCCGGAGCCGGCGGCACCGAGGCCCAGGACTGGACCCAGATGCTCCTGCGCATGTACCTGTATTTCTTCGAGCGGCGCGGCTGGGAAGTCAGCGAGGTCGACCGCCAATGGGGCGAACAGGCCGGCCTCAAGAACGTCACGCTGCATGTAAAGGGGGATTACGCCTTCGGCTATCTGCGGGCCGAGGCCGGCGTGCACCGGCTGGTGCGCCCCAGCCCGTTCAACGCCCAGAACAAGCGGCAGACCAGTTTCGCGGCTGTGAGCGTTGTTCCGGAATTTGCCGATGCCGACAGCGAGGCGGAAATCCCCGAAAGCGAGCTGGACATCGTGGCCTTTGTGCGCGCTTCGGGCCCGGGCGGGCAGAATGTGAACAAGGTGGCCACCGCCGTGCGCATCACCCACAAGCCCACCGGCATCATGGTCACCTGTTCGGTGGAGCGCAGCCAGCAGCAGAACAAGCGACTGGCGCTGTCCATCCTCAAGGGCAAGCTGGAACTGATCGAACAGGCCAAGCGCGACCAGGAGATGAAAAAGCTGGTGGGCGAAAAGGGCGACATCGCCTGGGGCAACCAGATTCGCAGCTACGTGCTGGACGACCGCCGCGTGAAGGACCACCGCACCAACGTCGAAACCCACGATGTGGAAAGCGTGCTGGACCGCGGCGAACTCGACACCTTCATCGACGCGGAATTGCGCCGCCGCAAGAAGATGAGCGCCTGAGCCAGCGCACGGCGCCCCGGGCGGCCGCGCGGGCAGCGCGACAATAACCGCCCCCTCGGCCACGTTTGTTGGATATACCTATCCACGAGGCTGAACTACCCATGAACATCGCTTTGGGCGCGCCTGTCGAGTCGTGTTGCGTGTCTGCCGCTCCTTCTCACGGCCGATTGCTGAACCTGCCCTGCCCGTCCGAACCCGCATGGGTGCGATGGGTGTTTGGTCTCTTGGGGTTGGCCACGGCCGTGGCCTTCCTGGTCCTGGTGCTCCAATACCACGAGCCCGGGCCTTGCTGGCCGGGCATTGACGAAAACGCCTACCTATTGGGCGGCAAGAATTTCGCCCACACGCTGACCACGGGCATGAAGCCCCCCGACCCCTACGCCTACATCAGCATGATGTGGTTCCGTACCGACCAGGGCTGGTATTACCCGAAATACCCCCTGGGCGTGCCGCTGCTGCATGCGCTGGCCGTCACCGTGGGCCAAGGCAACCAGGCCGCCTTCTATACCAGCCCCGTCTGCGCCACGCTGGCGGTGCTGGCCATGTTTCTGCTGACGCGCCTCTTGGTGGCCGGCTCGGTCGCCGCCTGGCTGGCGGCGGTGCTGCTGGCGGCCAACCCGACGGTGCTTTACCTGGCGATGGTACCCAGCAGTCACGCACCGGCTTTGTGTTTTTGCCTGTGGGGAATGTATGCCCTGTTTCGCTGGTGGCGATGGGGCAACGTGCTGGTGGGCATCGCCGCCGGTCTGCTGCTGGGTTTTACGGCCATGATCCGCTACAGCGAGGGCCTCCTGGGCCTGCCCCTGGCGCTGGCGGCCCTGAGCACGGTGCGCTGGCGGCAGTGGCGCAGCTATGTCCGCAGCGCCACGCTGGTCCTGGCGTGGGCGGTGCCGGTGGGCTCCCTGCTGCTATACAACTGGCTGGGCAGCGGCCATTTGACGGGTTACGACTCCACCAACGAAAGCGTGGCCGGTGCGGCTTTTACCTGGAAGCACTTCGCCGGCAAATGGGAATTCACCCTCCAGCAACTGCATATGTACGGGCTGTTCTGCATCCTGCCGCTGGGCGTGCTGGCAATCCTGCTGATGTTCAGTTGGTCATGGCGTGCGGCCCTGGCGCTGGTGCTGTGGCTGGTGCCGTCGGTGTTGCTTTACATGGCCTATTACTGGGGACGACAGGCGCCGGGCGTGGGCTACCTGCGTTTCTTCCTGACCGTTTATCCAGCGCTGATTGCCGCCGCGCTGTGGCTGATCAGCCAGGCGGCTCGCGGCCTGACCGGGGCCACCCCCGCGGCGGCCCAGCCTCCGGCACCCAGCCGAGCCAGGCTGGTTGGCGCGTGGCTGGGCGGGGCGGCCTACACGGCGGCCATCGCCACCGTGGGCATCTATGTTGCCCTGCCTGATCTGCAGCAGCATTACAAATACAACGCCAATCTCGCCTTCAGCGCCAAGTCCTTCCTCCAGGCCGTGCCCCAGGCCCGCCACCACCGCGGCAAGCCCGTGCCCATCATCTTCTGCGACGAGGGCGGCATGTTTTCGCGGCTGCTGATGCATATGCAGTTCGCGGCCGACGGGCAGTGGTACTCGGTCAACGCCTTCACGCCGCGCGGCGCCGGCCGCTCGATGATGCGGCTGCCCAGCCGCAACCAGGGAGATAACCCCGACCAGATCGACCATCCCGTGCTCGTCCAGCCGGCACGCCAGCAAATCACCCGCCGTGCCTACGAGGACAAAACGGCCACGGATCTGGCCAAGCTCGAAGCCGACCTGGTCCAGCAGGCGCTGAGCCAGTCGCGCGGCGTCTATGCGCTGCTGAGCCAGGGCGCTACCTCCGATTTCATCCAGCGCATGCGCCTGGCCGGGTTTGAATGCAAAGTGCTCTCCAAATGGACCGAGCCGATCGGCACCACCCAGCCCGCCAGCCGCTGGCCCTTCCTGGGCAGCCCGCCGGGGGATCGCTCCAACCGCGGGTTTGGCCGGCTCGGGCGATGGGGTGCCGACATGAACACCAAAGCCCTGTCGCCCCCCGGCCGAGGCTTCATGCGCTTTGGGGACATGGCCCAGTCGCTGCAGGTGGTGCAGGTGCTCAAGCAGGCCCCAGAGCAGCCCTAAAGCCCGGTCCAAAGTTCGGCGCAGTTTATAGCCCATCCGCGGAGCGTCCATGCGTTACAATCAACGGACCCATGGACTTCCTCAAGACCATCGGCAGCAAGCTCGTCGGCGCCGCAGCGATGCTGGCGGTGATCATCGCCGCCGTCGGTTGGTGGCAGATGGAACCAGCCGCCTGTGACAAGTTGCTGGGCGGCGCCGGGCGCATCCTCGCCTGGCTGGGCGTAGTGGTGGTGCTGCCGTTTGCCACCTTTGCCTTGATCGGGCGCGTAGCGCGCATGGGCAGCAACCTGGCCGGCGGCGTTTTGGTCGCAACGTTCACGCTGCTGGAACTGCTTCTGCTGCTGTGGCTCTGGGACGGGTCGATCCACGGCCGCACCGCCTGGACTTTTCTGGCCGTCGGCGTGCTGCTGGCGGGCGTTTATAATGTCCTGCTGTGCGATTGGATCGCCAGTAAGCTCTAGGACCGGTCCGTCATGCCCACTACGCACCAGCGCATCAGCGAATACCTGCTCCAGGAGCAGATCGGCGCCGGCGCGTTCGGGCAGGTGTGGCGGGCGTGCCACCACGTCTGGACCGAGCAGCAGGTGGCCATCAAGCTCCCGACCGACCCGCAATACATCCGCAACCTTCAGCGCGAAGGGTTCGCCGTTCACGGCCTGGTGCATCCCAACATCGTGCGGGCCCTGGGCTTCGATCCCTATGCCAATCCGCCTTACCTGGTGATGGAATACGTGCCGGGCACCAGTTTGCGCCCGCTGATCCAGAATCGAGCGATGAGCGTGCCGCAGGCGGTCAACATCCTGCGCCAGGTCCTCCAGGGCCTGGCCCATGCCCATACCAACGGCCTGGTGCATCGCGATGTGAAACCCGAAAACATCCTGATCCACAGCAGCGCCGCCGACGGCAACTATACGCGGAGCGGCACCGTCAAGGTCACGGATTTTGGCTTGGGACACGTCGCCAAGGCGTCGCTGGATTCCATCGCCCTCTCGGCTTCGCTGCACGGTGACGAGGCCCGCCGGCTGGCCGGCACGCTGGACTACATGGCTCCCGAGCAGCGCGCCGCTGAAACGATCGATGCCCGCGCCGATCTCTATGCCTGCGGTGTGGTGTTCTACGAGATGCTGACCGGCCGGCGCCCGGCGGGTGTGGAATTGCCCAGCGCCCTGAACCCCGACGTTCCGCCGCACTTGGACCGGGTCTTCGCCCGCGCCTATGCGCGCCTGGAGAGGCGCTTTGCCTCCGCCGCCGAGTTTGCCATGGCCTTGGACGATCCGCTGCCGCCGCCGGCTGCGGCCACGAGCAACGGCCGATGGTGTCCCGGTTGCCGCCAGGCCGTGGAACCTGCCGACCAGTTCTGCATGCACTGCGGGCTGCAACTGGTGGCTCAGGTGCGCCGCTGTCCCCAGTGCGATGCCTGGCCGGCTTCCGATGACCAATACTGTATTCACTGCGGCCGGGTCTTGAGCCCGGTCGCCGTGGGGTAAACGATGGGCGAAGGTTTCTTCATCTTCATGGTCGCCATCGGCATCATCGCCCTGACAGCAGTGCTGTTCGGCGGCTGGGTGATGCTGTCCATCGGCCGGTTTGTGGGGCGCATGATCGGCTCGATGTGCGGCTGGAACGCAAACCCAGCCGACACCGCCCAGGTCTGCCCCCGTCCGGGCTGCCGGGTCAGCAACCCGCCGCAGGCCCGCTTCTGCCGGCGCTGTGGCCAGACGCTCCAGCGTGCCGAAGGCCCGCGAATGTGGTAGGTTCTGGCTCGACTATGCGCGTCATGTATATCATCCTGGCCGTCGGCGGGTGGCTGTGGTGCGTGGCCTTCTTCGCCTACCTGCTCGGCCGCTATCAGCGCTTGCGGAAAAACAAGGCAACGTGAGAAACAGCACCGACCCCTTCGTCCATCGCCAGCGCCAGCAGCAGCTCATCGAGCACATCCAGACGCTGCTGGAAGACGAGCGGCTGCGCCTCGATACGCTGACCGGCCGCCGCCCCATCCCCACGATGGGCCGGCATATCGAAACCACCGACAGCGAGGTGGACCTGATCCGACGAATGTCGCAACTGGGCAAGCCCGACCGCCAGTTGCAGGAGCGTATGCCCGTGGGACTGGGGCTGTCGGTGACACTCTGGCGGCCGCGCTGGCTGATCGCCCGCCGCACTGTTGGCGAGCTTCGCGTCATCTGCCTGTCGCCCACCGAGGCACTTCTGACCGGCCAGATGCCCAAGCCCGTCAGCCTGCCGGAACTGCGCGAGCTTCTGCGCAAGCTGCCGACAACGGCCGCGCCCCAGACCCTGGTGGTCCTGTCCACCAGCGGCTTTGCCGTCGAGGCCCACGAACTGGTCGAGCGCAGCGCCAGCCGCACGCTGATCCTGGTCGAGCCCACCGACACCGGCGGCTGGCAGGTCAGCGGCCCCAGTGAAACCCAGGCCCTGGTCGAATTGTTCGACCCGGAATCCGCCCAGCAGAAGCGCCGGCGCGTGCGCCAGGCAGTGGCCGATTGCCAGGCAGACCTGCTGACCGGTGCCCTGACGGCGCCGCGCATTGCCGGGTTGACCCAGTTGCCCCTGGCCGTCGTCGAGGCCGAGCTGCGGGCCTGCGCCGCCGATACCCCCGGCCTGGCGGCCAAGCGCCTGGCCGGCCAGATTGCCTTGTTTCGCCAGGCGGGACAGGCGCCCGTTGCCAACGGAGGTTCGGACATGCCATTTCTACAACGTGTACGCGCCCTCTTTTCGCGCAGGGGTGAGGATGAAAAAAAGATGGCGCTGCTCTCCGAGCGCCGGGCCATGCTTTCCCAGCAGCGGGACCTGGTCTATGAACAGATGGCCAGCCTGGAAAAACGCGAGCAGCAGCTCCGCCATGACTTTGCCGCAGCGCCCACCGAGCCGGCCAAGCGGCGCCTGACCAGCCAGCTTCTGCAGGTGCGTAAAGAGCAGGATCGCCGCGCGCAGGTCGCCCAGGTCCTCAACCAGCAGATTGATATCCTGGGTACCCATTTGCACAACATCGATCTGGGCCGCCAGGGCCAAGCCGCGCAGCTACCCAGTGCCGACGAACTGGCGGCCGACGCCGCCAAGGCCGAGGAAGTGCTGGCTGATCTCCAGGCCACTGCCGAGGCGGCGAGTCCCGTTGCTGCGGTTTCCACTCTCAGTGCCGAAGAGCAGGCCCTCTACGAGGAGCTTCAGCAGCAGGCCAGTGCTGCTGCGGCCCAACCGACCGCCGCGCCGCCCGCGGCCCAGCCGCAAGCCCAGCCTGCCACACAACCACGTCCGGCCCAGGCCGAGCCTGGCTGACCTGTCGGGGTGCTCTCATGGCTTTGATTCACAAGCTTTTTGGCCGCCGGAAAACACTGAGCGACCTGGGTCGCCAGGAGCTGCGCCGCCAGGAGATCCTGCTGGAAAAACAGCGCGACCGCCTGATGGCCCGCATCGAAAAGCTGGTCGTTCAGAAACAGCAGCTCTTTGTGCGCGGCGCCCAGCAGAAAAACCCGGAACTACGCAAGAGCCTGGCGATGCAGTTTGAACTGCTGACCCAGGAACAGCTCATGGTCGCCCGGCAACTGAACGTGCGCCAAAAAGAGCTGCTGACCGTCGCGCGCCTTCGTATGCTCAAGGAAAATTGCGCCGCCGGCAGCGCCGCTGGAGCCCTGAACCTGACCGAAAAAGATCTGGCCCGCATCGGCCATTGGATCGACGACCATGCCATCGGCCAGGAGGTCTATCAGCAGCGTCTGGACCAAGTGCTGGAGTTGGGCGCCCGCTCCGACTCCGAGGCCCTGGCCGCCGGCGCCATGGGCCAGGCCGCGCAGGAGCTGCTGGACATTTGGAACCGACTGGACCAAGGCCAGGTCAAGCAGGACCAGGCTTTCGAGCAGGCCGATCAGGCCGCGCGCCGTCACGCCGCCTCGGCCGATGCCCAACCCTAGGAGCCTTGCCATGGGCTTGTTCAAGAGCAAGGAAGAGCGCCGCATTGAACGTGAGATGAAAGTGCGCCAGGGCCTGCGCGCCATCGAGCGCGCCATCCGGCAGCAGGACACCTTCGCCGAGGATTTCATCCGCAACGCCCGCCATGCCCGCCGCATCGGCGACCAGCCCCAGTATGAGTTCATCCGCAGCGCCCTGAAGAAGACGGCCACCGTCAAGCGCATGCTCCAGCGCCAACTGCTGGTGATGCAAAATGCGATGGTCGTTCACCAGCAGGCCGAGTCCGCCCGCCAGTTTGCCCAGTCCATGGACGCCATGGCCGCCGCCATCGGTCAGGTTCTCGGCCAGACCGACCTGACCCGCACCCAGTCGCAATGGGAAAAAGCCCTGGCCCAGGCCCAGACTCTCGAAGGGCGCATGGACCTTTTCCTGGACTCGGTGCAATCCGCCCCCCAGTCCGCCGCCGCGCCGCCCGACCAGGTCAGCGACCAGGAAATCGACCGCATGATCCAGGCCGACCTCCTCGCCCAGGAGAAAACTGAACTGGGCAAGCTGGATGAACTGGATCAGGAAATCGCCCGCGAGCTGGGCGCTGCCCGGCAAAAGGACTGACCCGCCCGCCGCGGATTACAGGTCCGCGTTTTCGTGGCTGGCTTTCTCCAGCCGCCCCTCGCGCAGCACCAGGATGCGATCGGTCTTGGCCGCGATCGTGCGGTCGTGCGTCACCATGACGATCGTCTGCCCGTGCTGGCGATGCAGTCTTTCCAGCAGGTCCATGATCTGCCGCCCCGTCTGGGCGTCGAGGTTGCCGGTGGGCTCGTCGGCAAAGAGCACCTGCGGCTGGTTCATCAGGGCCCGGGCGATGGCCACGCGCTGGCGCTCGCCGCCCGAAAGCTGGCCCGGCCGGTGGTGCAGACGGTGGCCGATTCCCAGCTCGTTCAGGAGGGTTGCCGCCCGCTGGCGCAGCTCGCGGCGCTGCCGCAGGTACGACAGCCACGAATTCTCGATCATCGGCGCCAGCAGCGTGTTCTCCAGTACGTTCAATTCCGGCAGCAGGTGATAGAACTGGAAGACGAATCCAAAGTGCCGGTTGCGTATGCGGCTGCGCCGGCTGGCGGCCGAGTCCACTAGCGACTGGCCATCGTATTGCACGGTCCCCGCGTCGGGCATGTCCAGGGCCCCCAGGATGTGCAACAACGTGCTCTTGCCCGAGCCGCTGCGCCCCTCGATGGCCACAAACTCGCCGCGACGAACCGACAGGTTCACGTTCTTAAGCACCTCCACCACCTGGTCGCCCATGCGAAAGGAGCGCGCCAGGCCGCGGGCCGCCAGGATGGGCGATGCCGCCTGTTGCGTCGGCGAGGTTGTGGCTGCGGTATCCATCGCAAAAAAGCCTTAGGGCCGCCTTACTCCCAGCGCAGCGAATCCACGGGGTTCATGCGCGCTGCCCGGATGGCGGGCACCATCGCCCCGACCACCGAGGCCACGATGGCCACCGCCACGATGATGGCCGTCTCCGTGGGGTTCATGCGGTTGGGGATGGTGTCGAACTGATAAAACTCCGGGCTCCAGATCTGGATGCCCATGACCTTGCCCAGCCAGGCGTGCAGTTGGTTGATATTGTGAACCACCAGGTAGCCGGCCAGCAGCCCCAGGGCGCCGCCCACCACGCCGATGGCGCCGCCATAGCCCAGGAAGATGCCCGCCACGCCGCTGTTGGTGGCCCCCACGCTCTTGACGATACCGATGTCCCGCGTCTTCTCCACCACGATCATGTAAAAAATGCAGAAGATCAGGAAAACCGCCACCAGGCTGATCACCCCGAACAAAAACGTCACCAGGACCTTTTCTTTTTCCACTACGCCCAGGTATTTTGCGTTGGTCTGTTCCCAGGTTTCCACGCGATACGGATAAAACATCGCCAGGTTGTGTTCCCTGGCCACCGCATCGACCACCTGCTGCACCTTCTGCCGCGTGGCGTTCAGGTCCGCCCCGGGCTTCAGCGAAATCTGGATTTCGCTGGTGCGCCCCGGCACCGTGACAGGCTGCTCCTGGCCTTCCGGGCCCATGCGCGTGGCCTGACGCTCTTCCATGTTCAACAGGCGCTGCAGCAGTTCGAAAGGCACGTAGACCGTCTCTGAATCGTAAACAAACACCTGTGTGCGGCTGTCGTCCACAATCCAGAAGTTGGCCTCGGCCTTGTCCTTGATGTCCCACGGGCCTTCCGACGAGATGGGCAGCATGCTCAGCCGCACCCACACGTGATACATTCGGTCCGGCCGGTCGATCTGCCCCCGGGCATCCTTGCGCAGCAGCACGCCGGTGCCCACCACCATGCCCGGCCAACTGCTCACATCACCCTTGAAGTTCAGCGGGCGATAGCGCTCGTACGCCACGTCGGGTCGCAGGGCATACGGCTGCGTGGTTCCCGGCCGACGGTGAAGCGACTGGGCAAAACGGTTGACCTGCCCGATGCCGTCGGTAAAGCCAATGACCTGCACGCCCCGACGAATTTCGTTGTGAACGTTGATCAATCCGAAACTGCGGATCACCGGCTCGGCGGCCTTGATCTCCGGCATCGCGCGAATCTGGCGCAGCATCTGCTGGTAATGCGGAAAGCCCGTCAAGGACTCGCCGCGCACGATCACGTCCCCGCTCATACCGTGAAACGACTGGCGGAACATGTTCAGCCACCCGCCCATGACGCTGATGACCACCAGCACCATGGCCGTGCACAGCATCACCGCCGCCAGCGCCGCCCAGGCGATGCGGCGCTTGCTGAGGTACTTGAGGATGAGCAGCAGTTTATACATCGAGAGAAAACGTAATCCGTACTGCGTAGTCCGTAAGAGCTACGGGTTACGCATTGTCCGTCGGCCTCATCAGCGGAAACAGAATCACATCACGAATGCTCTGGGCGCCGGTCAGCATCATCACCAGGCGGTCCACGCCCAAACCCATGCCGCCGGCCGGCGGCATGCCGTATTTCATCGCCTGGATGAAATCCTCGTCCAGCTTCTGCTGCTCCTCGCCCACCTGGTGCTGGAAATGCTTCAACTGCACGTCCGGATCGTTCAACTCCGAATACCCCGGCGAGATCTCCTGCCCGTTGATCGCCAGCTCATAGACATCGGCAAAATAAGGGTCCTCCGCATTCTCTCGCGCCAGCGGGATAATCACCGACGGCACATGCGTTACGAAACACGGATCCATCAGCGTCGGCTCCACCAGCTTCTCGTAAACCTCCTGAAGCTGCTCGGCGGCCGACTTGTTGTGCAAATTCAGCACCTTCGTCGGATCGTTGGCCAGCTTGTCAAACAGGGCCTTGTCCGCTTCGTGCAGCGGCCGCTTGTCGAATTGCCAGCCCGTGCGCTCCTGCACGATCTGGGCCATGCTCACGCGCCGCCAGCGCTGGCCGACCGGCCGGCTTTCATCACCGCGCAGGTTGATCCGCCGGCCATTCCCGTGGTCGATCACCAACCCGCCCAACAGCGTCTGGGCTATGGAGCATATCATGCGCTCCACCAGTTCGGCCATGGTCTGCCACGAGCCGAAGGCCTGATAGGCCTCCAGCATGGTGAACTCCGGATTGTGCCGCGGGCTGATGCCTTCGTTGCGAAAATTGCGGTTCAGCTCAAAGACCCTGTCAAACCCGCCCACCAGCAGGCGCTTCAGGTACAGCTCCGGCGCGATGCGCAGGTACAGGTCGATATCCAATGCGTTGTGGTGCGTGACAAACGGCCTTGCCGCCGCGCCGCCGGCCAGCGGCTGCATCATCGGCGTCTCGACCTCGGCAAAGCCCTGCTGGCGCATGAACTGGCGAATGTGATCCACCACCGCCATGCGCATCTGCAGCGTCCGCATCACCTGGGGGTTGGCCCACAAATCCACGTAGCGCTGGCGGTAGCGCAGCTCGACGTCCGACAGCCCCTCCCACTTGGCCGGCGGCGGCAATAGCGCCTTGGCCGCCATCTCCAGCCGGGTGGCCCACACCGTGGTCTCGCCCTTGTTGGTCACACCCAGCGGGCCTTCGATGGCGATCCAGTCGCCTAAATCCAGGGCCCCGCGCACCTCCCAGGCCCGCTCGTCCAGCCGCCGCTTGTCCAGGGCCACCTGCAAATCGCCGCTCTGGTCGCGCAGCGTCAGAAAACTCAATTTGCCCATGTCGCGCTTGAGCATAATGCGACCGGCCACCGCCACTACGGGTCCGCCATCGTGGCCCATCTCGGGCTTGTAGGCCCCCTTGACCTGCGCCAGCGGCTGGATCGCCGCCATGGGCCGGCCAAACGGGTCCACGCCCAATTCGCGCAGCTTCTGGAGCTTGCCGCGCCGCTCCTGCTCAAACACGTTGGCTGATTGTTCCATGCGTGGGGGTATGAGGGGCACGATCATAGTGGCCCTCAAGAGGCTGTCAAAAACGCCGCCCTCTCCTGGCCGCCGCTGCGCACCCGCAAGAGCCCCGTCCAGACGGCGCAGGCGGCACACAAGCCCGCCGCCACCACGAACGGCCCACCCTTCCACCAGTGGTCATACAGGCTTCCGGCCATCACCGGACCCAGCACCCGCGCCAGCCCGCCCAGCCCCTGGTACAGCCCAAAGGTCGTCCCCTGGTCCCGGGCGTCGGAGAACTTGGATACCAGCGCCGACACCGTCGGATACTGCATGCTGCGCCCCACAGCGCCAAAGGCCGCCGCAACCAGCAGCAAGGTCAGGCTGTGCGCATCGCCCGCCAGCACATAGCCCGCAAAACCGATGGCCACCAGTGCCGGCCCGACGGTCGCCCACGGCCAGTCGCCCAGCCGCCGCGTCAGTTGGCCGATGAAGGCCCCCTGGACCACGATGATGATCGCCCCCATGTAGGCAAAAAAGCCCCCGACCTGTCGCTGGCCATAGCCAAAGCGGTCGGCCAGAAACAAAGCGATCACGGCTTCCATCATCACGAAGGCCAGCATGCTCACGAACGCCATGAACATCAGTTGGCCCAGTACCGGCCGCCGCAGCACCGGCAGAAAACTCCTGGGATGGAGCCACGCTTCAGCGCTGGCGGGAATGTGGCGTCGCGATTCGGGCAGACGCCGGTACGTCACCACCGCCGCCGCCACGCACAGTGCCGCCGCCACGTACGCCGGCAGCGCCACGTAGCGATGCCCCAGCAGTCCCCCCAGCGCCGGGCCCGCCGCAAAGCCCACCCCGAATGCCGCCCCCAGCAGGCCCATGCCCTTAGCCCGCGTCTGGGGAGTGGTCACGTCGCTGATGTAGGCCTGGGCCGTGGAGATGTTCCCGCCGCTTAAGCCATCGATCACCCGCGACAGGAAAACCATCCACAGGCCCAGGCGCGGATTGGCCCACGGATGTTGCGTCGCAAAGCCCAGCAGCAGATAGCCCGCCACGCTGCCAAGCTGCGAAAAGACCAGCACCGGGCGGCGGCCATAGCGATCGGAAATCTGACCCAGCACCGGCGCCGCGATGAACTGGCAAGCCGAATACAGCGAAAACAGCAGGCCGATCTCAAAGGCGCTGGCCTGGTACTTCATCGCGTAAAACGGCAGCAAAGGAATGATGAGCCCAAAGCCCATCACATCCAGCAGTATGATGAAGAAGATAATGTGCAGTGGCCCGCGCGGTGCCGAGGCAGGTGCTGTTGCGTACTCGAGCGTATGTGTTTTCGCCATGCCTCTCCCGCTCTCCTATCTCCTGTCTGTTCTATCCAGCCGCCTCGATGGTGACGGTCAAGCCCTTGGAGGTGAACTGTTCCTTGTAAAGCTCAGCGCGCTCCTTGTGCGTGGTCAGCAGCAGCGCCACGCCCGTTTTGTCGGCCTCTTGCATGCGCACCACGGCCTCCGGCTGCTTCAGCGGCGTCAACGCGACGATGGTGCTGACTACGTAGTCGCGCGTGTTATGGTCATCATTGTGCAGCAAAACCTTCCACGGCGGCAGAAGCTGTGGAGGCCGCCGCCGCGGTACCGTTTTCCTGCTCTTTTTCTTGCGGACCGCCGCCGCTGCGTTGGGAGTCGAGTCGGGCGATTCCTTGGTGGCCATGGGACAAACCTCACCAGGCGGCCAGCACCAGCCGCACCAACCGATTATAGCCCCCCTCCGCTCCGCCGCTCAACGCAAACCCCGTGCCGAGCGTGCCGCCGGGCCGGGCTTGCGGTATGCTGAGTCTCATGCCCGCATCACGCCGACTCATTGCCGGAGCCATGAGCGGTACCAGCGCTGACGGCGTCGATGTTGCCCTGGTCCGCATCGAGGGCCACGTCCCCGCCGCCAGGTGCCAACTGCTGTTTCACTGGCATCGAGCCTATGACCCGCTCCTGCGCGCCAATATCGCGCGCCTGCGCACCGCCCAGGATACCACGCTCCGGGAACTGGCCGAACTGTCGCGCCATCTGGCCCTGGTTTACGCCGCGGCCGTCAATGAAGCGCTGATCGCCGCCGGCCTCAGCGCCCTGGAATTGTCGGCCGTCGCCGCCCATGGCCAAACGCTCTTTCACGACCCGCCGCTGACCCTCCAGTGGATCGATCCGGCCCTGCTGGCCGCCGAAGTCGGCTGTGCCGTCGTCAGCGATTTCCGTCGCGCCGACTGTGCCGCCGGCGGCCAAGGGGCGCCCCTGGTGCCCTGGGCCGACCACCAGCTCTTCGCCCATCGCCAGCGCAACCGGCTGATCTTGAACATCGGCGGCATCGCCAACCTCACCTGGCTGCCGGCTGGCGCCGGCCTGGAGCAGGTCCTGGCCTTTGATACCGGCCCGGGCAACTGCATCAGCGATCACCTGATGCGCCAGCGCTGTCGGCGGCCCTTCGATCTGGGCGGCGATCGCGCCTTGCGCGGCCGCCCGCGGGCGGCGCTGGTCCGCCGTTTCCTGGCCCATGCGTGGTTCAACCAAAACCCGCCCAGATCCACCGACGGACCGGCCATGATCGCCCTCTGGCAGCGCAGCGTCCGCGCCCAGCGTCCCCAGCCCAGGGTCGATGATCTGCTCAGCAGCGCCTGCCTGGCCACGGCCAGCGCCATTGCTGAAAGTATCGAGCGCTATCTGCCCGCCCGTCCCGACGAGGTCATCGCCAGTGGCGGCGGCACGCGCAACGCCGCCATCATGAATTTCCTGCGCCAGGCCCTGGGGCGCACGCCGCTTCGGCTCAGTGATGAACTGGGCGTCCCCTCGGCGGCGCGCGAAGCCATGGCTTTTGCCCTGCTGGCCGCCGCTACGCTCGATGGCCAGCCCTCCAATGTCCCCAGCGCCACCGGCGCCCGCCGGCCCGTGGTCCTGGGCTGTGTCACCCCCAAGCCCTAAATACCCGCACGCGATTCGTGTCCCTGTCATAAAAAAGCGTCCGCTTCACATGAAGGCCGCTCTGACCACCGGCCCGAAGGGATGGCCCTCGGGGCGCACCGGCGATGCCTATGGCCCCCGAGCTGCCGGGGGGGGCAATATCCTGCCGGTTCGAGCGTCTATTACTTAGGAAGCTAACTAAAGAGATGCTTATGGCGCCGGCCCGGACCCCTGTAATCCGCGAGGATGCGACGGAGCAAGCCTTTCTGGCCCTGATCCGCACGACGGGGTTGTTGCACCGGGTCATGCTGCCTTACTTCGCCCGCTTCGGCGTCAGTGGAGCCCACTGGGGCGTGCTGATCACGCTGCACCGCGCCGCCGAACTGGGGATGCCGCGGCTGCGCCTGACGGACCTGAGCGCCAGGCTGCTGATCCGCCCGCCCAGCGTCACCGGCGTGGTCGATCGTCTTCAGGGAATGGGCCTGGTCAGGCGGGACCCCTCGACCGTGGATCAGCGCAGCAAGACGGTAGGGCTGACCCCGCGCGGGCAGGGGCTGGTGCGGCGCATCCTCAAGGGGCACGGACGGCAGGTGGCGAAGGTCATGCGCGGCCTGAGGGTCGCTGAGCAGCGGCGGTTGAGGGGTCTGCTGGGACGGCTCGGCGGCCACCTGGAGGCCCTCGCGCGCAAAGGCGGGTTCGTGCCCATCGATATGAAACTGAACGGTCCCATCGAACGCACGCAGGAGCCAACATGAGACGCGCGATCAAGACGTTTGTTCTTCTTGCCATTCTGGCGACCGGCGGATGGTTCGGCTGGAGATGGTATGACCGGCAGAACCAAACCGCCGCGCCCGTCTTCCGCACGGCCGCGGTCACGCGCGACCAGTTGCTGGTTTCCATCGACGCCACCGGCACGCTGGAGCCCGAGGAGGTCATCGACGTCGGGGCCCGGGTTGCGGGGCAGATCGTGGCCCTGGGCAACGATGTTCGCGGCAGAAGCGTGGACTACGGTTCGCTGGTGGAGGAGGGCACCGTGCTGGCCCGGATCGACGAGGCGCTGTTCGAGGCGGACGTATCCCAGGCGCAGGCGCAGCTCCAGTCCGCCGAGGCCGGCGTGCAGCGGGCCCAGGCCGACTTGGAGCAGCTCAAGGCGCGGCTGGCCCAGGCGACGCGTGACTGGGATCGCGCTCAGAAGATCGGTCCCTCAGAAGCGATGGCGCAGGTCACCTTTGACGGCTATCAGGCGGCCTACGAAATCGCCCGCGCCAACCTGACGGTGGGCGAAGCCTCGGTGCTGCAGGCTAAGGCCGCCGTCGCCCAGGGGCAGACCAACCTCTGGCGGGCCAAACGCAACCTGGGGTATTGCACCATCAGCTCGCCGGTTAAGGGTGTGATCATTGACCGGCGCGTCAACATCGGACAAACGGTCGTCGCCAGCCTCAACGCGCCCAGCCTCTTCCTGATCGCCCGGGACCTGCGGCGGATGCAGGTCTGGGTGGCGGTCAACGAGGCGGACGTGGCGCGCATCTTCCCCGGCCAACCGGTCACCTTCACCGTCGACGCGCTGCCCGACGAAACATTCACCGGCGAGGTCCTGAAGGTCCGCCCCAATGCCTCGATGACCCAGAATGTCGTGACCTACACCGTCGAAATCACCACCGACAACCCCACCGGTCGCCTGATTCCGTACCTGACGGCCAACGTGAAGTTTGAGGTGCATCGCCGCAGCAATGTGCTGCTGGTGCCCAACGCGGCCCTTCGCTGGAGGCCCGCGGTGGGGCAGGTGAAGCCCGAGTTTCGTAGCGGCGATCCGCTGCCGGCGCGCCACGGTCCGCCTGCCAGTCGGCCGGCCACCACCCGCGCGACTGGCGCCGGCCGTCCCACCCCGGGCGTGGTCTACGTCGTTGATGGCGGGTACGTGCGGCCGATCCCCGTCATGCTGGGTCTGACCAACGGGAAGGTGACCGAGGCCCGCGGCGAAGGTCTGACCGACGGCATGGAAGTGGTCACGGGAGTGCAGAGCAGTTCCGCCGCCACAGCGCAGACCAGCAATCCCTTCGCGCCCAAACTGCCGCGTCCGCCCGGCGGTGGTCCACCGCCGCGATAGTCCCACGGGCGTGAAGCAGCCGGCGACACGGAGCGCACAGTCATGGAATTCATCGAACTGCGCAATATCGACAAGGTCTACCATATGGGAGACGTCCAAGTCGCCGCCCTGCGCGGCATTGATCTGCGCATCGGGCGAGGGGAGTTCGTCGCCCTCATGGGGGCCTCGGGATCGGGTAAGAGCACGCTGATGAACGTCCTGGGATGCCTGGACCGACCGACCAGCGGCCGGTATTGGCTCGACGGGGAGGAGATCTCCCAGTTGTCGGCCGACGGGCGGGCGATGGTCCGCAACCGCAAGATGGGCTTCGTCTTTCAGAACTTCAACCTGCTGGCCCGCACCAGCGCGCTGGACAATGTCGCCATGCCGCTGGGATACACCGCCCAGCAGCTTTCCGAACGTCAGGCGCGGCAGCGGGCCCGCGAGATTCTCACCCGTGTGGGGCTGAGGGATCGGATGAGCCATCACCCCTCGCAACTGTCGGGCGGCCAGCAGCAGCGTGTGGCCATCGCGCGGGCCTTGGTCAACAAACCGCCGCTTCTGCTGGCCGACGAGCCCACGGGCAACCTCGACTCACGTACCAGCGAAGACATCCTGGGCATGTTCCATCGCCTCAACCAGGAGGATGGCATCACCATCATCCTCGTCACCCACGAGGCGGATGTGGCCCGGCACGCGCAGCGCATCATCCACATTCATGACGGCCGGATTGTCGACGGTTCTCACGGAGGCGACCGCCCGTCGCGCCCGCCGGAGACGATCCCCACGGCGCCTGTGGGAGCATCGTCATGAAAATCCATCGCACCCTGCGAACGGCCCTCAACGCCATGCGGCGCAACCCCATGCGGGCGGCGCTGACCACGCTGGGCATCGTCATCGGCATCGGCGCCGTGATCGCCATGATGGAGATCGGCGGCGGGTCGTCCGCTCAGCTCCGCAAGACCATCGCTAGCATGGGCGCCAACGTGCTGCTCGTTGTTCCCGGTACCAGCACCAGCAGCGGCGTCAGCCAGGGCTCAGGCAGCAACGTCACCCTCACCCCTCAGGACTGCGAGGCCATCGCCCGGGACTGCCCCTCCGTGCGCGCCGTGGCACCGATGGTGCGGGCCCGCACCCAGATCGTCTACGGCGGCCGCAACTGGGTCCCCGACCAGATGATCGGGACGACCGCGGCCTATCTCGACATCCGCGACTGGGCGATCGCCGAAGGCGAGGCGTTCAGCGACCGCGACGTGCAGACGTCGGCCCGCGTGTGCCTGCTGGGGCAGACGGTGGTGCGCGAGCTGTTTGGCGGCGAACCGGCCCTGGGCCGCGAAATTCGCGTGAACAATGTGCCGGTGCGCGTGGTCGGGGTGCTCGCCGCCAAGGGCGCCAACATGGTCGGCATGGACCAGGACAACGTGTTCATCTCGCCCTGGACGCTGGTGAAATATCGGATCGCCGGATCGACGCTGGCGTCGGCCAACCAAAGCGCCAGCGGCGGATCAAGCAGTTCCGGAACCACGCTGGGCCGGGTCTACCCCAGCGACCCGCCCGTTCTCTATCCCGAGCGCGCCACCGACTATGCAAAGAACAATCCCCTGCTGGTGCGCTTCGCCAACGTCAACTCGCTCATGGCGGCGGCGCACGGAGCCGAGCAGATTTCCTCGGCCATCTTGGAGATTTCCCAGGTCCTGCGCCGCCAGCACAACCTGCGCACCGGCCAGCCCGACGACTTCGACGTGCGCGACATGACCGAGATGAGCAACACCCTGTCGTCCACCACCCGCCTCATGACCAACCTGCTGCTGTGCGTTGCGCTGATTTCACTCGTGGTCGGCGGAGTCGGCATCATGAACATCATGCTGGTCTCCGTTACCGAGCGCACGCGCGAGATCGGCTTGCGCATGGCCGTCGGCGCGCGCCGCCGCGACATCCTGCGACAGTTCCTCGTCGAGGCGATCGTGCTGTGCCTGGCGGGTGGGGCCCTGGGCATCCTCCTGGGACGCGGCGGGTCGTACCTCGTCACGCTGGCCCTTGCCTGGCCGACGGAGATCTCCATCCAGGCAATCCTGGCGGCGGTGGCGGTCTCCGCGACCATCGGCCTGATCTTCGGCTACTACCCCGCGTGGAAGGCATCGCGCCTCGATCCAATCGAGGCCCTGCGCTACGAATGAGAGGTCCGGTATGGATCGGAACAACCTGCTGTGCACGGTCTGGCTTGCGGCGCTGGTCGTCGGCGGCTGCACCGTTGGTCCGGACTACAAGAGTCCGGAGGCCAGCGTACCGGGCAAGTGGGCGGCGGCCACCACCGCGCCCGCGACAACGCAGACGAGCCGGACGGTGCACCGCCCGGCCGAACTGGCGGACTGGTGGAAGGGCTTTGGCGATCCCACGCTCGACTCACTGGTCGCCCGCGCCGTCGAGTCCAACCTCAGTCTTCAGCAGGCTTCAGCGCGCATCCGGCAGGCGCGTGCGTCACGCGCGGTCACGGCCGGCGGACAGTGGCCGGTGCTGGCGGCCGACGGGTCCTACCGTCACAGCCGCACACCCGGCGCGGGGCCCGCGGCCGCCCCGACCCAGGATTCGTATCAGGTGGGCCTGGACGCCTCGTGGGAACTCGACCTCTTCGGCGGCGTGCGCCGCGGCATCGAGGCCGCCGACGCTGAACTGGCGGCCAGCGTCGAGGACCATCGCGACGTGCTCGTGACGGTGCTGGCCGAGGTTGCCGTCACCTACCTCGACCTGCGCGCCTTTCAGCAGCAGGTGGCGATTGCCAAGCAGAACCTGGGCACCCAGCAGCGCAGCGCTGGCCTGACCCGCAAACGCTTCGACGGTGGGTTCGCCAGTCGGCTTGACGTGGTCAACGCCGAGGCGCAGGTGGCCAGCACCATGTCGGAGATTCCGCTGCTGGAGGCATCCGCCGATCAGGCGATTTATGCCCTGGGCGTGCTCCTGGGCCGCGAGCCGACGGCCCTGAGCCAGGAGCTGTCGCCTCCGGCGGCTATTCCCGCGGTTCCTCCGCAGATCCCCGTCGGGCTGCCCGCTGATCTGCTGAGCCGCCGCCCGGACATCCGTCGCGCTCAGGCCCAGCTTCACGCGGCCATCGCGCGCATCGGCGTGGCCACCGCCGACCTCTATCCGCAATTGGGTCTTACCGGATCACTGAGCTTCTCAGGCGATTCGCTCTCTTCGGCCGCCAACTGGGCAAGTCGGGCCTACTCGCTGGGCGCGGGCATCCATTGGCCGATCCTGCAGGGCGGCAAGATTAACGCGAACATCGAAGTGCAGAAGGCGCTGGCCGACCAGAGCCTTTTGGCCTATCGGTCGACCGTTCTGGTGGCCCTGCGCGAGGTACAGTCGGCGTTGGCCGCGTACGCTCGCGAGCAGGAGCACCGGCAATCACTGATTCAGGCCGTCACCTCGAACCGCCGGGCCGTGCAACTGGCGACACAACTGTACCAGGAGGGCCAGACCGAGTTCCTGAATGTGCTGTCGGCCCAGCGTTCGCTCTATGCCTCCGAGTCCGCCCTCGTGCAAAGCACGCGCAACGTGAGCACGAATCTGGTGGCGCTCTACAAGGCGCTGGGCGGCGGCTGGGCAGACGGGTCGCGGGCCGCAGGCGATCAGACGAAATGATGCGCAGTACTCACGGCTCGGCCCCGTCTGCCGTAAGGTCACCGCTGGCAGCGGCCATCTGCTGTTTCCAGTGCCCGCCCCACCCGCCGCGATGGACAGAAGATTGGGGAGAAACATCCGAATGTTGGCGGATGGCGCTACGGTGGAACCAAGGGGCGTCCGGACGTGTCCAACACGGCCGTTGCCCTCGAAGCGCTCAACGACGTCGGTCTGAAGAGTCAAATCCCTTGCCGTCGCAGGAGCCACACCTTCATGGCTTGGGTAACGAGCACGTAGCACAGAAGCGTCGCCAGGAGTAACGGCCAGTAAAGCGGGGGCAACTGCGAGAAACCCAGTGCGCCGGCCAAGGGTGTGTAGGGAAGCGCAATGCCGATGGCCATCACCAGTAACGTCATCATTGACAGTGGCATGCTGGCGCGACTCTGGATGAAGGGCACGCGCTTTGTTCGGATGATATGGATGATCAGGGTCTGGGTCAGGAGCGATTCCACGAACCAGCCAGTCTGGAACACACTCGCCCGCGCCGGATCCCAACAGTTGAAGATAAACAGCATCACGAGGTAGGTCGTGTAATCGAAGATGGAACTGCACGGTCCGATGAACAGGATGAACCGTGTGATCTCGTTCATCGACCAAGGGCGAGGCCGGGCGATCTGTTCCGGATCCACATGGTCGGTGGGAATCGGCACCTGGGAAAAATCGTACAAGAGGTTATTGGTCAGGATCTGGATCGGGGCCATGGGCAGGAACGGCACGAAGATGCTGGCTCCCAGAACGCTGAACATGTTGCCGAAATTGCTGCTGGCGCCCATCCGGATGTATTTGAGGATGTTGGCGAACACTTTTCGACCCTCGAGTACGCCTTCCTCCAAGACCAGCAGGCTCTTTTCCAAAAGGATGGCGTCGGCCGATTCCTTGGCAATGTCCACCGCCGTGTCCACGGAGATGCCCACGTCAGCCACTCGCAGCGCCGGCGCATCGTTGATGCCGTCCCCCAGGAATCCCACGACATGGTTGTTGGACTGCAACGCCCGCACGATTCGCTGCTTGTGCCCCGGCGACATGCGTGCAAACAAGGTGGTTTGTTCGGCCGCCTCTGTGAGCTGCGAGTCACTCATCGCCTCGACCTGGGCTCCGAGGAGCACATGCTCCGTGGCAATCCCCACGTCAAAGCAGATCTTCCGGCTGACCAGGTCGTTATCGCCGGTAACGACCTTGACCGCAACGCCCGACTTGTTCAATGCCACGATGGCCTTCGCCGCTGTGTCCTTGGGCGGATCCAGGAACGCGATATAACCGAGGAGTATCAGGTCGTTCTCGTCATCCTTGGAGTAGGCGGCCTTGACCTCCACGTCCTTGTACGCAATGGCCAGGACCCGGAACCCGTCGGAGCTGAGCTGGGCATATTCCTCATGCAGTTCGTCCACGAGCAGTTGTTCCATCGGCAGGCACTCGCCATTGAGCAGGAATTGCCGGCAACGCGGATAGATGGCTTCGGGAGCGCCCTTGGCGATCAAGCGCAAACCCCCTGTGGGCAGCCTGACCACCACCGACATCGTGCGGCGATTGAAGTCGAAGGGAACTTCGTCAACCTTGGCGTACGACGGTACGTCAAGGATGTGATGCATCTCCTGATGGTCGAGTACCGCACGGTCCAGGACGTTCTTCAGGCCGGTCTGGAAGTGGCTGTTCAAAAAGGCCATCTCCAGAACTTCGTCACTCTCCTCCCGAACTACGTCGCAGTGGCGTTCCAGGATCACACGGTCCAGTGTCAGGGTGCCGGTCTTGTCGGTGCACAAGACGTCCATTGCACCCAGATTCTGGATGGAGTTGAGGCGCTTGACGATGACCTTCTTCCGCGACATCGCCATCGCGCCCTTGGAAAGGCATACCGACACGATCATCGGCAGCATCTCAGGAGTCAGGCCCACGGCCACAGCCATCGCAAAGAAAAATGCCCTGCCCCAGTTTCCCTTGGTAAGGCCGTTGATCACGAAGACCAGCGGCACCATGACGAGCATGAACCGGATCATCAACCAGGTGAACCGGCTGACCCCCTTGTCGAAACTGGTCTGGGTCGGTCCGCCCACAATGGCATCGGCCATGCTGCCAAGGTAAGTATTGAGGCCGGTGGCCACCACCACCGCCGTCGCCGACCCGCTCTCGACGCTGGTGCCCAGGAAGCACAAATTCCGCAACTCGATTCCTGGCTTGCCATTGTCCTGCTCGACGGAATCGAATTTCTCCACCGGGAATGATTCGCCGGTGAGTGCGCCTTGGGCTAGGAACAGGTCCTTCGCCGAAACCAAGCGTACATCGCCGGGGATCATGTCACCGGCGGCCAACCTGACCACATCACCCGGGACCACCTCGGCTACTGGCACCTCGCGGGCCGCGCCTCCACGGACCACCGTCGCGGTAACGCTGATCATGGCCTTGAGCCTGGCGGCGGCAGTGTCCGCTCGCGCCTCCTGCACGAAGCGGAGCACCAGGCCCAGGGCCACCATGAGCAGCATTACGGTACCAGCCCGCAGATCTCCGGTCAGAAACGAGACGGTGGCCAACAGCGACAACAGGATAACCAGCGGATTGGCCACCGCGTGGGCGAACAGCCGCAGCCGAGGAAAGCGTCGTTCGTGGCCCACGGTATTTGGACCATAGTGGCGAAGGCGAACAGCGGCCTCGTCTTCACTCAGCCCTTCCGCGCCGGTTTGCTGCAAAGAATAGACGGAAGCGACATCACTACGGGCGCTGCGGAGCAGATGCTCCGACACCTTCAACTGCGCGGCGGGTCGACGCAGCGCCTGGAGCAGGGGCTTGGGGAAAACGGCTGGGGCTCGCATATCGGTTCCGATTGGACGCAATGCGGGTCAGTATCGTTCGTTGGCCTGCTGCCAGCAAGATACGGTGTCTCCTGAATCATCCTCAGTGCCGACGGCGGCGAGCCCTGCTGATCGGTCATCAAGAACCAGCATTCATCCCGCTTGTCGGGCAGGCAAACCACCCCTCGGACTTCTGGCTGGCGATGTAGGCCTCGCCAGCGTCGCGATGGGCGTCGAGGCTGTCGAACTCCGGCTCCAGACCGTCCTCGGTGCTCTTGCGGGTGTAGCCGCCCTCGCCCCAGGCACCAGTTCGCTCCCCGTATAAGCCATGAGCCAATATGATGATGCGCTAAGGTTCGGATTGGACTATGCCAACTGCATCCTTGGACACTCCGGCAGTCTCACAGCCGATGACCGCTGCCACCTCGCCGGCCATCTCACGGCTGTCGTTGTTCATCGCATCTCTTCGGCTCGGCGCGACGGCTTTCGGCGGTGGCTGGGAGACAAGTTCCCCGGGCCCTGGACAAAGGCCCTATCCCTAAAGTAGACCTCGAGTCCATGCAGGACCGTTCTCATCTCCTCACCGAGCAGCGACTGGCCCAGTCCGTGGACCTGGACGCCATGGACCTGCCTGCGGCCGCCGCCCTCATGAACGCCCAGGACGCCGCCGCTGTAGTCGCCGTCAACACCGCCATTCCCCAGATTGTGCAGGTGATCCAGATGGCCGCCGATGCTCTGGCCGGCGACGGCCGGGTCTTCTACGTCGGCGCCGGCACCAGCGGCCGCCTGGGGGTTCTGGACGCCGCCGAATGTCCGCCCACGTTTCGTACCAGCCCCGACCGCATCGTGGGCATCATGGCCGGCGGACCGGCGGCGATGTTCGCCGCCCAGGAAGGCGCCGAGGATCGTCCCGACGATGGCGCCTCGGCCCTGGCCGCCCACAATGTCGGCCCGGCCGACCTGGTCATCGGCATCGCCGCCGGTGGCACCACGCCCTTTGTCCACGGGGCCCTGGCCCGCGCCCGCCAGTGCGGCGCCCGCAGCGCCTTTATCACCTGTATTCAAGAGACCGCCCACGATCCCCCCGTCGATGCCACCATCCGCCTGCTGGTCGGCCCGGAGGTCCTCACCGGCTCCACGCGCCTCAAGGCCGCCACCGCCACCAAGCTCGCCTTGAACATGATCACCACGCTGGCGATGGTGCGCCTGGGCAAGGTCTATCAGAACCTGATGGTGGACCTGCGGGCCACCAACCAGAAGCTCTGGGATCGTGGCACGCGAATCCTCTGCACGCTGACCGGCCTGGACCGCGCTGCGGCGCTGCAGCTCTTGCGCCAAGCCGATGGGCATGTCAAAGCCGCCCTGGTCATGCACCGGCACCAGCTCACCCTCGAGCAGGCCCGCGCTCGCCTCGAAGCCTGCGGCGGCCAGTTGCGCGCTGCCCTTGAAGGCTGACGCCTCAGCCCGCCTCCACGTCCGCCAGCCGGTGATGGGTCAGGCTCACCAGGCACAAATCGGCCGCCGGCTCCTGCGGCCGCTGCGGTGTCCACAGGACCAGGCGCTGTCGATCCGGCGAGAGAGCGGCGATCACATCCGCTGCCCCCACGGCAGCGCGCAGGCCGCGATACGCGCTGAGATATTGCACCATTGTGCAGTCTTCCACATCGGCGCACAGCAGCGGCCCATCACCGTCGGCCAGGAGCAGCCGCGACTGGCCCAGCCACGGCATCAGCCCCGCGGCGCTGGGCGAACCACCCAGCCGCAGATGGCTCTGCGCAGACAAATCGCTCAACCGCCGCAGCACCACCGTGCCGTCGGCCTGCACGCACGCCAGGCGCTGTTGGACCTCAAACAACCCGACGATCTGGGCGCTGCCCTGGTCGATCACCCGGACCGTTCCATCCTCCCCTATACACACCAGCGCCGAGCCACAGCTCAGTACCAGCCGCTGGTCCTCCAGCAGTTGCAGATGACGCGGCGGCCCGGGCAGCTCATCCGGCCGCAGCACTCGCGTCGGCTGTCCCGGCTGGCCCAGCATCCAGCAGACCAGTCCCGTTTCGCCGTGGCAGCCCCAGAGCTGTCGCTGGCGGATCACCGCCCGGTTGAAGCCCAGCATCGAAGCGTTCGAGGGTGCCTGGTAAGCCACCGGTGCCGCCTTGCCCAGCGGATCCACCAGCAGAACACCGCATCGCGCGCCCACCACCAGCAGCAGTCGGCCGTCCAGCCGCGCCGCCTGCACGCTGCGCAGGGGTCCGCAGTCCGTCGGCAGGGGGGTAGGCTCCGCCTGGGGCGTCTGCCCGCGCCGCAGGGGCGCTGTGTCCAGTGTCAGCAAATGATTCCCCGCCACCAGCCACACCGTCGATGGAGTCGCCGCCTCGACTTGCTCAACCAGCGCCGCCAGACGCTGCTGCTGGCTCATCGGCCGGGATAACTCCAGCTCAAACGGCGCCAGGATCTCCAACCCGCAAACAAAGGCCACGCTCTGGACCGCCGACCGCAAGACCTCCAGCAGATCGGCCCGGCCTGCGGCTCCCAGCCAGTGCTCGATGCTCTTTTGCTCCATCACCGACTCGGCCGCCTGCCGCAGCGCCGGCTCAAAATGATCGCGGACCGCAGCCGCGCTGACGGGATTCCGCCCGAAGGTCTCCTCCAGCATCTGCAACTGTGCCGGATGATCGATCGCCCGCAGGGCGAACCCAAACCCGATACTCAGCGCCTGTGCATCCTGGGCCGACGCCTGCCCCAGCCTCCAGCGCAGGCGCAGCACCTGCCCGCTGGGGCGCAGCCGGCCATCCTGCATGTGAGCCACTTCACCGCCCATGTCCGCTCATCCTATCAGAGCCTGCCGGGTTTTACCGGGTCTGCCAATTTTTCGGGGATGGTCTTCGCCAGTATTGCCACCGGGATGGCGAGGCCGGGCCGTGAATGCAAGGATGGAAACATGGCGCACTGGCGCCGGCAGCCGTTGCGGGGTGTAGAGCGTACGAACGTACGAACGTCACGCCTATCCGGCGCGGTACTCCGCGTACGGATCAGGCGGTGGTTGTGCCCTTGCTTGCTTCCTTTCCGGGAAACCATGCCAGGTCTTGCCAGTCGCTCGCTTCGATCATGGCATGCCATCGACCGTTGAGCCACCCTGTGTCTGGAATCTGCCTTGTGTACGGGTTGCCGAGTTCGCAAAGCAGGTAGTAGAAGAGGCGACGCTTGTACCCCTCAAACCGCGGCCACGTGCCGTATCCATCGAAGAACGGCCCGCGCCATGATGAACCGCCCAACGCCGGCGTAAGGGTCACCTCCAGTTCCACGAGATCGATATTCGGATCACCGGCGGAAACGGCTTCAAAGTCGTAGAAACCCTGGATAGTCCATAGACCGTTCACCTGATCCACGTGGAAATGCCATGCGTGACAGTTTCCCACCGTGAGGCGAGGCGGGTCGTAGTCCGGCCGAATCACCTCGGTAATCGATTGGAGTAGGTCAGTCAAGCGCGCGACAGCACTCTCAGGAAGCAGGCCGCGCTTGGCCTCCAGGATCTGGAGCGCATCACGCTGGAAGTGTTCCGGGTGGTGTAAGCCACCCTTGTCCCATGCGAAAACAGACGGCACAGGCGTTGCGTCGCCGAAGTACGCATGCGCGTAGGCGAACAGCCCGGGGATGGAGAATTCGATCCCATGCAGTTGCCGCATGTATCGGCCGAACGCCCGCAGGATATTCGCGCGCTGTTCGGGGAAGCGGTTAAGCGCATCCGGCAGTGGCAGCCCCCGCAGTTCTCCGCAGATGAACACGGATCGTGAGACCACAGTCCGCGTGAAGTCGCCCCAAGCACGATATGGAAGGGGCATCCCTCGTTTACGCAGGAAATCACAGACGGCGCACTCTCGCTCGACAACAAAGAACGTGTCCGGTTGGTTGGCGTACCACCGCGCAGTATGGAACTTGATGTAGTACGTACCGTGCGCCTTGGTGACAATCCGGAACACGTCATTCGTGGTTGCAGCCCGGCTGATGTCAGTAACGGACACAGCACCGAGAGGCGCGAGAAGTTTCCGCGCCTGCTCCGTGGTCAACTCTTCCCTTGTTGCTTGGTTTACCATCTCTCCTTCTCGGCACAACTGACGTTCACTGGCCGGCACGGCGCCGACCGACACTACAGTGTGCCACAACGCTGGACGCCGGGCCGGTTCAGTGCGTGTTGTTAGTCGGCACGCCGTCGGCCGCAGCGCACGCTACTTCACACCTCGCGGCCACCACTCCGATGCGGGCAACGCACCCAGCACTTGGGGAAGCCCAAAGGGTCAGGAGTCATACGTCCGCGCAACGAATGCAAGTCACTTCTCCGGCACCGTCACCACCAGCATTGATGAGCGGACCGATCGGTTTGGCGGCATCAAACAATCGCGCCTGGCAGTCACAACCGGTGCCGCAGTTGGCGCGGGGGTCAATGCCCGTCGAATCCACGACCGAGGATTATCCGCATGCGGGCAAACGGATGCAAGCAAATGGATTAACCGAAACGATTCCCGTGATGGGCTGGCCAGGCAAGCAAATGCACAGGTCACAATGATGAATGATGGATCAGGCGGCATCTTTCCCCGGCCGGATTCCCGGTTCCGCCATCGCCGCCGCCAGAACCAGGCTCTGATTCCGCCGATTGATCTACCCAATCGTGGTTCTCATCCCACAAAAAGAGGAAATAGGTAACGCAAACGCACTGAACACGCACGCAAGCACACGGAACGCGCACGCAAACATACGTATCACGCCACGCGCGCGGCCGGCCGGTGGCTGTGCGCACGATTCACGTGGCCAAACACAGGTATGATCCGCTCAAAGGCGCGTTTGCCCGCATGACAGAACAACGTTGTCGTGCTGATCCCTGCCCAACGGCTCGGCAGAGCCTCGCCCACCCGGTGGTCGTTTTCTCCCGGCAACGCCGAACTCCAGTTCGGCACACGGCAGAGCAGGACCAAGCTGGAGCTTGGCGATCCCAGGGGCTCCCTGGGGTGAGATTTATGGTGAACCGCGGAGGACGCCGAGAGCTTGACGCGGCCTCGCTTCGCTCGGCCGCAACCAAAATGATGAAAGGCGTTGGCCCTGCGGGTACGGTAGGTGTTGCGAAGCACTAACCGTCCTACAGGAGCAACGCCGTGGAAAGTTTTATACAGC